>OJAV01000515.1_pt1 | contig 15053 bp, 10 predicted proteins | sample 1590081 | NCBI WGS metagenome assembly OJAV01 (sample SAMN05416852, study PRJEB24817) | seawater metagenome | isolation source: Sea water | place: Canada:Atlantic | collected 2013-07
GAGTTAATAGTGAGTGCAGATAGCATACATGAGTGACGCAGTGGAGGTAGTCCCTATTGAGCTGCTAATGCGTTGGATATATCAATACAGGCATTGTCTAGCGCTCTAAAGAATATGTCTTTATTGAGCTCACGCTTCACCACTTCAAACACTTGCGCTATCTCGCTCGATTGCATTGAAAAATAATGCAGCCACTGCTTCATTCGCGATGTTAGCTGTTTGTCCTGTAAGTGTGGTAACGATTTCGCCAGCACTTTCATTAATTCTAGGCTTTCTTGCCACGTCATTGGTGTATGCTTCGGGTCTTTGATCTGCAAGCCCAAATCGGGCACGGCGACTAATCCACGACCTATCATTAAAATGTTAGAGCCACTTTCTTGTTGGCATTGTTCAGCGTGTTCGGGTGTCCAGATTTCGCCATTGGCGAGTACGGGAATATTCACCATGTCTTTTATTTGTCTAATCCACTCCCAGTAGGCCGGTGGTTTGTAACCTTCGGTTTTGGTACGTGCATGAACGGTCAGCCACTGAATTCCGGCTGCTTCTAATGCTTGAGCGTTGACTAAGGCAACGGATTTGTCGGTAAAACCTAAGCGCATTTTTGCAGTGACAGGGATGTGATCTGGGACGGCTTTGCGTACGGCGCTAGTAATGCTGTGCAACAATTCTGGGTATTGCAGTAATACGGCTCCACCCATATGTCGATTCACCGTTTTAGCCGGGCAGCCAAAGTTAAGATCAATCGCAGGCGCGCCCAAGCTCGCCGCTAATGCCGCGTTTTCAGCCATGAGTTCTGGTTCGCTGCCTAATAACTGGACGTGCACTGGCGTACCCGCTTGAGTTTTTCCGCCATTGCGTAACTCGGGGCAAAGGCGATAAAACACTTTAGGTGGCAGTAGTTGTCCTGTGACTCGGACAAATTCCGTGACGCAGTGGTCAATGCCGCCAACAGACGTCATTAGCTCCCTAAAGGTACCATCCATCAGGCCTTCCATCGGCGCAAGGGCAATGTACGGGCGGGGCATGTCGGTAAATGGAAGTTGGCCTGTAAACATGACGGGTAATAACGCTTTGATTGTCTAGGGCGGATCGGGTCGCGAGTATACGTGAGGGGCAGGGTATAAGGCCAGTTTGGCCGTTTGTTGCAGTTGCTTTACATTGGCAGATTAAGTACTCTAGCGCAGCTTGCCGACCCCTTGGTAGGGCGTCCTGCGTCTTACTGGAATCGCAGCAAGCATCTTCACAATGTTTAATGAGGAGCCGCCTGCATGACTGAGCCAAGTCTAGTAGCGCAAGGTTTGGAATTGATGGCCTTTGGTATGGGAACCGTGTTCGCGTTTTTGACGATCTTGGTTTTTATCACCAGCTTTATGTCCAAACTGGTCACCAAACTTACACCTGAAGAAGTTGCCGCGCCTGCCCCTGCAGCCGCTGGTCCACAAACTCAAGGTGTAGACCCGCAATTGCTGAAAGTGCTTTCAGCTGCGGTAAAAGAGCATCGCGCGCGCCAAAAGTAGCTCGCGATTAAGAATAACCCATACGTTAACAACGTTTACGGAAGAAAAGGCCATCACCCATGACCGATTCTAAGAAACCATTAGGTATCACAGACGTCGTATTGCGCGACGCTCACCAGTCCATTCTGGCGACTCGCATGCGCATAGACGACATGCTCCCCATTGCAGATAAACTTGATCAGGTAGGTTACTGGTCGCTTGAATCTTGGGGCGGCGCTACATTTGATTCATGCATCCGCTTCCTCGGAGAAGATCCATGGGATCGTATCCGCGAGTTCAAGAAAGCCATGCCGAAGACTCAGCATCAGATGTTGTTGCGCGGTCAAAACCTGCTTGGCTACCGTCACTATGCTGACGACGTGGTTGAAAAATTCGTCGAGCGAGCCGCTACCAATGGTGTAGACGTGTTCCGCGTATTTGACGCAATGAATGACCCACGCAACCTTGCAACAGCACTGAAAGCTGTTAAAAACCAAGGTAAGCATGCGCAGGCTACTTTGTCTTACACCACGAGCCCAGTTCACACGTTGGATGCTTGGGTAAGCCTGGCAAAAGAAATTGAAGATATGGGTGCAGACTCTATCGCCATTAAAGATATGGCCGGTGTTCTGACTCCATATAATGCATTTGAATTGGTATCTCGTCTGAAAGCTCAGACCGACCTTGAAGTTCAACTGCACGCACACGCGACGTCTGGTCTGTCTGATATGACCATTCTGAAAGCAGTAGAAGCCGGTATTGACCGAGTTGATACGGCTATTTCTTCTATGTCTATGACCTACGGCCATACAGCAACAGAATCTGTTGTTGCCGCGCTGGCAGGTACTGAACGTGACACAGGCATTGATCTGTTGTTGTTAGAAGAGATTGCTGCTTACTTCCGCGAAGTGCGTAAAAAGTACGCTAAGTTTGAAGGCGCACTACGTGGTACTGATAGCCGTATTTTGGTTGCTCAGGTTCCGGGTGGCATGCTTACAAACATGGAAAACCAGCTGCGTGAGCAGGGTGCTTCTGACAAGTTTGATGATGTACTGAAAGAAATCCCTCGCGTTCGTGAAGACCTAGGTTTCATCCCTCTGGTAACTCCTACTTCACAGATCGTTGGTACTCAGGCTGTCCTGAACGTATTAACAGGTGAGCGTTACAAGTCTATCTCGAAAGAGACTCAGGGCATCCTGAAAGGCGAATACGGTGCGGCTCCTGCGCCTATGAATGCTGAGCTGCAAGCTCGTGTTCTAGATGGCAAAGAAGTGATTACGTGTCGTCCTGCTGACTTGATTGATAACGAAATGGATCAGGTACTTGCAGACGTTAAGAAACTGGCTGACGAGAAAGGCTTCAAACTGGCTGAAAACGCCATCGACGATGCGTTGACTCTTGCTATGTTCCCTCAGGTTGCTCCTAAGTTTCTTGAGAACCGTGGTAACCCAGATGCGTTTGAACCAGCCCCTAAAGGCGAAGCAGAAGATACTTTCACAATCAATGTTGATGGCAACGAATACGTTGTAAAAGTTGACGATGGCGGTGACGTGAAAGAGCTTGCCCCTGTGAACGGTGCGCCGATTTCTATGGGCGGTGCTGCACCTGCTGGCGCCGCTGCAGCGGCTCCTGTTGCTGCTGGCGGTGGTGATCCAATCGTTGCTCCTCTCGCTGGTAACATCTGGAAAGTTCTGGTTCAGCCTGGTCAGGCCGTTGCTGAAGGCGACGTTGTGATCATTCTTGAAGCCATGAAGATGGAAACAGAAATTCGTGCACCTCGTGCAGGCACCATTGGTAGCGTTTCTACCAAAGAAGGCTCTGCAGTGAAGGTTGGCGATACACTGTACACTCTAGGCTAAGGGAGACTGATTAATGCAAAGCTTTATCAATCTCTGGTATGACACCGGCATTGCGCATATTGAGCCGGGTCAGATAATGATGATGTTGGTGGCCTTTGGTATGCTGTATTTAGCGATCAAAAAAGGTTTTGAACCACTTCTCTTGCTTCCGATTGCTGTCGGTACTCTACTGGTTAACATCCCGAGTGCGGGTATGGGTTGGTCGACAGCAGAAGCTGCGATTCGTAGTGGGGATGCGGCTCTATTAGCGCAATTCCGCGAATTGTTTGGCTTAGCTGCCGATGCTGCTGTGCATGATATTCTTCATGCCTACCACAGTGCTGAAAGCCTGATATACAAAAAGGCGTTAGCGCTTGGGTCTGCAGCGGGCTATGACAGCGGTATGCTGTATGTCTTTTACAACATGACCATTGCCAGTGGTGTTGCACCTCTGTTGATTTTCATGGGTGTAGGAGCAATGACAGACTTTGGTCCTTTGTTGGCAAACCCTAAGACTCTATTGTTAGGTGCCGCTGCTCAGTTCGGTATCTTTGGTACGGTGGCTGGTGCGGTATTACTGACAGATGCAGGCCTTATGGACTTTACTGTTCAACAAGCCGCAGCGATTGGCATTATCGGTGGTGCTGATGGCCCGACGTCGATCTTTATTGCCTCTAAGTTGGCACCTGAACTGCTGGGTGCCATTGCGGTAGCTGCATACTCATATATGGCACTGGTTCCTCTGATTCAGCCGCCAATTATGAAAGCGCTAACGTCAGAAGCAGAACGTAAAATTGGCATGAGCCAGCTTCGCACCGTATCTAAGGGTGAGAAGATTGTCTTTCCAGTGGCAGTGCTAGTGTTGGTGGCTTTATTGCTTCCTTCTGCAGCGCCTCTGTTGGGTATGTTCTGTTTTGGTAACTTGATGAAAGAGTCCGGCGTAGTCGAGCGTCTGAGCGACACAGCTCAAAACGCACTGATCAACGTGGTGACTATTTTCTTGGGCTTATCGGTTGGTTACAAAATGAGCTCAGATGCCTTCTTGAACGGCAGCACCTTGGCTATTATCGTCCTTGGCTTGGTTGCCTTTATGGTCGGTACGGCTGCGGGGGTATTGATGGCTAAGTTAATGAACAAGCTATCAAAAGATCCGATCAACCCCTTGATTGGTTCTGCTGGTGTATCTGCTGTGCCTATGGCAGCACGTGTATCGAATAAGGTAGGTCTGGAAGCGAATAGCCAGAACTTCTTGTTAATGCACGCGATGGGCCCGAACGTAGCCGGTGTTATCGGTTCTGCGGTGGCGGCTGGTGTGATGATTTCCTTCTTCGGTTAATCATTTCGCTCCTCAAAAACGGCGTCTATGCTTTGCATAGGCGCCGTTTTTGTTTGTATTGTCGATTGATCCCTTCTTACTAATACGAATCCTGGTTAAGAATTTCTCTTAAAGCGCCAATGTTAATATTGAGACGTTTTCGTCCTGCTATCGTCAATAAATCGTAACTAAGTTTCTGTAGCCTACGCAGTGTGACCGTTTTGGTTCCCTTCACATTAGGCATAGAGTTAGGGCAGTATGACAGTAGACGGTCAACGATTAGGGATTGTGATCATGAATAGCCTACAACCTAACGAGTGTTCGCAGGAGCAAGCGCTGTATTCGGAAGGTCTAAACCAACGCCTTATCGCCGAGTGGGAAGCCACGCGGAGGCAAACAGAGGCGCTGTGTGAGCCTCTTTCAATAGAGGATATGAGCTTACAGGCGGATATCTTTGTTAGCCCACCGAAGTGGCACTTGGCTCACACCTCTTGGTTTTTTGAAACGTTTATTTTGAGCGAGCTGGTTCCCAGTTACCAGGCGTTTCATCCTCGCTTTGAGTATCTTTTTAACTCCTATTACAACGCTGTTGGTGAGCAATTTGACCGCAGTAAACGCGGTTTACTTTCGCGCCCATCCTTAGATGAAGTCATTGCTTATCGACGATATGTGGATCAGCAGATGATGCGCTTACTGTCTGGTGACGACCGATTATCTGACGATGATACGTGTATCTTACTCACTCGTTGCATGTTGGGTGTTCAGCATGAGAAACAGCATCAAGAGCTGCTGTTAATGGATATCCGCTATTCATTGTTTCAAAACCCCTTGCTGCCAGCATACCAAGCTGGGTATCTCTTAAAACCACACAAGAAAGAACAGCAAACGCAATCACGCGAAATGTTGTGGGTGAGCCATGAGGGTGGTTTGGTTGAGATCGGCGCTGATCACAATGTAGGTGATGAACATTTTTGTTTTGATAATGAACTCCCGCGTCATTCAACTTACTTAGAACCTTTTCAGATAGCCAAAAACCTTGTCAAAAATCGTGACTATTTGGAGTTCATTGAGGCTGGTGGATACTCGTGTCCAGAGTTTTGGTTGGCTGATGGTTGGTCTACGGTGAACAATCAAAATTGGACATCTCCCTTGTATTGGCTGAAGCAAGAGTCGCAGTGGTTTGAATTTACACTGGCTGGATTACAGCCGTTAGATTTGGATGCCCCAGTAACTAATATCAGCGGATATGAAGCGGCCGCGTTTGCTGAATGGGCTGGAGCGCGGTTGCCTACGGAGGCGGAATGGGAATTTGCTGTCTCGCAAGCGGAATCTCACTCTAGCGAGAGTCTGAATCAGGTCTATACTTTTGGGTGGCAATGGACAGCAAGCGCTTACCAAGCGTATCCGGGGTATCGTCCGGAGCAAGGAGCGATCGGTGAATACAATGGCAAATTTATGTCGAATCAGTGGGTATTAAGAGGCGGGGCATCGATCTCACCAGCCAACCACTTACGTGTAACCTATCGAAATTTCTTCTACCCACAAGACCGGTGGGTGACAACATCGATTCGTTTGGCTCGTTAACTTCAAGGAAGAATTATTATGACTGCGACATTAAACGCTGAAACGGTAAATAAAAACATTACATATGAAGATCAATCAAGCAACCGATCTCAAGTCTGTGAAGAGATACTTGTAGGATTAACCTCGTCATTTAAATACATTGAACCTAAATATTTTTACGACGAATATGGTTCGGGGTTGTTTGAAAAAATCACGAAAACAGATGAATACTACCCAACACGTACCGAGAAAAGCATTTTAAAAAAATACGCTTCTGAAATCGCAAGTGCGTGTGGAGAAAACGCCATTGTCGTGGAACCCGGTTGTGGCAGTTGTGAGAAAATTCGATTATTGCTCGATGCTATTCGTCCAAGCTTGTATGTTCCTATGGATATATCTGCTGATTATTTGCAAGCTTCTGCGGCTACGTTAAGTGCAGAATATCCATGGTTAACCGTGAGAGCGGTGGCTGCTGATTTTAGTGGTGAGCGAATAATTCCTCACGACTTGCATGTTGATGATGTTAGTTCTTTAAAAAATTCTAGTAAGCCACAAACGATGGTTTTTTATCCTGGATCAACGATAGGCAACATGACGCCCTATCAAGCCAGTGATTTTTTAACATCAATTCGAACATCGCTATCATCGGGCGATGGTATTATCTTAGGTGTCGATCTGATAAAGCCGGATGGTATATTAAATGCTGCTTACAATGATCGCGAAGGTATCACCGCGCAATTTAATCTCAATATATTAAGCCATATTAATCGCGTCGCCAGTGCGGATTTCAAACACGATACTTTTTTGCATCATGCCTTTTATAACTCAATGGCTGAGCGCATAGAGATGTATTTAGTCAGTAAGGCAGAGCAGTGGGCCGAAGTGGCTGGAGAACTAATCTATTTTGAAAAAGGCGAAATGATTCATACTGAATATTCTCATAAATACAGTCTTGAGGGCATTGGCGAGCTGGCGCAATCTGCTGGATTTAAGCTGGAACAAAGCTGGACAGACGACCAAGATTACTTCAGCGTGAATATCTTGCGTGTTGTCTAATATCCGATGCTTAGTGTGAGTTATTGAGTCGATATAAAAAGGGCCAGCTAACATACGTTAGCTGACCCTTTTTATGTATGAACTGAGTTATTTTGCTAACTTCAACGTGCTCAGTGTATAGCTACGTACTTCTGCCAATAACTCAGGATCAGTTTTTAACGACTTACCATACGATGGGATCATTTCATTAAGCTTATCTGCCCAGCCGGATGCCATCTTCTCTTTGAAACAACGTTCTAGGACTTCAATCATCGCTTGTACGGCAACGGAGGCTCCCGGAGAAGCACCTAACAGTGCGGCGAGCGAGCTATCTTTTGCAGCAACCAGCTCAGTCCCAAACTCAAGTTTGCCTCGACCTTGTGCGTCTTTTTTAATGATCTGAACGCGCTGGCCAGCTTGTGCTAAATCCCAGTTTTTATCCTGACATGCCGGAAAATAGTCGCGCAGTGTTGCAACACGATCTTTATGAGATTGGCGAACTTCACTGATTAAGTATTTAGTCAGTTCCATATTGTTAATGCCAACATCCATCATCGGCATCAAGTTACTGATACTGACGGATTTTAAGAGATCAAGCTTAGAGCCTTTCTTTAGGAACTTCGTGGTAAAGCCGGCGAAAGGGCCAAACAGTAGAGCGGGTTCACCGTTGATCATACGCGTATCTAAGTGAGGAACCGACATGGGCGGCGCACCGATCGCGGCTTTGCCATATACCTTGGCGTGATGCTGGCTCACTACCGCAGGGTCTTTACAGACTAACCATTGGCCAGATACAGGGAAGCCGCCGTAACCTGCGGCTTCATCAATGCCTGATTCTTGCAGTAAGGGCAATGCACCACCACCGGCGCCTAAGAATACAAAATCAGCATGAACAGTGTGTGACTTACCGCTCTTACGGTCTTTGACACGTACATGCCAGCTGCCGTCTTTAGCGTGGTCAAAATCATCCACTTCGTGGTTCAGCTTTAGCGTGAAGTTTTCATGTTGCTCAAGGTTGCGCACCATGTTGCGCGCTAGCGAACCAAAATCGACATCGGCCCCATGAGCCACACGAGTTGCTGCCACTTTTTCATCTGGATTACGATCTTTCATGACTAATGGCATCCACTGTGCCAAAACAGCAGGGTCTTCGCTGTATTCCATCTCTTTGAAGAGGTGGTGAGCGCTTAGTTTCTCATAGCGTTGGCGGAGGAAAGAAACGTTGTCCTCGCCCCATACGAAGCTCAGGTGCGGAGTCGGGTGAATAAATTGATCAGGTTCTGGTAACGCACCTTCCTTGACCAGGTAGCTCCACAGCTGCAGTGAGATTTCGAAGTTGGCATTGATTGATAACGCACGATCAATCTCTACCTCGCCATCATCGTTTGTTGGGGTGTAGTTAAGCTCGCAGTATCCGGCGTGACCGGTACCAGCATTATTCCAGCCGTCGGTGCTCTCATGGGCAACGTGGTCAAGACGCTCAACCAATGTGATTTTAAGGGAAGGATCTAGTCGGCGCAGAAGTGTGCCAAGAGTTGCGCTCATGGCGCCGCCGCCTACTAGCAGCACATCGACCTTTTGTGTCGTCATCGTGGAATCGCCTTTATAAAAGCTCTTTAAACGCAGGCGCGGAGACAACACTGAGGGCTTTTGGCCCGATGTCATACTCCAATCTGCTTCAGCCCGGTGATAACCGATTGGCTGAACCTGCTCGTCATTTTCAAGAGAAAAGACCTGTCAGTCAGGTCTGGGCCAGTGGCTAAGCAGGCAGAGCTTACACTGGCCTCACTACATAAGTTAGCCTTTTCATTTCCACGCGAAAATACCGGAAAAAGCCTTGTTGGTCAATAATTTAGGGTCTGTTTCAGTTGCCTGACAAGGTTCTCTTTAGCCACAAATCTGGGATCTGAATCGTTTATTTGGGCGCAGTTAAACATACTTTAGCTCACTTTTTTCGCTTGTGTGGCGCGTACTCAGGTGTTGATCGGGGTTTTCACTGTATAGCGAGAGTTGTTAACTCTCACCGACGTATTGAACCATCTCTGTATCACCTCGTCACAAAATGACCAGATCGTCGAATGGATCCATTGATTGTGAACGACAAGCCCTCGGTTTGCGTTAAGTTATAAAGCAGGAGGAAATTATGTCACTCAGAAATGCAGTACAACTGATCGCCTATCCTAATCGCCTTGGTAAAGATCTTAAGGATCTTGGTGCCGTTATGGATAAATATCTGGCTACCGCCGTTGGAGGGGTGCATATCTTACCGTTTTACCCATCCAATGCTGACGCCGGTTTTTCGCCGCTGACTCACAAAGAAGTAGATCCCGCTTATGGTGGCTGGAAAGACGTTGAAGCCATCGCTGAAAAATTCGATATTTGTGCTGACTTAACCGTTAACCATATCTCAGATGAGTCGCACGAGTTTCAGGATTTTCTCAAATACAAAGATAAATCACGCTACTCAGAGCTGTTTGTCCGTGTCGATAAAATGGGCGAGTTTACCGCCGACGACATGGCTAAAATCCATATCCGCAAAGAGAAAGAACCGTTTCGCGAAGTCACCTTTGCAGACGGCAGTACGGAACGCGTCTGGTGTACATTTACGGAAAATCAAATTGATTTGAATTACGACGCTGACATTACTTACGAGTTGATGGAAGACTACATCGGTTTTATGGCAAAAAAAGGCGTAAAGCTATTTCGTCTTGATGCCTTTGGCTACACCACCAAGCGGGTGGGAAGTAGCTGTTTCTTGGTTGAGCCTGAGGTCTATCGCAATCTTGACTGGGTCAATTCGGTGGCCCAGCGTCACGGCGCACGATGTTTACCTGAAGTGCACGATCATACCAGTTACCAATATGCGATCAGTCGCCGCGATATGCACCCCTATGGCTTTGCCTTACCACCGTTAGTGTTGTTTTCATTACTGGATGCAAATAGCGTTTATTTGAAGAACTGGTTACGCATGTGTCCGCGCAACATGGTGACAGTGCTGGATACACACGACGGCATTTGTATCCCGGACGTGGAAGGCGTTCTGCCAGAAGAGAAAATATCCGCATTAATCGATAACCTGCAGCAACGCAGCGCTGATCCTATTATGCGGAAGTCGGCGGCAAATATTCATAGCGTCGGGGCAATTTATCAGATCACTTGTACGTTCTATGATGCCTTAATGCAAAACGACGATGCTTATATTGCCTCACGAGCCATTCAGTTTTTCACGCCGGGTATTCCACAAGTGTATTACGTGGGTTGGTTAGCCGGTGTCAATGATGAACCTCTGATGGAAGAGACCGGCGAGTTGCGTGACATTAATCGTCACTACTACGATCTTGAAGAAGTTGAAGAATCTATTCAAAGGCCAGTAGTGCAGCGCTTAATGAAACTGATGGAATTTCGCTCCAATTATCCCGCCTTTGACGGCCATTTTGAACTAAACTCCAGCAACGACAGTAGCGTACATATGGCGTGGCGTAAGGGAGAGTATTATTGTTCGGCGTTTATTGATTTGAACTTTAATACTACGGTCTTAACCTATGTTGATACTGACACCTTGGAGGAAGTGACGATTCACTGTTAGTCGTCATTTCCTAATCCTGGATAAAGCCGGACGCACCCGCGTTCGGCGGAGATGTTCATGCTTGCACTCGTTAGACCGGTTTTTTCATTGTTTGCCGGTGTATCCCTGCTGTTACTCGGAAGCGGCTTACTTAATACCTTATTAGCCATACGTGGAAATCTCGAAGGCTTTAGTGATGAAGTCATGGGGTTCATCATGTCTGGATATTTTGTTGGCTTCTTTGTTGGCACTTTTCTCGCGTTGCCTGTGATTCGCCGGGTAGGGCATATTCGTGCCTTTGCCATGTTTGCTGCGATTGGGTCTGTGTCGGTCTTGTTGCACGATATATTTCCAACGCCTTGGGCATGGGGAGGGTTGCGTGTACTTACGGGAATCGCACTTGTTGTCTTATATACCGTGGTTGAAAGTTGGCTGAATGCGCAAACTCCAGCGAATTTTCGTGGGCAAGTGTTTGCTATTTACATGGTGGTTAACCTAGCCGCATTAGCGCTGGCACAACAGTTTTTACAGCTTGCCCCGGCTTCGTCTTACCTATTATTTGTACTTGCAGCCATCTTAGTCACATTATCTTTGGTTCCCGTGACGGGGACACGCTTCTCTCCGCCAGAAGTGCAAAACGTTCAACGGTTAGGTGTTCGTTTTTTATGGCGAATAGCCCCCGTGGCGGTCGCCGGTGCTCTGTTATCCGGATTAGCTATGGGCGCATTTTGGGGGATGTCAGCGGTATACGCTGGCCGGGTTGGTTTAGATACCGCAGGCGTCGCCGCTTTTGTTACTTCAGGAATCGTAGGGGGCGCATTACTCCAGATCCCAGTTGGACGTTTTTCAGACCGCTATGATCGTCGTCGAGTGTTAATGGTTGCTGCTGGTATTGCCGTCGTTGCGAGTTTATTTATTGTTCCCGCAAGCTACTTGGGCGGTTATTTTCTCTACGCCGCCATTGCCTTGTACGGTGGTTTAGCTTTCTCTATTTACCCAATTACTGTGGCCCATTTAATTGATCACCTTGATGGACAAGATATTCTGGCAGGAGGCAGTGCCTTATTGTTACTGCACGGTATTGGTGCGGCGATGGGGCCAGCACTCAGCGGCCAACTGATGACCTTGGTCGGTGCCAACGCACTGCCTGTCTACTTTGCAGTGATGCAGAGCTTACTTGTGATTATCACGGTATGGAAAATGCATCAAAGAAAAGCAGAGAAGATCACAGGCGAGCCAGCGCATTTTATGCCCATGGTTCGTACCACGCCTTCCGCGTTGGAAATGCACCCAGATGAAGGTGAATCTGAGATGACAGAGCAAGAAGCGGAAGCCGCTGAAAAGGAGCAAGAATTAAAGCGCAAAGCCAAACAAGAGAAGGGCGTACAGCAAGGCGCTGCTTAACGCTCTTCTCACTGGGCTAACTAGGCCCCTCAACTATAAACCTCAGGCTGAGAGGCCCAGGGTTATGTCTCGTTGGAACGTGTTCCGACTTTCCGGCCTAACTAGATCGCCCTGACCCGGCGACCTACCGGAACCTCACTTTTTAATTGCGGTCACACCCCTATTCTTGCGTCGTACAGACAGGCTTGAAGCGTACTGACGGCAGCAAAAAATTCAACGGACCCGGTCATAGCAGAGTCTTAAGTGACACTGACTGGAAACAGGAGAACGTTATGTTACTTGCAACAGATTTAGACGGTACCTTTCTCGGTGGTACTCAAGAAACTCGCCAACAGTTGTATCAGTTGATTGCTGTACATCCAGATATTGATCTGATTTTTGTTACCGGACGCGGCTTAGAGTCCGTGATGCCATTATTATCCGACCCAATGATTCCACAACCGAGCTACATTATTTGTGATGTCGGCTGTACTGTCGTCGATGGCGAAACCTTACAACCGGTCGTTGAAGTTCAGGGCCGAATTGATGATGTATGGCCTGGCGAGTATGCGATTCAAGCGGCGGTTGAACACATCCCAGGTTTAGTTCGCCAAGACGTGCCACAAGAGCGCCGTTGTTCTTATTTCTCTGCTCCGGATGTCATAGAAGAGTATCTGGATGAACTAACTCGAATCGGTAATTCGTTGAATTGTGACGTCCTATATTCGGCAGGATTATATTTAGATTTTTTACCGCGAAACATCAATAAAGGTTCAACGCTGACGGCCTTAGTCGAGCATTTAAAAATACCCAGAGAAGATGTCATGGTAGCGGGTGACACCCTCAATGACCTCTCCATGTACGAGCATGACTTTATCGGCGTGTGTGTTGGTGAGTCTGAAGAGGGTTTATTGGAAGCAACAGAAGGCCGAGCGCGTGTTTACCATGCCGGCGCGGCGGGCGCCGGTGGTATTTTAGAAGCAATTAGTCATTTTGGCTTTTTAGGGGCTGAAGGCATTGATGCTGAAGGCCGTGACGACATCGAGCCAGGCCCTTCAGATTTAGTGATTGTTTATCACCGCCTACCTTATGAAGAATACCTTGAAGACGGCTCAATGAAGCGCCGTAATCACACGTCGCCTAATGGCATTATCCCGACCCTTGCAAGCTTTTTTAAAGATGGAAAAAAAGGCGCATGGGTAGCTTGGTCAATTAAAGATGAGAGTCTTAAAGAGTTTGAAACTCATACGGAAGTCGATAAAGAAAAATATCCCAATTTAGTTGCGGCGCGGGTGGCGTTAACCAAAGAAGAAGTCGATATTTTTTACAAACGATTCTCGAAAGAAGCGTTTTGGCCAACACTCCATACATTCTGGGAGCGCGCGACATTTAATGAAGAGCACTGGCAGGTCTTTTGTGATGTGAATCGTAAGTTTGCTGAGCAGACAGCAAAAGAAGCTTCAGAAGGCGCTACCGTATGGCTGCACGATTATAACCTATGGATGGTACCTGCCTATTTGCGAGAATTACGTCCGGATGTAAATATCGCCTTTTTCCACCACACTTATTTTCCATCGGCGGATGTGTTTAACGTACTCCCATGGAGAAAAGAAATTGTCGGTAGTCTGTTGCAGTGTGACTACATCGGTTTTCATATTCCTCGTCAGTCAGAAAACTTTATTGATGTTGCCAAGGGTGTGATGCCCTTCGACGTGGTCGAAAAGACCGGCTGTGCGCCACGATTTCTAACGTATGGTTGTGCGGTGGGGTTGGATGAAATGACCACAGAAATTAAGATTAACGATCGAATTATTCGATTGGGCGCACACCCTGTTGGTTTGGATTTAAATCGTGTTGATGCGGCATTAGAAAAACCAGAAATTCAAGCACGAATGGAAGAGCTGCGTGATGAACTCCACGGTGTAAAACTGGTGTTGTCAGTAGAGCGGCTTGATTACACCAAGGGCATTCCTGCCAAGTTAGAAGCTTTTGAGCGTTTGTTAGAAGATCATCCTGAATTGCACGGCAAAGTTACATTAGTAACCGTCTGTGTCCCTGCCGCCAAAGGCATGAAGGTATATGATGATTTGCAAAGTGAAATTGAACAATCGGTTGGTCGGATTAATGGACGCTATGCGCAAGTTGGCTGGACACCGGTTCAGTTCTTCTTTAGAGCCGTGCCCTTCGAGCAACTCGTGGCTTACTACGCCATGGCCGACGTTATGTGGATTACCCCATTACGTGATGGTTTAAATTTAGTTGCGAAAGAATACGTTGCTACTCAGGGAAAAATTCAAGGTAAAGGCGTATTAGTTTTATCTGAATTTGCTGGTGCCGCTGCTGAAGTTAAAGGCGCAGTGCTGTGTAACCCGCATGACCCTGCGGAAATGGCAGAGACCTGTTACTTCGCATTATCCATGCACCCAGATGACGCCAGTGCTCGTATGAGCGAAGCCTACGATGTGGTGAGTAATTACGATATTGCCCACTGGGGGCAAGAGTTTTTAAGTGAAGTGGCAGACAGTGCGGAAAAAAACGGTAAGCGGTTATCAACACTGACGAGTGTTGCCTAAGTCCATTGCTGTTCTACAGTTTTTAAGCACTACTGTAGTTGACGGCAAGCCGTGTTTTAATATCTAGGCCCAATGCCTCCAAAAGGGGAGTCTATCCCCTTATCTGGAGGCAGAACCTGACAGCTCATTAATTTTTTCAGCGGCCTCATAGGCCCTAAACCATGATCGTTGCCATATCACTTTTCAAATTAAATATTTGATTTGCTATTTCATGTTCCTAGAACCTATTGCTTTAAAATTAGCACCGTTTGATTTGAAATGCGGCTTCGCGGACTTTCCTTTAAT
>OJAV01000517.1_pt1 | contig 15047 bp, 14 predicted proteins | sample 1590081 | NCBI WGS metagenome assembly OJAV01 (sample SAMN05416852, study PRJEB24817) | seawater metagenome | isolation source: Sea water | place: Canada:Atlantic | collected 2013-07
TGTTGTTTACCGCCACTTTGGAAAACCGCGTACATAGTTAACTCCGCTCTGCGTCACTGACGCAATCAATTCAAAAAACAGGGCGCGAATTGTACGTGAAACATCCGCAAATCACAACCCCGATTCTGATAAAAGTAGATTATTTTTCCAACATGGGTGAATTTTTGCGTGAATTCACCCAAAAATGCACGTTGTCACACTTAGAAAACAGCGCTAAGTAAATGGACAAACGGTAAAATTCGAGATGATAACCGCCAAATTCGATAAGCATTTATAACTAATAAAAGCATGGAATGCGTTATCTGTAGATGGAAAATCGAATACGATCCAACCGCGCCGATCTGATCATAAAAACGCGCATAAACCGCGCCTTTAAATCACCGTGATCAAAACGATCGAATAACAGATCCGAGATTGTAGCATTTTGATCTGAACTTCGCAGCTAGCAAAAAGAATATTTCTGAAAATACACATTTCACATCAAAATTGAGTGATAGCACCTATAATGAGACTTAACGTAAGTATATTAAGTATATATTAACGACTGATTGATAATTGGCTGTGCAATTCCCGAAGATATGTTCACCGTGACCTTTTCAAGACATGTCGACTGCGATTCGGTTGAATTGGCTGGGTAACACGTTTAATTCGGTAGCCAATGCGTTTAATTCGGTGGCCAATGCGTTTAATTGGGTGGCCAATGTGTTTAATTGGGTGGCTAATGTGTTTAATTGGGTGGATAGTACAGCGCATTCAGGTACAATCAGCCCCTATAATTGCCTAAGAAATGAATAAGTTTTTACGCCCATGCCAATGGATATAAATCAAATACGCGCGCTATCAAACGATGATATGCAAGCGGTTAACCACTTGATTCAACAGCAAGTCGACTCTGACGTTGCACTTATTAATCAATTGGGATTCTACATTGTTAATAGTGGCGGTAAGCGCCTTCGCCCATTACTTACCGTGTTAAGTGCACGTGCAATGGGCATTGAAAATGCTGACCACCATACCCTCGCCGCTATTGTTGAATTTATACATACCGCCACCTTGTTGCACGACGATGTGGTAGATGAATCGACCATGCGACGCGGACGTGAAACCGCTAACGCCGTATTTGGTAACCAAGCATCAGTTTTAGTAGGTGACTTTCTATATACCCGCTCATTTCAGATGATGGTAAGTTTAAAACGCATGCGTGTTATGGACATTTTATCTGAAGCAACCAATCAAATTGCCGAGGGTGAAGTATTGCAGTTAATGAACTGCAACGATGCCTCTACCACAGAAGCACGGTATTTCGACGTAATTTACGGTAAAACCGCCCGCTTGTTTGAAGCGGCTACGCAACTGGCAGCGGTATTAACCGACCAACCAGAAAACGTAGAGCATGCCATGCAAGAATACGGCAAGCACTTAGGCACCGCCTTTCAGTTAGCCGACGATATTCTAGATTACATGGCCGACAGTGATGAAATGGGCAAAAACGCAGGTGATGATCTAGCGGAAGGAAAGCCTACGCTACCTTTGCTATATGCAATGTGGAATACCGACAGTGAAGAAGATAAAGCCCTTATTCGCGATGCCATAGAGCAAAGCAACGGTTTACCTCACCTTACCCGCATTCAACAAATCATGGAAAGCACTGGGGCACTCGATTACACCCGCACGTGTGCCAACAACGAAGTGAAAATGGCCATTGATAGTTTATCTATTATTCCAGATTCACCTTACAAAGAGGCATTGATTGCTCTTGCTCATATCTCGGTAGAACGCACTAGTTAGTGCGTTAACCCGCTTCAAGCATAGCGCCCACCAGCCCCACTAAAAAGCCAAGTATTGCGCCTAAGGGGGGTAACCAATGGTTTTCCATGCGAATACCAGGGGCTATGTCTTGAAATACTGAATACAAAATTCCCCCTGCTGCAAATAGCATAATGCCACTCATGATGACGGGGAAATCTGCCAAATAATAAAACCCTACTGCGCTCATTATTGGGCCAAGTAAGCTCATCAATACAAAAATCCAAATAAGCTTAGTACTACGGTTTTTGTTTGCTGGGGTCATTTCACGATAAGCATTAAACCCTTCTGGTAGATTTTGTACTGCTATTAACACGCCTAACAACATAGTACCTCCACCTAGTGCGGCAGTGGTGCCTAGCGCTACCGATTCTGGCACAAAATCACTTAACATGGCGGCAAGTTGGCTTCCTGCGGTTTTCTTTTTTGCCAGATAAATATCCAACGCCATAAAGGCAAGTGCCCCGCCGACAAAACAACTACACGCCATTAAAACCGATACGTCTTTGATACCTTCAGGCACCAACACTAATGCTACCGCTGAAATTAACGCACCCGCCCCCAAGGCTAAAATACCGTGACGCAATTCTTGTTCTAACCACTTAGGACGGAAGCCTTTTACCTTAGATAAGAGCGCACCAGCAGGCATAGCGAGGCCAGCTAAGGTTGCCACTATAATGAGATTTAGAATATCGGGTTGCTGCATGTCTGCTCCCTATGCCTTGAGTCGTTCCATTACTTAGCCTAACACTATTGGTAAAGTGCTTAATAACCATAAAAAAAGACAGCTCAAGTGGCTGTCTTTTTTCATTGTTCTCGCTGAGCGCATCTATAATTTTTAAGCCTAACGCTATTAATCATAGAGTGATGCGTGGCGATGAGATCATTTTAAATTAAGATCTCGGGTCATGTTTTCGTTCTTATCGCGGTGCACAATGATATTGTCTTCAATGCGAATACCACCGAATGGACGATACGTATCTACCGTATCCCAATTGATGTATTTCGACGCTGGGGTGGCTTTTAAGTCTCTGAGCAAGCTGTCAATAAAATACAAACCAGGCTCGATGGTAAACACCTGGCGCGCTTCAATCATGCGCGTACAACGTAAGAAAGGATGATCTTCAGGGGCAGGCTTAGGTGTACCTCTGTCGTCATTTACCAAACCACCTACATCGTGTACTTGCAGCCCTAAAAAGTGGCCAATGCCGTGAGGGAAGAACGTTCGCGTAATACCTTGTTCAACAATATCTGCCGCCGGAAGATTCACAATGCCTGTGTCTTGTAGGATTTGAGCTATACCTGCATGGGCAAGCAAATGAATATCGGTATAGGCGACACTTGGCTTAAGCGAATCTACCAAGGTTAGCGTAACTTTATCCACGGCTTGAATAAGGTCTGAAAATAGCGTCGAGTTTTGACTGTAGGTTCGGGTGATATCAGCAGCATAACCGTGATAATTTGCTCCTGCATCAATTAAGAAAGAACGAGACTGCTTTGGGGCAATGGTATCGCACTGCATGTAATGCAGAATTGCCGCGTGTTCGTTTAGCGCAATAATACTTGTGTAAGGCACGTCGTTATCGCCTTGGCGGCACGCTGCGCTGTACGCTAAATTAATATCAAATTCACTTTTGCCTTCAATAAAGGCTTGCTCTGCCGCTTTGTGCCCTGCTACCGCCAGCTTGTTTGCTTCACGCATACACTCTAGTTCGTAATCGGTTTTATACGCCCGTTGGTAATGCAAATAATGCAGCACTCTATCTGGGTTTACGTTTTCAAACCCTAATGCTTTAGCTACTTCAATGTATTCTCCAACATAAGCAAAACCACGCTTATCGTAAGGCAGGTGCTTCTCGACAGCATCGGCTTGTTGAAGCAAAATAATATTGAAGCTGTCGGTCCAAAAATCTTGTGGCTCTGGCGGTACTTTGTGCCAGAAGTCTTCTGGGCGATAAAAAATAAGGGTAGGCTTATCTTCACCATTAACCACTAACCAGCAATTGGGGTTATCGATAACCGGCACCCATGCTTTAAATTGTGGGTTTACCTTAAATGGATAATGGTTATCGTCTAAGAACAAGCGCTTGCCTTGCCCTGAATGGATGACTAACCCTTCTAGCCCTTCACGCTGAAGTGCTTCGCGAGTGCGAGATTGAAGTTCATCGATATGTTGCTGATAGCTTGCCTGATGTTTTGACATAACACCTCATTTAAGTTTTTTGATTTGCATGGCTAACTGGCCTTCTTCAATGAGCAACGCGTTACCAGCCGTTTCAAATCGCAGGTTCTACGCTAGCTTCACTAAGTGCGAGAAGTGAATAATATTAGCCATTGTCGTTAAGTGTGCTTCTCTTCTAAGGCGACTTGAGTACGCTCTCTTAAAGGAGAATAGTGTACCACGATAGCCGCTTAGCTTTCACCGAGCGGCTTGTATCATTAGTTAAACATCTGCGCTAGTGAGGCGCTAATTGCAAGGTTCCCGTTACAGGGTGGGTGCTAACGGCACTTGATGAAGGAATAACATCTTGGGTAAGCTGCGGAAACACGTTTTTATTTTCACCTAACTGATGCTCGTAGATATACTGATAAGCCAATACCGCTTTCACGTAACTACGGGTTTCTTTGTAAGGAATATTCTCAATCCAAATGTCCACTGGCAACGCTTCGCCTGCGGGTAACCATTCCAACACTTTACGCCAGCCAGCGTTATACGACGCCGACACCAATACAGGATTATTATCAAGCTTATCGCCTAGATAACGTAAATACTGCACACCGTAGTCGAGATTATTCTCAACTTGAAACAAGGTATTTCGACTGACTTTCTTTTTGGCTAAGTATTGCGCGGTACCTGGCATAAGTTGCATTAACCCTGCCGCGCCCACCGGCGATACTGCGTCTACCATGAAAGAGCTTTCACGACGGGCGATTGCCATCGCAAACGCTTTTGATACGTCGTAGGTTTCACTCTTTTCACTAAATTGTGACTCGAACGCCAAGGGGAAACGACGCTCAACATCGTCCCAATAACCACTTTTAGCGAAACTGATGATGGCTTGGTCGTATATACCCCACTCGTAAGCTAGCACTCCTGCATCAGTCACTTGTGAATCGGGTAAATTCGATAGCAAATAGCGCCACTCTCGACGCGCACTCGTAGAACGCTCTAAACGGTAAAATTCCATTGCCCGTTGGGTAGCGGGGGTATTCGCAATAGCGTGCACCGCACTTTGCACCCGAGGCGCTGGCGTATGTGCCAAATTAGGCTGACTATTAATACGGGCACTCGCCATAAAACCATAATAATTGCGTTCGGTGGACAGTTGCTGATACATCACCGTAGCCTGCATCACATTCCCTAGTTCTTCAAGCGCGCGGGCTTTCCAATAGCGGAAGTTTTCCTCTTGCTGGAGTTCAGGACTGGCGGCATCAATCACATCGACGACCCGCTGCCATTGTTTGCCGCGAAGCAAAAACGACACATGCCAAAGTTTCACATCATCGCTAGCACCTGCGATATCGGCCTTATCTAGCCATTCATGGGCTTCAGGTAAGAAATCTAAAGTAGCACTTAAGGCAATAGCCCGTTGAATAATATGTAATTCAGGCACGGAAAAAATCTCTTTAGGGGCGTAGGTATTGTAAGCCTTTATTGCCGCTTTAGGGTTTCTCCACGCCAGTTTTTCTATACCCCAGGTTAATATTTCAGCTTCGCTGTTTTTGTGTTTCAAAGGAAACAGGCGACTTCGATTGACTAAGCTTACGTCGCGAGACACTGCCGACCACGCATCGGCAAGATATTGATGACTGGTTGGCAATTGGCGTTTGAGGTAAGGAATAATGCGGCGATTATCTTCTTTCGCTGCAATGGCAATACGCTTAACCACTTTATCTGGCGTCATGAGGCCATTACTTCGCCACTTTGCAAATAGAGGGTCGCATTCATCGGGCTGCGACTGGCCGCTGTACCAAAGAGGGTCTACATCCGTTAGCACAGGTTTGGGATCGTCGGTACGTTTTAATTTGTAACCCAAGGCTTGGCAGGTAAGTTTAGCGCCCATGCCATCACGATAACTACTTAAAAACGCGTTTTCGTGGCCGCGGGAGGCAAGGTAGTTTAACCATCTATAGCGCAAACCATAACTAACAGGTTGCCCCGCGTAATCTTCTAGAAACTGTTCTACTTCACGCTGAGTTTTAAGCGACATGGTGCGTTCTAATCGCAAACGAAGTAGATACGGATAGAGTGGATAATTCGCCAACCCGTAAATTTCTTCGTCTAAATCTTCTAAACGTCTTTTCGGTAGGGTTCGTAAGCTTTTTTCTAAAATTAAGAAACGTGCCCGCTCATCGGCGTAGATGTCATCAGGGAATAGCGGCGAAACTTGCGCATGGCTTAGCTGAAGGCAGCTTGAAATAGCCACTAACGTAAATAACCCCAATGGCTTATGCAAAGGCAACTGCTTGAAAAATGCGAGTGCAGTTGGAAAAAAATTTATTCCTACTTTATACGACACAATGTGAACTCCTACCCCTTATTGCATTCAAATACACCAGAGTTGGTGTAATGATAAAACGATGCTTGCGTGAAAGCCGATAAATTATCGGCATGGATCCGTGCCACAGAAGTAAAAAGTGCCAGCGTTGATGATTATGACTTACAACCATTTACATCATGATTGTAGATTATTGTTTTGCTGGATTGGCGCTTTGCGTCAATAGCATCCATTATACAAGCACTATTATTGAAATGAAGCTTGATTTTCGATGAATGACCTCCATTTTTAACAATTGAAACGCTCGTTTGAATTTTTCATTGATATTTTGTTTAAGTTTAGTTAAAAAGCTAGCCACCCTAACGCATTAGTGTTGTGGTACGACCAGAATGTATGTTTGGTTTATACGCTTATAGCGAATGGTTAGATTGCTACACTACTATCCCGGCCAACGCCGAAGGAGATGATAATGATATACACAGGCAAGAGTTTATCCGTCAGTCTGTTAGATGATGGCTTTGCTGAACTGGTATTTGATGCCGAAGGTTCAGTAAACAAGTTCGACCGCCAAACGGTGACAGAACTTGATGAAGCAACCCAAGCATTGCTTAAAGAAAGCGGTGTTAAAGGCTTAGTAGTACGCAGCGCAAAATCTGCATTTATTGTAGGTGCTGATATCACCGAATTTACCGGCTTATTCGCGATGGATGAAGCCGAAGTACTAAACTGGGTAGCAAACACGTCTCAGGTGTTTGACCGCTTCGAAGATTTGCCTTTCCCTACCGTTGCTGCCATTAACGGTTTTGCATTGGGTGGTGGCTGTGAAATGACACTAGCCTGTGACCTTCGCGTTGCAGATACAACTGCCTCTATTGGCCTACCAGAAGTTAAATTAGGCATAATGCCTGGCTTTGGTGGCACCGTACGTTTACCTCGCTTAATTGGTGCCGACAATGCACTAGAGTGGATGACCACAGGTAAAGACAGAAAAGGCGCAAAAGCCCTTGCTGAAGGCGCCGTTGACGCCGTAGTTGCACCAGAGTCATTACGCGACAGCGCACTTTCTATGCTAAAAGATGCCGCAGATGGCAAGTTCAAATGGGAAGCACGTCGTGCTCAGAAGAAAGCCCCATTACAGCTAAATAAAAACGAAGCTATGATGAGTTTTTCTACCGCACAAGCCATGGTATTTGCCCAAGCAGGCAAGCACTACCCTGCTCCGCACAAAATGGTAGAAACCGTTCAAAAAGCCGCAGGCCTTGACCGCGATGGCGCACTTAAGCTTGAAAACGCTGGCTTTGTTGCCCTAACTAAAACCGATGCAGCGCAAGCGCAAATTGGTATTTTCCTAGCCGACCAGCTAGTAAGAAGTAAAGGTAAGAAACAAGCTAAAGCTGCCACAAAAGAGGTAAAACTTAATGCCGTACTGGGTGCGGGCATTATGGGTGGCGGTATTGCGTATCAAAGTGCTGTTAAAGGCATGCCAGTGATCATGAAAGACATTAACACTGAAGCACTAGACCTAGGCTTAAACGAAGCTGCCAATATTCTTGGTAAAGGTATGCAGCGCGGTAAAGTTGATGCCAAAACCATGGCAAAAACCCTTAACGCTATTACGCCTACCCTTGACTACAACACGCTTAAAGATGCAGATCTTGTGATTGAAGCCGTTGTTGAAAACCCGAAAGTAAAAGGCATAGTGCTTAAAGAAGTAGAAGACGTAGTGGCCGATGACGCTATCATCTGTTCTAACACCTCTACTATTTCAATTAACCAATTAGCGAAAAGCTTAGACAAGCCAGAACGCTTCTGTGGTATGCACTTCTTTAACCCAGTACACCGCATGCCATTGGTTGAAATTATTCGTGGTGAAAATACCTCGGAAGATACTATTAATGCCGTAGTGGCCACCACACTTCGCATGGGTAAAACCCCAATTGTGGTTAACGATTGCCCAGGGTTCTTGGTAAACCGCGTATTGTTCCCTTACTTCGCAGGCTTCAGTAAGTTGCTAATAGATGGCGCTGATTTTGTTGCTGTTGATAAAGTAATGGAAAAACAGTTCGGCTGGCCAATGGGCCCCGCTTACCTAATGGATGTTGTTGGTATTGATACTGGCGACCACGCTGCAGACGTTATGGCAGCAGGTATTCCAGAGCGTATGGCACGTATTGGCGACGACCCAGTAACCGTGCTTTATAAAGAAAAACGCTTAGGCCAGAAAAATGGCAAAGGCTTTTATAACTACGGTAAAGACAAGCGCGGTAAGCCTACGAAAGTGGCTGCTGAAGAAGCATACAGCTTGCTTGCTCCTATTACAGCCGATACCAAAGACTTCGACGCGCAAGACATTATTGCACGCTTGATGATCCCTATGGCTAACGAAGCAATTCGTTGCCTAGAAGAAGGCATTGTAGGTACTGCAGCTGAAGCAGATATGGCCTTACTTTACGGTTTAGGCTTCCCTCCATTCCGCGGTGGTGTATTCCGCTGGATTGAAACAATGGGATTAGCGAACTTTGTCGAACTAGCCGACAAATACGCCAGTCTTGGCCCGATTTACCAAATTTCAGATGGCGTTCGCAAGATGGCCGCTGAAGGTAAATCTTACTTCGCTTAATTCCCAAGGAGACTAATAATGAAAGAAGTCGTAGTTATCGATTGTGTTCGTACCCCTATGGGACGCTCGAAAGCCGGTGTATTTAGAAATGTTCGTGCAGAGACTATGTCTGCCGCGCTAATGACCGCATTACTTGAGCGCAACCCAGGTGTTGATCCAGCAGAAATTGAAGACATTATATGGGGCTGTGTACAGCAAACCAAAGAACAAGGTTTCAACATTGCGCGTAATGCGCAATTGCTAACCCAAATTCCACGTACTACAGGTGCAGTCACCGTTAACCGTTTATGCGGTTCATCGATGCAAGCATTGCATGATGCGACTAGCGGCATTATGAGCGGTCGTGGCGATATATACATGATTGGTGGTGTTGAGCACATGGGCCATGTACCTATGAACTACAACATCGACTTTCACCCAGGCCTTGCTAAGTACACCGCAAAAGCCTCTGGCATGATGGGTATGACCGCCGAGCTACTTGGTCGTCAAAATGGTATCACTCGTGAAATGCAAGATGCGTTTGGCGCACGTTCGCATCAGCTAGCGCATAAAGCACACCTTGAAGGCCGCTGGGCTAACGAGATTGTGCCTATCGAAGGCCATGATGCCAACGGTACGCTTAAACTGATTGACCATGATGAAGTTATTCGCCCAGAAAGCACAGCTGAAAGCATGGCGCAACTTCGCCCTGTGTTCGACCCAGTAAACGGCACCGTTACAGCAGGTACATCATCAGCGTTGTCTGACGGTGCGTCTGCCATGTTGCTTATGTCTGCCGACAAAGCAAAAGCACTAGGTTTAACACCTCGCGCTAAAATTCGTTCAATGGCAGTGGCAGGTTGTGATGCAGCTATTATGGGTTACGGCCCAGTACCGGCAACACAAAAAGCCCTAAAACGTGCTGGCCTTAGCATGGACGATATTCAACTGGCTGAGTTCAACGAAGCCTTTGCTGCCCAAGCACTATCGTGCATTAAGCAACTAGGTTGGATGGACAATCTTGATGACAAGATTAACCTTAACGGCGGCGCTATTTCACTAGGCCACCCTCTAGGTTGTTCTGGTTCACGTATATCAGGTACCTTGATTAACCTGATGGAATCGCAAGATGTAGAGCTAGGCTTAGCCACCATGTGTATTGGTTTAGGCCAAGGTATTGCTACTGTATTTGAACGCGTTTAATGAATTAAACACGTGTTATTGAAAGGGCCTTCGGGCCCTTTTTTGTTTTGTCAAACTCAAACCTAAAACGCTAAATTAGAAAGCGGGCTCACCACCCCGTTTGCGCCTTGTTGAAGAATGTGAGTATAAATTTGGGTAGTTCTAACATCGGCATGGCCGAGTTGATCTTGTACCGTTCTGATGTCTGCCCCTGATTGCAGTAAATGGGTAGCAAATGAATGGCGAAGCGTATGAGGCGTAACATGTTTAATAATACCCGCATCAGTTGACGCCCGATTTACAGCGCGCTGAATCTGCTTTTCATCTAAATGATGTCGTCGTAACAGCTTACTCTCTGGATCAATACTTAACTTTGATGCGGGAAATAAATATTGCCATTCTATGGTTTTATTGCGCTGTTGATATTTTTTCCTCAATCCATGTGGAATCCAAGCACCAGCAAACTCTGATACCATCAAATCTCGCTGTAGTAGCTTCTCGCTTTCACTAATATGGTTTTTTAAAAGCGGAATTAACGATTCTGACAACGTAACCACTCGATGTTTACCCCCTTTACCAAACCAAATCCTCACACACTTATAGTCGAAGTCTATATCCCCCGTCCTAAGGCGAACACACTCCATTAATCGAAGACCACTTCCATACAATAGCGCTACCGCTAAGTAATGATGCATAGGCACTCTTCCCAATAATGCTTTTACTTCCAACTGCGTTAGTACAACCGGCAGTTTTCTTTCCCTCCCGCTCCCAACAAAATTCATGTCACTTGGTAGCGGCTTTTCTAAATACCTGTTGTAAAGAAAAACTAGTGCGTTGAGGGCGGTGGCCTGTGTAGAGCGCGCATTTTTGCGCTTAGTCGATAAATGCGTAAGGTATGCTTCAACGTGCAGAACATCGAGGTCTTTCGGGTGCTGATATTTATGAAAGCGAATGTAGTCTGAAATCCAGTTTATATAAGTTTGTATGGTACGTTTTGCGTAGCGCTTAAGCATCATGTGCTCGTACAGGGATTTGATAAACTGAGATTTCATGTTCAATTCCAAAATAAAAAAGTCTATTTAAAAAATCGCAACAAAATAACTGACTGTAGAGCCTGTTTTTGAAGACACATTCACGAAAAGCCCCAAAATCGCCTGCAGCCCGATTTGGTGTTTTTAGCTTTTGAGCAAAATACACCAAAAACGTATTTTACTAATTCTAACGATGAGTTATTGTTTAACCACATTAAAAACCAAACGGACAAAAACCCCGTTCTGGTTCGTTAAATCTGCCCGTTTAGGGAACGATTAAATTGTTATGTACTAAAAGGACTTTTATGCAATCTATTAATAATCAAACCCTAAAAATAATCTCGTCAATAATCTTAGTCCAAGGAGGTATTTTACTTTTTTGGTTTTTTACATCTGACAATTTTTTTACCTTGTTAGGCTTCTCCACATTAGCAAATGTGAGTTTTTTGGCGTGGTGCACCGCTGCTCTGGTAGTCGCTCTATACGTATGGGGGGCAGCAAGTGTATCTACCGTGCGCGAGCACATGTTTAAGCTTAATAAATTAAAATACATGGCTTTGCTAGGGGCAGTTGTATCTGGCTTCTTTGAAGAATTAGTATTTCGGAAGTTATTAATGGATTATCTTCAAGAACAAGGATTCGGTAATTTCATACAAGTCATTGTTTCAGGTTTAGCATTTGGACTAGCTCATTTAGTCTGGGGTGGTAAGGCTTTATCAGCAGCTATTAATGCCACTTTTTACACTTTCTTCTTGGGTGCTGGGCTTGCTCTTGTCTACATAATCAGTGATAGGAACTTGGCTCTTTGCATTGTTGCTCACACAATAGTAACTGGTTTAATCGAACCAGGGCTAATAAAGTCAGCGTTATTAGACAAGCTGGGATATTTTAAGGAACGCACATAACAACCCAATCAACACACTCACTACGTTCACTGGGACGCATACACGTGGGGCGGCTTCGCCATTATGCCCCACACGTCTGCGCCCGTTATTGGAAAGTTAGGCGTCATTTACTTACAGCATAAAAAAGTGGGTTTAAGCGTGACATTCCGACTTCGAGGCTGTTTCGCTAGGTCGTCTTTGCGGCTAGCTTTCTCGGTTGTTTTAACCGCTTTAGCAACGTGCTTTTCTTAAACACCTCAACGCCAACATTCTACATCACCAGCTTTCTAAACTCGCTCTTTTATCCAGCAATGTCGTTAACATCTGGCTTTTCGCACAGGGTTGTTTTATCTTAAATTCAATAAATTAAACACGCGGTCTATTTGGCTAGTGGTGGCAGCAAAGCTGCGTACTTTCAGTCGTACGCCTAACAAAACGCTCAAGCCACTCCCTTCGGTCGCTGGGACGCTAACATGTGGGCTGACTCACTTCGTTCGGATTTTAGCCCACATGCTAGCGCCCCTTAGCTTAAAGTTAGCTGCCTTTGGAAATATTCATGGATGTAATAGATATAAAAACATTTGTTCCGAGTAAGGATTACGAGGTTTCGAAATCTTTCTACTCGGAAATTGGATTCAAATCAGAATACGTAACCGATGACCTCACGCTTTTTGAAAACGGAGATTGCCTTTTCTTTTTACAGCGCTTCTACAATGAAGAACTTGCCAAAAACTTTATGTTGCAAATATGCGTTTCAGACATCTACGATGCGCATGAGATATGTTCTAATTCGGAAAGTAAATCCAAGATCACGCCAATACAACAAGAGTCTTGGGGTAAAGTGTTTTATTTATGGGGACCAGCAGGTGAGCTGTTGCATATTACGCAGTTGGGCAGCTAACAAAACGCTCAAGCCACTCCCTTCGGTCGCTGGGACGCCAATACGCGGGGCGGCTGCGCCATTATGCCCCACGTATCTGCGCCCCTTAGCTTAAAGTTATATGCCAGTAAGCATCTCATGATTTTAAATAAAGAATTAAAACAACTAGAAGAAAAACTAACTCTTCAAAGTTCTTCAGATATAAATCAGGAAGCCAATGAAAACCTGGTTTCATTCGGTTTTAGTAAGCAGGATACTACTCTAACCACTAAAAGGGATATTGAGTTGTTTTTATCCCGTGTTTTGTCGATATACAGTTCAAGTAATGTTGGTAACGATAAATTGTTTTACGCATGGCTCGATGAAATGTCGTCACAAATTCGCGTAAGTGCAGTCTCAACAAATCACAATACATTACCATTTCGAACTGAACTAGAGTGTTGTACTTTGGAAGAACTCGCTACTTCTATAAAACGATACGACAGTGGTGCGTTTACTAGTGGTAGTATTAAGATTTTTAAGAGTAGCATATAACAAAACACTAAAGGCGCTCGCGCTGCTCGCTGGGACGCTAACACATAGGCTGCGTCACTTCGTTCCTAATTTTAGCCTATGTGTTATCGCCCCTTAGTGGGGTGTTAGGAGCCAGTCGATCAATGGATGATTTTTCTAAAAGCATCTCAGAGAAGTTCAAAGAAACGTTTCCTTCTTGGGCTAAGTATTGCTGCGAAAAGCAATACGAAGATACTTTTGTCTTGGAGGTTAAAATTCCGCGCCCGATAAATGATGGTGTTCCGTTCCTTGCTCTTGATACGTGTGATGATGAAGTAACTGTGTCTTTTGATTCATATCACGCTCACTTCAGTGACTTTGGCAATGAAAAGTCATTCGATGATGCTCTTAATTTTATAAATAAGATCATTTCTGAAAAATACGCAATGGTGAGTTACTCTAGAGGGACTAATTGGTGCGGTTCAGAATTAATTGCTTCTTGCAATCTCCCTCAAGATAACTCGGAATATCCATACGCAGACACGTTAGTTATACGCTCATGGAATGGAAGTTTTGATCAGGAAATAGAATGCTTTGCGAAGAACTGAGCAATGCTCCTAACAAACGCATTAACACTCGCTTCGCTCGCGGGGGACAAATACACGTAGGCTCCCCTCGCTTTGCTCGGTATTTTAGCCTACGTATAATTGCCCGTTATGCGGGGCGTTATGTGCCACGGGAAGTTTGGAATCTATGGAAGAATCAACAATAAACCTATTGAGCTTACTTGTATCAATCATCGCTGCTTCTATTTCTGCTGTGGCTTTAATAAGAACAAGAAAGACACAATCAAAGTTTTTGGAATTAGAAAAAATTCATGCTGAGCTAAGCCAGCGTCAAATAAGGGAACTCGAAGAGTCAAACAAAGACAAACTGAGGACGACAATAGATCTAGAAATAGTCTCTGGTTCTTTATTTGTTCGCAATGTAGGCAAATCGAATGCATCAAATATTAATATTTCCTTTGAGAACGATGATGAAAACAGGATCGTTGAGAGCGAACTAAAGCAGCTACCAATTCAAAAGCTAAAACCCTTTGCCGATTATAAACTGCTAGGCTCTTATGATACTTTTGATTCACCGGACGTCATAACCGTATTGGTCAGTTGGACAAATCTTGACGGTTCAAGCGGCTCAAGTGAAGAGGTTTTAAAATGCTACTAGCACATAACAAACAACTGTAGCCGTTCGCTGGCGCTCACTGGGACAATAACACGCAGGCTCAGTCGCTCCGCTCCCAGTTTAGCCTGCGTGTTATTGCCCCTAAGTTGGGCGTTATGTGCAAGGTTGTTAAATATGGATGTCATCTCTTCGCAAATAGAGATTGAAAATTTTGTCAGTACCAAGTGTAAAAAGGTCGCTGTTAGTAAAAGCGGTTGGGACAGTCTGTATATAGAAAAAGAAAATGGCTGTTACTGGATTAAAAGTTACCCAGATGGTGCGTTACATGGAGGAGGTCAGCCAGTTCTCTCCAAAATAGACAAAACAGTAGTAAAAGAGCAATTTGATGTTTGAAGCAATTGCACATAACAAAAAAATCAAGCACGCCCGCTTCGCGGGCTGGGACGCATACACGCAGGGCGGCTTCGCCATTATGCCCTACGTGCCTGCGCC
>OJAV01000536.1_pt1 | contig 14684 bp, 12 predicted proteins | sample 1590081 | NCBI WGS metagenome assembly OJAV01 (sample SAMN05416852, study PRJEB24817) | seawater metagenome | isolation source: Sea water | place: Canada:Atlantic | collected 2013-07
ACGAGATCATGCCTAGTCTCGTGGGCTCGGAGATGTGTATAAGAGACAGAGGAAGATACGTTTACTTTTGAAGATAATGTTGCAGAGAAGTTTATTAACTCGCATTCAAGTATGTTATCTGAAAAGATTCAAAATGATGAAGCTCTGCAAGTTTTAGATGCTTTACGGTATGCATTTGTAGGTTATGCATTTAATGGGCTCCACCAGCTATACACACGTCAGGAAAATCAATGTTGGGGTCCTAAAATAATACTTACCGAAGTTTTAACTCCAAATGACATTTCTTCACTGGACCAAGATGTTAAATTATATAGAGGCTGTGATATTGTTGAACACAAAAGAGGGAGATATGGTCAAGCTTGGACAACGTCCCTACAAGTAGCAAAAGACTTTGCTTATACACATTACCAAGGGCAAGAATGGTTTGACACTGAAAGTAGAGTAGTCTTAGAAACAATTTACTCTAGAGATAATATTTTGTTTTCGGATCAGTCTGTTGAATTTGAAGTGGTTGTGGACGTAAGTAAACTTGGAAAGGTAAATAAACACTCATAGTAAGGATTTTATAATATCCTTACTATGAGAAATGAGCACTTCAATTTTATAAAATAATTACTCAAGCGGCAATTTTATTGAATAAAACCAGTGCCCATACTCGTCCCATTCCTCCCGCCATATTAAGAAGAGCCCGTTAATCGAAAGATTAGCGGGTTTTTTGCTTTTCAGGAATTAATAAAAAGGGTTTGTAGCGCTAATCCTTCAAGTAGAGTTCAAATCTCTTTCTCACCGCCATATTAAGAAGAGCCCGTTAATCGAAAGGTTAGCGGGCTTTTTGCTTTCTTCCGTTGCTTATAGTCAATAGTTATAATTAACAAGAACACTCACTCGAAGTTGAATAAGCTTAGTCGAATTAATAAAACGGTGCCTATCCCTTTTACTCATCATCTTCTAAGTACAAAGTCCCGTTTGCTTTAATCACTACTAACCACGCTTCAGACATTACGAATGCATGATCAATTTCTTCTGGTGTTAGTTGTAGATAAAGTTTTTCTTGAAGCCATGCATAACGGTTATGTATTTCGTTATTTGGAGTCAGTTCTAGAATTAATTGATTAAATGCTGCAGATTTAACATTATTATTTTTGCCAAACTTCTGTGTATTACCAATATGAGACAACCTCGTTAATGCTTTGATACTGCCATTTTGTGCAGCTTGTTGTAAAAACTTTATTTGTTGTGCAAGAAAATTATCGCGCGTTGTTATAAAGTCTTCTCGTTCAAGGCTTTGATAGCCTTGAGACGTCATAAAAAACTCAGGTGTAATAGTGCCAATATATTCTTGTGCGGCTACATATCCATTGTTTGCAGCGACTTTCGAGTAATTGTAAAACTCGTCACGCTGATTTTGTTCAATGCCAATACAATACTCATATTTCTCTGATATTCTACTTATTGTAAGTGCGCTATCGCTATAATCGAGGGCTTGCGTTAGTTTTATATCAAGTGCGGTTTTATCTATAGGACTGTTAAAACAATAGTTAAGGTTCCTCGCAAGAATATACCTTGCTTTATTATCTCCATTTTCAGCAGCGTTTGTAAGTTCTTCAAACTTACTCAATAAATTGTTGGAAAATTTCCATTCAGGCCTCTGCATAACAACCATTTCAGCACTTTTTCTACTTGTAGTATGTAATGAGTGAGGAGCGTTAATACTTTTTACATCGACTACAGGTTTTGTGGACTTGGCATTTTTGCCTAGAGTGTCAATTACTTGGTTATTTTCGGTGTTAAATACATTTGTAGTTACGCTTTCCGTTTCCGTATCATCGATAAAGTTGAAGATAAATAAGGCTAAGCCAATATTCAACAATATTAATAGTAAGACTGACGTCGTGAAATTTTTTCTACGTTGAAACATGAGTTTATTGTGTCCTTACATCAATATCGAGTGTTAGGTATATATTTTTCTAATTGGCTTCTTAACAGATTATTAATTATTTCCGATGAAGCAGGTTAAATTAAATGGTATCCGCATACAATAGCTTGTTATTTAAAGATAAAAAATTAGCAAAACACTCAACCTAAATTAAGAAGTATACTTATCGGGAAATAGTATTTGGTGTGAATTGAGATACTACTAGTAATCTTCCAATGCTAATAATCAATCGCGTAATTTGTTAATGGCAACAACAGTACACTGTTAAAATTTTTATGCTATGTATCTGATTGTATTTATTTTGGTGTATTTAAATTGATTGTATTTAATTAGAGTGTCATGATTAAATTTTATATAAGCATTTAAGGTATACCATGGAAGGAATATTAAACGTTGTAGTCCCATCAATTGTAATCGTTTTAATTATACATTTATTGAGATGGAGGTCGTTATTTCGATTTGTACTATTAATTTGTTTAGCTATTTCATCCACGTTCTTTGTCGCCTTTTTCTATTGTGAAATCCTTAAGTCTACTTGTTCATCAGATCCATTAGTCGGCTTAGGCTATTTAATCCATTCAATTTTAGTGATAGTTATGTCATTTACGCTTGAAATAATTCGGACGAATTTGATAATTAATCTTAAAAATAAATCCAACTGACAATTGAATATGGTCTTAAAATGTAATTTTATAATTTATTTTAATAGCTCAATAATCACCACTTCTCACTATCAAACTTAGGTAGAATGGTAGAATGGTAGAATGGTAGAATTAAAAGAACGCTGATCTTAAATTGAAATTTCTAAACGCTACGCTAAATTAAAATATCCCAACTGCTTCATCTAAGGTAAGTTAAAAAGCTAAAGGCACATTCAATGTAAATTATTATTTTTGTAATTTTTCTGTCACCTTAAAGTCATTTTTTTGCCACATAAACTCCCTAGTCTTATTTCATTTTTAAATAACGAGACTAAAAGATGTTAAAAATTAATAAGTATAAAGCAGGGTTACTTACTGTTGCATTATCGATGGCGTTAAGTGGATGTAACCTAGACGGCGATAATGGCGAACAAGGTGTTGAAGGCGCACAGGGCATTCCAGGTGTTGTTGGAACTGACGGCAGCGACGGTAAAAGTTTACCTCGTGAATTAAATGTTGAAGTGGTTGGCCGTTTTGCTACCGGTATTTATGGCAAAAGCGCGGCAGAAATTGTTCAATTTCATAAAAATTCAAACTCTGCTTTTGCTATTAATGGCGCAGCTAATCAAATAGAAGTTATTAATTTAACTGATCTTTCAACAACAGAAGTAGGTAACCCTGTCGCAGATGAAAGCTTAAGCTCAAGTGCTTTTACTTTTCCCTTAAGCGTTTCAGTAAAGAACAGCTCTGGCTTTGAAAATACCATTTTGTTAGGTGCGGTTAATTCAATTGCCATTAAAGATGACTTGTTAGCCATTGCTGTTGAAGGTGAAGTTAAACAAGCATCCGGCGCTATTTTATTTTATAGCTTAAATACGCTGGGCGAAGGCACGTTTATTAAAGCAGTGGAGGCGGGTGCTTTGCCAGATATGGTTACTTTTACGCCCGATGGTAATAAGGTATTAGTTGCCAATGAAGGTGAACCCAATGCTGATTACTCAAATGATCCTGAGGGCTCAATATCAGTTATTGATGTTACTGAAATGATGCCAGCTGATGTTGCAGTTACAATTAATTTGAGCTCAGACATTGTCTTTAGTGATGATAATTTATCTCCTGAAGATTATGATACCGATGAAAAACGTCTCGCTATTTTAACAAAAGCAGGAGTTAAGTTTGCTGGACCGATAGGTAATACAGTCGCGAAAGATTTAGAACCTGAATATATTACTACTGCCAGTAACAGCGAAATAGCCTATGTGTCTCTGCAAGAAAATAATGCAATCGGCATAATAAACCTTAAAGATTTAACCATTGAAGTGAAAGCGCTGGGTTATAAAGATTGGGGTAAATATCAATTAGACTTTACTAATAAAGACGAAGTTCCTCAGTTTAAAAGCATTCAAGGGTTATATGGCATGTATCAACCCGATACTATTGCTTCATATTCGTGGAATGGTTCGACATTTATTGTATCTGCCAATGAAGGTGATGCTAGAGATTACGACGGATATTCTGAAGAGGTACGCGTTAAAGATATTATTGATCCCGATGAGCTCAATCAAACACTGTCAACCGCGTTACAAAGTCAGTATGACGAAACGGGCGGTAGTGACTATTTAGGACGTTTGAAAGTTACCACAGCTTTAGGTGATAAAGACCAAGATGGTGAGTATGAAGAGTTATTTGCTTATGGCGCGCGCTCATTCTCTATTTGGGATCAAAACGTTAATTTAGTTTTTGATTCAGGCGATGATTTCGGCAAAATTTCATCGGCCATTCTTGGTAACAACTTTAATGCCGCACATACCGAAAATAAAGGTGATAACCGCTCTGATGATAAGGGTGGTGAGCCTGAAGCGATTGATGTTGGAGAAATAGCAGGAAGAACTTATGCTTTTATTTCTCAAGAACGAGCAGGGGATTTATTTGTCTACGACATTACAAACCCTTTTAATACTGCTTTTGTTACCCATTACAATAACCGTGACTTTAGTGTTGATTACGAAATGGATGATGATTTAGCTAACCCTTGTGATAGCAATGAAGGCATGGATTGCACACAAGTGAATATGGCCGGTGACTTAGGTCCTGAAAGTATTAAGTTTATATCAGCAGCAGACAGCCCAACGAATACGCCATTATTAGTGATTGGTAATGAAGTATCTGGAACCGTTACGGTTTACCAAGTTACTGAGCAATAATAAAGAAAATTGCTAACGGGGACACATTTTATTGTGACCCCGTTATGCGATATAAACATAATGTTAAGTGCAATGTTAAGTGTTATGAAAAGATAGCTACTCTATATTTTAAATATCAAATAGCCGGTATTTATACTCAAGGTTTACCGTAAATCGATTAGCTTAACTATGAACTTAACTATGAATTTAACTTTGAGCTTTCTTAGAACGCTATTTAAGCTCGTTAGCTTTTCGATACTTACCTTGATAGTCAAAAATTCGATCCTTAATTCGCCAGTAATATTTTTGTTTTCTGGCAATAACAAAGTCAGGGCACGGCAGTATGTTAGCTAGCTTTAATGCTTGTTCAAGGGTAGTGACTTCATACGACTCAGTAGCGCCTAGTTGTAGACTTATTTTAGCGCTAAGGCGTTTAGAAAAAATATCATTGAAGGCTTTTACTTGATTCAACTTAGTAAAATCAAACGATTCATTAAGCTCAGTGCCTTCCTCATCATGATAAGTGATTTTTAACTTATCAGATCCCTTATCACTAGCTTTGCCATTACCTCTGCCATTATTTCTGCTTAAATTAAGGCCTGCACAACGTATAACTTTTGAATCTTTAAGTTTTAGTGCTTTTTTTAACATATCATCAGGGTCAACCAAAACCTCAAGGCATTGTATACAGTTACGAGCTGCTATGTCATTTTCACCACCGCAGTGCGGACATTCTTTAAATACAAAGCGATAGTCACATTGGCGCTGGCTTTCTACTAGATATGCTTGTTCGTCAGTGAGATCATCAACAAGACCTTTGCATCGTCGACCGTAGTGCTCAACTAAATAACCGTCGTCATCACAAATGCCCCAAAACACATTGGGAAATTCACAACTTGGGCAAACAACTTGCACAGGCTGGCTTTTACTATTGGGTTTTTTCTCGCCTACTTCGGGGTGATAAAGGTCAAAATCATTACCGGTATAATCAATCACCAAACAATCTTTTTTGTTCTCACTTAAACGCAAACCGCGACCGATAATTTGTTGATAAAGACTAACCGATTGTGTTGGGCGTAATATGGCGATCATATCAACATGGGGAGCATCAAAGCCGGTGGTTAGTACCGAAACATTCACTAGGTATTTAATCTCTTTGTGCTTAAATGCTTTAATTAACTTGTCGCGTTCGGCGTTGTCAGTAGCGCCGGTGATTAATGCACTTAACTGCGAAGGTAAATAACTAAAAACTTCTTTTGCATGTTCAACGGTGGCGGCAAATATCATAACACCTTGACGTTGTTCACTTAACTCAACAACCTGCTCAATAATACTTTGAGTCACTCGAGGGTTTTTGTTCAACAGATGATTCATATCCGCAGGACTATAATCGCCAGAGGCGTTTGCACGCAAGCTACTAAAATCGTAATGCTCTATAGTAGCATCAACGAGTTTAGGCTCGGTTAAATACTCGCGTTTAATTAAGTAACGAATGGGGAGTTCATAAATGCAGTGCTCAAAAGGCCGTTTTTCTTCACTGCGCATAAAACCACGGTAATGCTTTTTATAAATCCAGCCCATGCCTAAGCGATAAGGTGTCGCGGTTAACCCTAATAGCTTTACATCGGGATTAACTTGCATCAACTTTTCAATAATTTGTTGATATTGATTACTATTAGTCTGCTTGTTTGTTGTTTCTGGTGATTTTTCTTCGTGCTGTGTTTTATCTTGGAGTGGTTTATTCGGTTTTGTGTTCAACACAGCATTCGATTGTTCACCAGACAAGTCAGGGTTAGGCAAATTAACTCGATGACATTCGTCAATAATAATTAAAGAGTAGGGCTCATTAAAGTCGTCCAGATTCCGCGCTGCTGATTGTATGCTAGCAAATGTGACTTGGTGTTGCGTTTCTTTAAGTTTTAAGCCCGCAGAATAAATACCAGCGGCAACACCGTAGCTTTCAAATTTTTGATGGTTTTGCTCAACTAATTCTTTTACATGGGTTAGCACGAGTATTTTACGTTTGGCTAAACGTGCAAGTTCAGCAATGACCAAACTTTTACCTGAGCCAGTTGGTAACACAATCACCGCAGATTCGTTGGTTTTTCGAAAGTGTTTTAGCACTGAAGAAACAGCGTCTTGTTGATAATCTCTAAGTTGAAAAACTGCCACGCAGTACTGCTACCTTATCGGAAATATTAAAGTAGCCATAATAGCAAAATAATGGCTAAGTCTTAAACTTTACATTTTAGTATTTAACCTTTTATATCTAACATTTAGACAATAGCGACTATTTCTAAATTTAAACGTTAATAAGCGGTATCGCGTTACCGGAGTTTTGTAGGTATATTCTTTTAATACAGTTGGTTAGGTAGGTTTAATGGTTTACCTGTTTTAGACGCTGAATTGTAAGTTTTGTTGTAAGTTTTGTTATAAATTGACGAATCTACAGTTTTAAAGTTAATGTTTTAGGTCATATTAAAAAATGATTATCAATAACTATAGGGTTTAAGGCCAAGCCGTTTACCTGCAACAAATAACCAACAAACTTTGTTATTACAATCGAATTAAAGTAAGTTCGATTGTAATAATATTGTATTATTGATAATACATTAGGACTTGTATGCAAAGGTAAGTAAGCATATTTTTCCTGAGATGAAATCATATAATTATGCATAATTACGAAGTTAATTATTTTGTGAAGTTGTTTAAAGGTAAGTAACGTTTTGAAGTTTTATCATTTGTTTTATTTGGCTTTAATCGGCTTATTCTCAGTAGTTAATGTACAAGCTTTTGAGATCGAACAGCACAGTTTTCAAAAGGCTAACGCTATATCAAATCAGCAGTGCATTTCATGCCATGAGCAATCACAACATGATTGGCAGCAATCTGATCACAGTAAAGCCATGGCGCTTGCCGATGGAACGACAGTTTTAGCTGATTTTGATAATAAACAGGTTGAGCATTATGGACAAAAAGCTAATTTTTTTATTAAAGATAATCGTTACCAAGTCATTATTTCCTATGATGATAAAACAGATACTTATCCAATAAAATATACCTTTGGTCATTTTCCGCTTCAGCAATATTTAGTTGAAACTGAGCCAGGAAAATTACAGGTGTTACCCTTTGCTTGGGACGCAAGAGAAAAATCTGACGGCGGGCAGCGGTGGTATCACAACTATAGTCATGAAGAAATACGACCTGAAGATAGGTTACATTGGCGTCAACCATTACAAAACTGGAATGGCATGTGTGCCGATTGTCATTCTGACGGCTTAGTCAGAAACTATCAGACAAAAGATAACAGTTTTGACACACAGTTCGATAATATTAACGTCGGTTGCTTATCGTGTCATGGCGATATGACGACTCATGCAGAAAAAGCGATAGAACCAAAAACCAGAACTAATTTTACAGCGTCTAATCACCGTACTGGGCAATGGCTAAGAAGTCTTGGCGACAAAACTGCACATTGGCAAGGTGAAAAACGTGATAATGAGTTTATGGATGGTTGTTTTGCTTGTCATTCATTACGTGCACCATTAAACGATGGTATTAAACCTAACACGCCGTTTTTAGATCAATTTACCCCACAACTATTAGCATCACCCAATTACTATGCCGATGGCCAGATCAAAGAAGAAGTGTATGTTTATGGCTCATTTTTACAGAGTAAAATGTTTGCCGTAGGGGTTAATTGCCTCGATTGTCATGACAAACACACCATGAAATTAAAGGTAGAAGGTAACGGGTTATGCCTGCAGTGTCATGGCAGCGAGGTTTATAATGTAAAAGCACATCATCAACATGACGATAATACGACTGGCGCACAATGTGTTAATTGCCATATGCCGCAAAACACCTATATGGGCGTTGATGACAGACGTGATCATAGTTTTAAAATTCCTCGCCCTGATATCTCTCAAGCGTATAACACACCTAATGCCTGTACAAAGTGTCATGATCACAAATCGAATCAATGGGCAAGTGAGAGTTTAGTAAAATGGCATGCTCAACCTAAACCATTACCGACGAGCAAAGAATATTTACTGGCATTAAATTCAGGACTAGCCATCGATATTGAACAACATTTAGCGATAATTGCTGATGTTCAACTTGATATCATCAGTAGAGCCACAGCGATACAATTACTGAGTTACACTACGCAAACAATAACTGCCGAAATTTTAGCGCCTTATCTTCGTCATTCTGAAGGGTTGATCAGGTTAAGTGCTGCGAATATCGCTACATTATTCCCTCCTAACGATAAGGTAAAATACCTTTCACCATTGCTACAAGATCAATACAAATCAGTAAGAATTGCTGCGGCACGCGGTTTAATTACCAGTAAAATATCCGCTGTAGATCAGCCGCTATTCGATAAAGCGTTCAAAGCATTAACTCATTCAAACACAATTAGCAGTTGGCGCGGTGAAGGCCTGGCTAACCAAGGTGTTATTGCGATTGAATTGAATAAGTTAAGTGATGCAGAGAAATCATTTATAAAGGCAATTAAAGTAGATCCTTACTTTTTAACAGGCTACATTAATTTGGCCGATATTTACCGTGCTCAACAAAAGCCATTTCAAGTAGCTTCAGTGCTGTCAAAGGGGCTCAAAAACAACCCTAAATCAGCCGATTTACATTACTCTTACGGATTGCACTTTGTACGTCAGAAACAATTAGCTAAAGGGATCGAACATTTTGACAAAGCCATGGCTTTAATGCCTGATAATGCGCAATATGCTTATACTTATATATTAGCGTTAGATGGTGTCGGGCAGAGTGAAGCAGCCTTAACTAAATTAAAAACGTTAATCGTAAGTTATCAAAACAAGGCACAATTGAAAGAGCTAGGTTTGTATTTGTCTCAAAAATTAGCGAATAAAGCTGACTTTGATTGGTTTATGGCTATTTAAAAAAATTCAGCACTCGAATTACGAACAGTTCCATAAATAAAGCCAGTTAATCATAAAATTAACTGGCTTTATTTTATCTGGACCAAATTAAACATACACACGATTTTATTGCATTGGTGATATCTTCAATAATTCGCCTTCTATGCTATCCGTTAACACATAGATAAAACCGTCTGGGCCGGTTCGAATGTCTCTTATTCGTTGGTTACGATCGCCAAGCATAGTTTCTTGTTCGACTACGTTATTGTTTTCTAAGCTTAAACGTCTAACACTTTTACCGGCAAGCGCTGCCACGAATAAGTTACCTTGCCATTGCGGAAAAATAGTTCCTTGGTATTCTGTCATCCCTGCAGGAGCGATTGACGGTACCCAATAGGTTACGGGTTGTTCCATACCTTGCGCTTCTTTAAATGGTGAAATAATAGCGCCTGAATAATCTTCACCATAGGTAATGGCAGGCCAGCCATAATTAAGCCCAGGTTTAATTAAATTTAATTCATCGCCACCTTTTGGACCATGCTCATGTAGCCAAACCTGTTTAGCTTTACTGACTAAAATTGCTTGTGGGTTACGGTGTCCATAAGTGTATATTTCTGCTCTAGCGTTAGCTTGGCCAATAAATGGGTTATCTTTTGGAATACTGCCATCAGTGTTAATGCGCAGAACTTTCCCTAATAAACTCTCAAGCGATTGTGCTTGGTCGCGAAAATTAAAACCATCGCCAGCTGTTATTAACAGGGTGTTATCGGGCAGAAATGTCATTCTTGCGCCATGATGATGCGGCGTATTTCTGCTTGATCCTTGAAATATAACTTGAGTTTGCTGCAGCGACATACCTTGCAGGGTAGCGCTGATCACTTCAACATAATTGTTACTCGGCGTGCCAGCACTATATGATATATACAGTTTTTTATTTTTAACGAAGTTTGGGTCTAGCACCACATCAAATAAGCCCGCTGGGCCCGATACATAAATATTTGGCAGTCCGGTAACTTTTTCTTCAAGTAACTTACCATCGCTAACTAACCTTAAATTACCACTACGTTCGGTTATCAACATATCATTGTTAGGTAAAAAGGCGATTGACCAAGGAAAATTTAAGTTTTTAACAACAGTTGATACTTTATAATCTTGTGCGTTTGCGTTGATAAGTATCAAGCTGTTAGTCATTATTAAAAACAAACTGGATCGAACTTTTCTAAAAAACTGATAACTACTTTTCATGTTGAATACCTGATTTATTATTTGTTAGCGTCTTCGTGGTTAGCAAAGTAAAAAGCCACGCTGAAAATATACAACAGAGTGTTGCGAGTAAAAGGCCTATTGGCGTTCGTACTGAAGCTATTATGGTTAAGCCCATACTATATTGAATGATATACGTTGTTATTGGGAAGGTCGTGCAACCTGAGGCAACATACCAAAGCGTTCTATTACCACCGATATATTTATGTGCGTATTTAGCAACAATAAAACCGATTAAAAAACCTACCGAAATCAATATATATAATACAGGTCCTAAACCAATTAAATCATCTAGCGTTGCATTTAAACGTACATCATTCGTAACGTTAAGGCCAAATGACTGCACGTCTGCTAATACAATTTGAGTAGACACAATACACACAAGTAGTGTGGCAATAAGTGTGGTGAAAATAAACACTACAATGGTTTTGAGCATATAGAACCTTATTTAAGTCGAGACAATCTAGCTAGTCTATAGAAATAAGTTATTACTTTACACTGCTTTATAAAAAACCGTACGACGCTAGTAAACTGCTGATGATAATTATCATGGTCAAAATCATCTGTAATAAAGCTTCGATTATAATCGCGTTATAATAGCCAAAAGCAGCAACTTTACTTAATGTCGACTTGAAGGGGTAAAATCAAAGATGCTATTTATTCTGCGATATTGTTATGAGTTTAATAACTAACAACATTAAAACAGCGGTTAAAAATGGTAACGAGCAGCGTAAGTGTTTACCATATAGTTATAGCGACAAATTAATATTGATTTAACCGGAATTTACATGAATTTAGAACAAGCTTTGCTGGCAATAGGTAATGCACATGGTAACGATTTACCTGTTGCAGCGCTCGAAACAGTTAAAAAACACTGGACAGAATTTTACCCACAGTTAGAAAAATTAATTGATCAATTTATTACTGACGAGACATCATTAACTGATGAGCAAAATGCGTTGCTATTTTTTGGCACCTTATTTATCGCCGAATTTAAATATTCGCAAGCTTTAACAAAGTGTTTAACGTTATTTTCACGTAACGATTCGTTTTTAACGCCTCTTGAAAAAGTATTCGGTGATGCGCTTACTGAGTTAACGCCAACAATATTTTATAATGTTGCTAACGGGAAAACTCAGGCCTTATCTGATTATATTGTTGCTGGCCATCAAGCTATGTATTGCAAAGCATCAGCAATGGAAGCGGTGTTTGCGCAATATGAAGTAGGTACAATAGATTTAAACGAACTAACCGCACATGTAACACATTGGCTAACAACATTTTTAGCTATGCCAAGTACTATCAATAGTTTTTTGCTTAGTGCTTTAGCAAATTACTGTATTGATTATCAACTTGATAACTTTAAAGACAAATTTGTTGGCTTAGCTGACAAGAATCTATTTGACGACGACAGATTTAGTCAAGAAGAAGTCGTTGAATGGAATAACCGTTTTGCACGTAAACTGATCGCGTCTGACATTATACAACCTAACTTTGATGCTATTGAAACATTAACTGAGTGGGCTGAAGATGAAATTTCGAGCCTTGAAGATAACTCATTAGAAGGTTTACTACCTGACGACACTGGTGCTTTTGATGCTCTAATGGGAGACGGTGGTTTATTGTCTGATATTTTATACGACGAACAAACGATTCTCGACAATAGTGTACCGGTTAGCTCATTGCCTACCGTTGGTCGCAATGAACCTTGTCCGTGTGGCAGTGGTAAAAAATATAAAAAGTGTTGTTTACAGTAAACACAGTAGCTGCATTGCCAATACTATATATATCGTTTTACTATTAAGTCTTTAGTGACAAAGCTTAAGGGTATGTCACTAAAGGTACTCAACTTAGTTAACTCGATTAACACAACCAACCATAACTAACATAACTAAATTAAAAGTAATAAATAATGTCATATCCTGCATGCCCAAATTGCCAGTCTAAATACGTATACCAAGATCAACAGTTATTCATATGTCCAGAATGCGACTTCGAGTGGAACCCCCAAGAAGTTGAGCAAGATGCTGTAATTAAAGTGAAAGATGCTAATGGTGCATTACTTGCTGATGGTGACAAGGTAACAGTGGTTAAAGACTTAAAAATTAAAGGTAGCTCTCAAGTTATTAAAATTGGCACTAAGGCTCAAATTAGGCGAGTGCTTAATAAAAAAGATCATGAGCTTGACTGTAAGGTTGCTGGTGTTGGCGAGATGATGGTAACAGCTAAGTTTGTAAAAAAAGCCTAACTGAAAATATCTATCATCATGTATTTACTTTATAACATTTGTGAAGCTAAAACTGATATTGAGACTGCATCTTCCTGTTCGTAATTTAGTTTATGTAAGAACTGCAGCAAATTAATAATTAACAAAGACACCCACCGTTATTTTTTGAAACTAAAGCCACGCAGGGGCTTTATTTTTGGTTGTTTTTGAAGCCAAAGAGGTGATGTAATACCTCGGTTTCTGAAGTATTTAGAATGAGTGTCTCTTTAATTCTTTCTATTTAAATGACTGCCGGTTTTGCCCACTGCAAAAGCAATGTATGCGAAAGCCGCCCAAATCAACCGGTCGACAAGTCCAGTTCTTAAAGAACCTGGTACAAAATGTCAGTTACAGTGACCGAATGAAGGTAAAAATAGACAGCCCCATTGGACGACGGCAGTACAGTAAAAGATTAGGCGCAATCGAACCGGTATTTGGCAATATCACGGTCAATAAAGGCATGAATAAATTCACTTTGCGTGGACAAGATAAAGTGAATACCCAATGGAAAATGTATTGTCTTGTTCATAATATTGAAAAGTTAAGAAACAATCTGCATTAGAGCCTAAAAGCCCAACATCACACGAAAAACCAGCCTCAAAACGACATAAACCTCTTAATCAACACCCTTAATAAACCTTTAACGATGCAAAAATAAAAATCGTCCAAAAACGTAAACGTTTTTGATTGTTAAAAGAAAATAATCCAGTTAGAGTATTTTGATTAAAAATTAAATAAAAAACGAGTAATTCTACAAGCTCGTTAGCATTCATGGAGAGGTTCGAGTGAAAGGTGAGTTTTTAGTATTAGTCCCAATTATTGGAGTTGTAGGTATTGTCGTTGGCGCATTACTTCAAGGCTTATTTATTCGAAAAAACCAAAAAGCACATAACCTATCAGAACTTCAAAATAGGGCTTACTCTGACTTTCTAAATGCAGTGTCAAAAATAGCAGTAGGTCAACGTAATAATCAACGTAGTGTAGTTACAGATGAGCTATCTAATTTAGCCGATGCTAAATCTAGAATTTGCGTTTATGGCGACTCTAATGTAGTTAATCATCTTGCAATATTTTTACGAGCAGGTGGTACATTACAAACAGAAGAAGAGATTTTGTCTTTTACTCATTTATGTATGGAGATCCGTAAATCCGTCGGTATGCAAGATAAAGGATTATTTGCTTCTGATATTTCACAGCTATTGTTTAGTGTCGACGTAACAGATATAAAAACACCGAGAAAATGAAATATTAGTTGGTCAAAGTCAATGTTATTTAGTGGCAGTAGTGAATGTTCATGATCAGCAGTTCTAATGTACTTGGGTGGCATAACCAATGTAATTACCCATTAAACAGCGGATTTGACATTATGACTAACGTCATTAATTAACAATATTGATTATCACCACGCTATACTAAATAATATATACCTGATCTAAGCCAAGTATATTAAAATAATCTTATATCAACATGACTGTGCCTTAATTGCATTTTATT
>OJAV01000544.1_pt1 | contig 14436 bp, 11 predicted proteins | sample 1590081 | NCBI WGS metagenome assembly OJAV01 (sample SAMN05416852, study PRJEB24817) | seawater metagenome | isolation source: Sea water | place: Canada:Atlantic | collected 2013-07
AGGGCGCCATGGGGAGTCCAGAGGGGCTTTTGGCGTGCAACGCCCCTCTGGGTGTAGTCGGCACCCCGACGCCAAGCAGTAAATCAAACTCCAAACAGAAATATTATTAAAACGGAGTTGTCGCCGTGGCGACGGCACCCAAAGGGAGGCTGACGCCGACCTCCCTCTGGACTCCCTCGGCGCTGCTAACAAACGTTTTTCTTCAATGAATAAAAGTGTATTCGACACTTATTTAAGTAAAGGCGCTGAACTCACTGCGCTCTTTGCCATCCATGGCATCGCGCTTTATCGTTCATCCTGAACATAACCCATAACCTACATCGCTTTGTTCATCATCCCTGATGAACATACGTGAACACTTTTATTTATTTCAGCGTTTGTTCAAGCAGATTGGGGTGATCGTTAATCTGCAGTGTTTCTCTACTTTTATATTTAGGCACTCAATATCAACGATCTCTAAATTCCCATCTCAGCGTTGAAATATTAATTTTTAACGGCAGTTAATCGATGACAGCCATGGATGGCTGGAACTGACGTCGCGCAGGGACGAGCATTCGTCAGGAATCGATAACGGCAAAAATTACTATTTCAGTTTTAGCTGAGTTGGGCGTCGGAGGGGATCCAAGGGGAGGCACGGCGGTACGTCGCCCCTTGGGTGTCGTCGGCACACCGACACCAAGCAGTAAATCAAACTCCAAACTTTTGAAATAAAAAATTATCGCATTGTCGATGTTTCGAAAGCACAAAAATATGGCTCGCCCCCTAAATCCCTTTAATTTTCACTCGCTGCTGGCGATGGTTAAGTTGCTGACAAATAGTCACTAAATCAGCATGAATACCACCGGCGGTAACATCACGACCAGCGCCCGGGCCACGGATGATTAACGGATTTTCTTGATACCACTGACTCTTAATTTGAAAAACATTATCGCACGGCGTTAACTGGGTAAATGCATCATCATTAGTCAGTACTTCCAAACTTACTTTTGCACTAATTTGGTTATTTTCACTCGCAAAGCGTGCCACATAACGTATGCCACTGTTTTGTGCTTTTGCTTGCTTTAAACGCTGTAGAAACAACTCATCAAGTTCATCAGTACGTTGCAAAAACTCAGCTAACGGTATATCACGCAGTGTTTCAGGTACTAAACTCTGGCAATCAATATCGGCTAACGATAATTCAAAACCAGCCATTCTAGCCAAAATAAGTAGTTTTCGTTGGACATCTCTGCCAGATAAGTCTTCGCGCGGGTCAGGCTCTGTTAAGCCTTGCGCTAAGGCGTCGGCTAACAACTGAGAAAACGGCGTCGCGCCATCATAATATTGAAATAACCAAGACAAAGTGCCAGAAAATATACCAGAAATTTCACTGATGACATCGCCACTATTAATTAATTCAGCAATCGTTGAGTTAATCGGCAAACCTGCGCCGACCGTCGTATTACCAAGCCATAAACTATTATGCTGTTTTGCGCTATTCAGCAGTTGTTGATAATGTTCACTTGGTGACGACGCCGCCCACTTATTCGCACCAATAACATGAATACCTTGATCAAAAAATTGCTGATATAACAAGCTAAAATCTTCACTGGGGGTGATATCTACCACCACTAACTCATCATAAGGATGGTTACTTAGCCACTCGACTAACTCCGCACTTTTATAAGCTTTTGCCCTTTTTTGATAACTTGCCATGGCATTATTCACCTCAATGCCATCAGTATTAATTAGCGCTTTACTAGCGCCCACTAATGCCACTAAATGCACATTCTCTAGTACAGGTAGCCGTGCTAATTGCTTGGGTAACATGGCTAAAAATCGTTGGCCAATATTGCCAACGCCAGCCACAACAAGCGCGATATTTCTCGCATCTTTCGTCATGTCGGCATGAATATTATTCAGCCATTCGCTAGTACAAGGCTCAGGTAATACCGCAATATAACTATGTTGGTTTTCCGCATGCGCAAAATGTAATGTCCGTTGATGACGCAATGCTCTTTTAAAGCGTGCGCGCATATCACCTTGCTTTGCCACCTGATAACCGACAACGGCAATAATCGCCACTGGCGTAAATGCAACTTGGTTGCCTTGGCTAGCCAACCATTGGCTAAGGGCCTTTTGCTGGGTCTGCGTTACCACTAAATAACCTTCGTCGAGGTTGTAGCATACGGGTGAAAATTCTTTTACTGCTTTGCGCCCTGACGACCCTTGTAGGCTAAGCGATTGGGCTAAGATCAAATCATTTAAATGCGTAACTGAAAGTTCTTGCTTCGCTATTTGGCCAAATTTACCTATTTCCGTGCCACTGATCTCGGGTGCAAAACTGCTAGCGACATGTAAATGAGTATTATGATTGGTTAATGGCTGTAAGGTTTTGGCATGCAATACTGGATTACCCAAACGACCCAGCTCATTAGCAACAGCATTAGGTAAACGATGTAATTTTCTGGCCTGTGGTACCACACGCGGATCAGCACTATAAATACCGTCTACATCTGTCCAAAGCGTAACATTTCGTGCACCAGTAAGCGCCGCCATGATAGTTGCTGAATAATCACTGCCGTTACGCCCAAGCGTACAAGTTTCATGTTGTTGGTTGCGGGCAATATAACCGGTAACTACCACTATTTGTTCAGCTTGTTTAAGCTCGATAAAGTTATGTTGACTGGCGTTATAATCAATGGTGCAAGTTTTTTCATTTTCCAACAAAAGAAAATCTCTGGCGTCTAACATATAACTCGGACAAACACGCTCACTTAATAGTGCTGACAGTAAACGTGCGGACCATACTTCGCCAAAGGCGAGCAAGTCATTTTGATATTTAGTCGGGTTAACTCGTAAATTTAGCGATATGTCTGCAATATCATCGGCAAGCAAACCTTGTAGCCGCGCAGCATTCGCTTTATTGAGCAAGGTGTTAATTAAGGTTAATTGAGCAATATCTAAGGCATTAATTGCCTGGCTTAGTTGCGTTTGTACGCTATCAATTTCACTATTTTTAACCGCGTTTCCAGCACTGAGCTGTATAAGCTCTTCAAGTTCACTAGCAAGCTGATAAGTGCTAAATAGCGAGTCAGTGGTATTGCCATTAGCTGATACCACGATCACATCGTTTAACTGACAATGTTGACGAATTATATCGATAACGCGTTCAATACACGCGGCGGTGGCTAAGCTACTACCACCAAATTTATGTACGTTACTGGCCGTTTTGGCCAATTTATTATTCGACGGCGTAGGCTTTACCGCTACATTTGAATCTATCATTTTATTACCAAGGGACATTAAACTATCCGCACCATTAAATTTTTATGTCATTGACCATTGAGCTAAATATATGCATTAAACTACAGTTGACTAGCATCAAGCGCCTGAGCCAGATCGGCAAGAATATCGTCAACATCTTCAATACCGACAGAAAGTCGCACTAAAGACTGAGTAATACCGGCGGCAAGTTGTGCTTCGATTTCCATTCCAGCGTGGGTCATGGTTGACGGATGACTGATCAAGCTTTCAACACCACCCAACGATTGTGCTAGGGTGAACAGTTCAAGTTTGTCGAACAGTACTTTCACCGCCTCAACACCCCCTTTAAGTTCAAAGCTGATCATAGCGCCAAAGTCAGCCTGCTGTTTTTTTGCCAAGGCATGTTGTGGATGAGCAACTAAGCCCGGAAAGTACACCTGTTCAATAGCCTGATGCTGAACAAGAAACTCCGCTACGGCATTGGCGTTTATTTGATGCTGCTTCATGCGTATGGGCAGGGTTTTCAAACCTCTTAACGCCAAATAACTATCAAATGCTGACCCTGTGATGCCAATACAATTTGCCCACCATGCTAGCTCTTCGCCCAAGCTTTGCTCTTTCGTCACCAAAACACCACCAACAACATCACTATGACCATTGATATACTTAGTTGTTGAATGGAAAACAATATCAGCACCAAGTACTAATGGTTGCTGTAATGCGGGTGATAAAAAGGTGTTGTCAACCGCAACTAATGCGCCAGCAGCATGTGCTTGTGCGGTAACAGCAGCAATATCGACTAAACGTAAGAGTGGATTACTCGGTGTTTCGATTAACACCAGTTTTGGCTTTGTTGCTAATGCCTGAGACAAGGCTTTTTGATCATTTTGATCAACCACCACTAGATTAAATTGTCCACGTTTAGCTAAATGGGTAAATAATCGAAAACTGCCACCGTAACAATCGTGTGGAATAACCACAGTGTCTTCAGTTGATAACAATTGGCAAATTAGGTGTACTGCCGACATGCCGGTGCTGGTGACAATACCGACAGCACCTTGTTCTAAATCAGCAATGGCTTGAGCAAACGTTGCGCGTGTTGGGTTGCCGGTGCGCGAATAGTCGAACTGACGTTTTTTATTAAACCCTTTGAGTGCATAGGTACTTGAGAGGTGAATAGCAGGGATCACACCACCGTGCTGTTGGTCGCTATTTATACCTGCTCTAACCGCAATAGTGGCAATTTTTTTCTCGCTCATGTCTGCTCCAGAATAGACGTGTTTCTATATAGATGTTTGGACGTCTATAAATCTAAACGGTTTAACGCTTGCGGTCAAGAACTTTAGACATCTAAACTTCTACACATTCGTTATTGACTCACGCCCCACAACCAGTAAAATCATCAGGTAAGAATAAACTTATAAATAGCCTATTTAGCGGCTAGATTTAACCATATAGGTTTATCGCAATTAATTAAGCATTGAGGAATATTCATGGCAGAGTGGAATGGCGAATATATTAACCCATACGCCGAACACGGGAAGAAAAGTGAACAAGTAAAAAAGATCACCGTGTCTATCCCTTTACGTGTGTTAAAAGTGCTAACCGATGAAAGAACGCGACGCCAGGTCAACAACCTACGTCATGCGACTAACAGCGAACTATTATGTGAAGCATTTTTACATGCTTTTACTGGTCAACCATTGCCAGACGATGGTGACTTAGCAAAAGATAACACACAAAAATTACCTGCGAGTGTTCGCAGAGCGTTAGAAGCACAAGGTATTACTGACTTTAGTGAATACGAAGCTGAAATTGAAGATGAGTAAATGTAACGACAAAAATAGAAAAGGCGCTGATTAGCGCCTTTTTTATAATATTGATATAGGAATAGCATGAATAAGCTCAAATGGTATAAAAACCCCGAAATGATCGTGGCCTTATCTGCACTATTAATTGGCTTAGTAACCGCATTTACTTCAATTTATTCCGCTTATGTTGACCGAGCTTACTCTCGGGCATCAGTTTGGCCACGACTAGAAATCTCGAGAAATACCAGCGCTGAATCATTTAGTTATCAAGTAACAAATAATGGTACCGGCCCAGCCTTAATAAAATATGCAAAAATAAAAAATGGTTCGAAATATCTCAAGCACTGGAATGATGTTGAGCCATTCAGGGCAATCATACAGTCCCATATCAGTAACCGCACATTATCTGCGCAGAAAAGTATTACTCCACTGTTATTCAAAGGTGATAACGCCAAGGCTTTAGTAAGTTTTGATGATAATATTAGTATTGAGCTTTGCTATTGTTCAATTTATGAAGAGTGTTGGGTAATTACCAGAGAAAATAGCCCGACTGCAATTGAAAGCTGTGTAATTACTGAACAGCAGGCATTTTTACAATAAATACCAACAGTGGATAAATAAATGGCGAGTGCACCCATGATGCTTTGAAGTGTTTTGTTTGGTGGTATAGGCATCGGTTATTTTTTGTATGATAAAAAGCAAAAAAATATCGTGTGCTGGCTTGGCACTATTTTAGTAGCAATTCCTTACTTCCTTAAAATCTAAAGTGCCATGTAAATTAAGCCATTATGAATTGACATAAAAATGATTATAGTTTTTTGCCAAAGGCACTTTAAGCACGCTATTCGTATGACTAATCTACCAACTAGCATCCTTCAACTCCAGTAAATCCCATTTAGTGCCATATAAATCTTTAAATACCACTACGGTGCCATATTCTTCCTCGCGTGGCTCTTCGGTAAACTCAACGCCTTGAGTTTTCATCTCGTGATAGTCCCGCCAAAAGTCATTGCTTTGCAAAAATAAAAATACTCGCCCACCGGCTTGGTTACCCACTGATTGGCTTTGCTGCTCGTTACTCGCCTTAGCAAGTAATATGTTGGTACCGTTAGCATTTGGTGGTGATATTTGCACCCAACGTTTTCCGCCGCCTAAATCAGTATCGTCGATCAGCTGAAAGTTTAATTTTTCGGTATAGAAGGCAATCGCGTCATCGTAGTCTTCAACTACAAGGGCAATATTCGATATTCTTTGTTTGATGGTTTTGGTCATTGCTCATCCACTCTTATTTCGCGCCTGCTTCACCTATCGTCCAATGGAATGCATTGAATAATCATTGGTACTTGATACGCAGACAAAACGCTATTTTAGCTTAAATAGATAAAAGACGTCCAATTGGCGTCTTTTATATTTTGTCATACTGAATGCTAACATAACCAACTGTTTACATTATTTTTATTAATGAAAATAAACGGGCTAATTTGCAAAGAACTTAGTTACGGTTACCAGTTTTACCTCAGGCATATCGCTAACACTTACCTGCAATGATACTTCACTTACCCGCTCTTTAATGGCATCAGGCGTCATGGTCAAATGTACTGGCACACTGACGATTTCACCGCCTTTAATGAATATATTATCATCGACACTTAAACTGACATTATTATTTAGTACGCTGATGTTAAATTTTCGATCGATTTGCGATTTGTTGGTAATTTTTAACAGGTAACTATTGGTAACATTATCTTTAAAGTCGAGTTGAAATAATGCACCGCGGTCTCGTAAAACAGAAAACTCAATGGGCACACGTGCTTCAATGGTATAAACCATAAACAACATCGCTAATATTGATAGGATGCCATAACCGATAATTTTCGCTCTAAACAATTTTGTTTTTTTGCCTAACAAAGCATTTTCACTGGTATAACTGATGAGTCCTTTAGCGTAATTAAATTTGCTCATGGTTTGATCACAGGCGTCAACACAAGCACCACAATTAATGCACTCATATTGCAAACCATTACGAATATCAATACCAACCGGACACACTTCCACACACAGATTGCAGTCAACACAATCACCTAAATCTAGAGCTTTTGGATCATCTTTCCGCTTGCGAGCGCCGCGTTTTTCGCCACGTAATTTGTTATAGGCAACCAACAAGGTATTTTTATCAAACATGGCCGATTGAAAACGCGAATAGGGACACATATAAATACACATTTTTTCTCGTAACCAACCCGCATTGCCATAGGTGCAAACAGCAAAAAATAATACCCACAGCGTTGTTAAACTGTCCCACTGCCACTGCAATAAATCGAGATATAGCGCTCGAGCGGGTAGAAAATAGCTAATAAAAGTGGTGGCAGTAAGAAACGCCATTACCGCCCAAACAAGGTGTTTGGTAGCTTTTCTCGCAAAGGTGTCTAAGCTTGTAGGCTGTTTATCACGCTTAATGCGTTGATTTCGGCTGCCCTCTAACCATTCTTCGACCCAAATATAAGCGAAGGTCCATACCGTTTGCGGACAGGTATAACCACACCAAATTCGACCAAGCCAAGTGGTAACAAAAAACAGTAAGTAGCAGCTAACAATTAACAACCCCGCTAGGAGGGTAAAATCTTGTGGGAAAAACGTTTGCGAGAAAATATGGAACTGTTGCTTGCCAATGTCTAACAGTATCGCTTGATGACCTTGAAAGTTAAGCCAAGGCACCAGAACAAACAATAAGACGAAGGCTAAGCCGGTGAATTGTCGAATACGTTGATAACGACCTTTTTGCTTACGTACATAGACCGCGGATTCAGTCTTGTAAGGCTTAATAATTAAATCTTCTTCTTTAAAATCAAACTTCATGGTTTACTACTAGCACTAACCTTAGGATAGTTGCCAATAGCAAAATATGAACCATGTCACAAAATAATCATAAGACATTGTTTAAAATGGTTATTTCAAAAATAAAACAAAAAACAAAGCCTTGCACAAGCCGCGAAATGCCGCATAACCACGATATATCGCGCATTCTGTATTTATATTGCTCAGGCTTTTAATTAGGGCGAGTAATATTGAGTTTTTTCATTCGAGAGCGCAAAGTACTCTCAGGCAAACCTAATTTTTTTGCTGCGCCTGTGTCACCACCAATACGCCATTTACAGACTTTTAAAATACTTAAGATATAGCGCGCCTCAACTTGTACTAAGGTTTCAACTATGTCCGGAGTAACTGCTTTCGCAGTATTTTTAAAATTAAAGTTTAAAATCGACGAGCTTGTTAAAATCATTTCACGTTCGAGTAAATTTTGTAACTCGCGAATATTACCCGGCCATTGGTATTGCATTAATTGCGTTAAACTGCGATTACTAATAGCACTGATGCTTTTACCTAATTTTTTGTTCAATGTACCAATAATTGCCTGTGATAATAGTGGAATATCTTCTTGGCGTTCACGCAACGGCGGCACTATCACAGGGAAAACATTCAAGCGATAAAATAAATCGATTCTAAATGTGCCATTAGCAATCATGGCAGATAAATCGCGGTTAGTGGCGGCAATAATCCGTATATTGACCTTTATTGTTTCGCTGCCCCCTACTCTTTCAAATTCTTGTTCTTGTAGCACACGCAGTAATTTTCCTTGTGCCTCCATCGACAACTCGCCAATTTCATCCAAAAATAACGTGCCCTTATTGGCCAATTCAAAGCGACCTTTACGGCGCTCCATTGCGCCAGTAAATGCCCCTTTCTCATGACCGAATAACTCAGACTCAAGTAAACTCGGTGTAAAGGCAGCACAATTAACCTTTACCATGGTTGAATTTTTTCGTTGGCTTAAAGCGTGAATATTACGGGCAACAAGTTCTTTGCCGGTGCCGTTTTCACCTAAGATCAAGACCGTGCTGTCGGTTTGCGCCACTAGTTCAACTTGCGCTAACATTTTAATAATTATGGCGCTATTACCGACAATGCCAGCTGATGACCACTCTTGTGCTAACTCATTCTGTAAATAGGTGTTTTCTGCTTTCAATTGTTCGGTAAGTGTTTGCACATTTTCTAAGGCGCTACGCAATGCTAGTTCAATTTGTTGTTGCTGGCTGACATCACGAAATACCGCAACAGCACCGATAAGACAATTGTTTTTGTAAACCGCTTGTGTGGTGTATTCCACCGGAAAGCTACTACCATCTTTTCGCCAAAATACCTCACCACTCACTTGTCGAGATATACCATCAATGGCGGTATTAAATATTTTACAATCGCAAGCGGGGTAGGGCTCTCCATTGCTATAACTGTGATGATGAAATTGGTGAATGTTTTTACCTAACAACTCTACACAAGTCCAACCGGTCATCGCTTCGGCAGCTGGGTTGATAAAAATGGCACGCCCTTGAGCATCTAATCCATAAATACCCTCGCCGACAGCATTGAGCAATAATTCTGAGTCAGCAAGATAGGCTTTAATTTCTTTATTCATTTGTTTAACTCATCAATTCATTAATAATTAAAAACATAACCACGATATTTCGAGGGTATTATGATGGATATATTATCAATATAAAAGTATCGGCTTAACTTTAGCTTTCGAAACTTTTGTTGACCTAGTCGACAATTTTATTGCCCTCGACGTTTCACATGAATGCGAATAGCCAGTAAGCTATATTTTGTACAATAGTTAAACGGAATAAAATCATGAAAAAACACTTAATTGCTTTGCTTTTGGCGATGCGCTTACCATTTTTATTGCTGACTTGTTCAGTAGTTTTACTGGCGATAGCATCAGCAATAGCGACCGGTCATGATATAAATGCTAGCCATGCGGTACTTTTGATAACTGGCGCTTTAACGGCGCATATTAGTGTTAACTTACTCAATGAATATCAAGACTTTCATAGTGGACTAGATGCCGTAACAACCAAAACGCCCTTTAGTGGTGGCAGTGGTGCGTTAATCACCACGCCATTAGCGACTAAGTTGATTGCTAAAATGACGATATTGTTCTTAATAATCACCATCGCTATTGGACTATATTTTACCCTAACTGTTGGTTTGCCGATACTTGCTATTGGCCTTGTTGGTGTCAGCATCATTACTTTATATACTCAATGGATAAATAAAAAAGCTATTTTATGCCTGACCGCTTGCGGATTTTCCTTTGGACCATTAATCGTTTTGGGCAGTTATTTTGTTTTAGCTGGTGAGATAAACTGGGGGATTTTCTTAATTTCTTTACTACCATTTTTCCTGACAAATAACTTACTACTCATCAATCAATTTCCCGATATTGAGCCGGATAAAAGCGTTGGCCGCAATAATTTCCCCATAAAATACGGTATAAAACTGAGTCTTTATGTTTATTTGATTTTCTCACTATTCGCGCTTATCAATACCATGGCTATTGTGCACTATTACCATTTATCAGTTTTATCTTATATTGCCCTCGCTCCGATATTTTTGTCGTTAATCAAGGTTGCGGTCCTGATGAAGCAAAAGAAAGTTATGGCTAACATAGTGACCGCGATGTTGTTCTCGGTGATAAGTGCGATAATTACGCCGTTAATTTTAGCGCTGGCGATTGTCGTTAACTGATAGCAAAATCAGTCACATTAAACAAAAAGGGAAGCGTCGCGCTTCCCTTTAATTTAATTTCCAAGATAACAGCTATGAAAGCGCACTTGCCTGCTAGCGTTAGCCATTATAGTTTTCTGGCATGTCTAACGCCGCGACACCTGAATCTACTGCAGCTTGTGCAACCGCAATAGCCACCGCGGAGCGTAAACGTGAATCCATGGGCTTGGGAATAATATAATCTTTACCAAATACTAAGCTTTCACTACCACTAGCTGCTAACACCTCAGCAGGCACTTCTTCTTTTGCTAAGGTGCGAATAGCATGTACAGCTGCTATTTTCATTTCGTCATTAATGGTACGTGCACGTACATCCAAAGCTCCACGGAAAATAAATGGAAAGCAAAGCACATTATTTACTTGGTTCGGGTAGTCTGAACGCCCAGTAGCAATGATTAAGTCATCACGTGTTGCAAGTGCTAGTTCGGGTTTAATCTCTGGATCGGGGTTTGAACAAGCAAAAATCACTGGCTTAGGGGCCATCAGTTTTACATTTGCTGCTGATAGTACATTAGGTCCAGAAACACCAACAAACACGTCAGCGCCATCAATAGCTTCTTCTAATGTACGTTTATCAGTGTTATTGGCGAATAATTTTTTGTATTCATTAAGATCATCACGGCGGGTGTGAATAACACCTTTAGTGTCGAGCATGTAGATTTTTTCGCGTTGTGCGCCACATTTAATCAACAATTCCATACAAGCAATGGCTGCTGCACCTGCGCCCATACACACGATATTGGCATGACGAAGCTCTTTGCCTTGAATTTCTAGGGCATTAATCATGCCTGCGGCAGTAACAATTGCCGTACCGTGTTGATCATCATGAAATACCGGTACTTTACAACGTTCAATTAACGCTTTTTCAATAGCAAAACACTCAGGCGCTTTAATATCTTCTAAGTTTATGCCACCAAAGCTATCTGCGATATTCGCCACGGTATTAACAAAATCTTCAACCGTTTTATGTTTAACTTCAATATCGAAAGAGTTGATGCCAGCAAAACGTTTGAACAATAAAGCTTTGCCTTCCATGACAGGCTTAGCAGCCATTGGTCCTAAGTTACCTAACCCCAAAATAGCGGTACCATTGGTAATCACCGCAACGGTATTACCTTTGCCGGTATATTTGTAAACATCATCAGGATTTTCAGCAATAGCACGAACAGGCTCAGCAACACCAGGACTATAAGCAAGCGAGAGATCTTCACTCGTTTCAGCTGCGGTGGTTAATTCAACACTTATTTTCCCTGGTGTTGGGTAAGCGTGATAATCAAGTGCTTGTTGGCGAAAATCTGTCATATCTGTTCCTAATCGGTGAGTGTAATGCGTGAGTTAGTTGCACTAAATGTTGCATCTGCAACAATTCATGGTGTTTATATTCATTATCATTGTTTTATATGGTATTGCAATGCGCCTGCTAATTTCAAGCTGTTTTGTATATATTAATTCGCTACAAGCTATAAATAATATAGCGTTAGCTGTTTCATATTTCACATTACTTAGCTGAATATTCAGCATAATGTATTAAGTATTCATTTGGAAATGAGCCTTGGAAGCGATTGTTCTCTCTTACCTCGCCTAATTATAAAACTTTAGTTTAAAACGGCCGTTTTACTTATCAAAGTAGCCCTCTTTGGTTCATTTCATTGCAGATAACAGAATTTCGCCGCAGTTCACTTAATGTTAGTTATACCAGCTTAATTTAGGCATAAGAAATAACACGGGTAGTATCTATTTTTTTGAATTATTTTTGATAAAATTTAGAGAACTTCGTCTTGAATAATCAAGCAATTTTAGAAATAAAAAAACCACCGTAAAAGGTGGTTTTTAAAACGTTATGAAAACGGTGAAATTTAGTTATTCGTCAAACGGGTTAACTAAGATCATAGTTTCAACACGATCGGGGCCAGTTGATATAATATCAACTGGAACACCGGTTACTTCTTCAATACGTTTGATGTAAGCAATTGCGTTCGCTGGTAAAGCGTCAACAGAAGTAGCACCAACGGTTGTTTCGCTCCAACCTGGCATTTCTTCATATACTGGCGTAATTTTTTCGTAGCCTTCAGCTGCTGTTGGTGGCACAGTGATCACGTCACCTTCTGCCGTTTTATAGCCAATACAGATTTTTAAGGTTTCTAAGCCATCTAAAACATCAAGCTTAGTTAAACAAAAGCCACTGATACTATTGACTTGCACTGCACGATGCATTGCAACGGCATCAAACCAGCCACAACGACGTTCACGACCCGTTGTAGCACCAAATTCATGGCCTACAGTACCTAGGTGATGACCAACTTCGTCGTCTAGCTCTGTTGGAAACGGACCAGAACCAACACGTGTCGTGTATGCTTTAGTGATACCTAAAACATAATCTAAATAAAGTGGACCAAAACCACTACCCGTAGCAACGCCACCAACAGTAGTATTAGACGACGTTACGTATGGGTATGTACCGTGATCAATATCAAGCAATGTACCTTGTGCACCTTCAAACATGATAGATTCACCCGCTTTACGCGCTTGATCTAACATTTCAGAGATATCAGCAACCATGCCTTTGATTGTTTCTGCAACAGCCATAGCGTCAGCCAAAACTTCTTCGTAGCTTACTGGTTCAGCTTTATAATACTGTGTTAATACGAAGTTATGGTATTCCATAATTTCTTTTAACTTTGCAGCAAATGACTCTGCGCAAAATAAATCACCAACACGTAAACCACGGCGAGCTGCTTTATCTTCGTAAGCTGGACCAATACCACGACCTGTAGTACCGATAGCTTTACTACCACGTGCTTTTTCACGAGCTGCATCTAAGGCATTGTGATAAGGAAGAATTAACGGACATGCATCGCTAATTAAAAGACGCTCACGTACTGGGACGCCACGCTCTTCTAACATTGCCATTTCGGTCATAAGTGCTTTAGGACAAAGAACAACACCATTACCGATTAAACATTTTACGTTATCACGTAATACGCCAGATGGAATAAGGTGTAAAACGGTTTTTTCACCGTTAATGACTAGTGTATGACCTGCATTATGGCCACCTTGATAGCGCACTACATATTTTGCTTTATCAGTAAGTAAGTCGACGACTTTACCTTTACCTTCGTCACCCCATTGGGTGCCTAGAACTACGACGTTTTTACCCATGTTCACATATTGGTAAGAAAATTAGGCGGGGATTCTATCAAATATCAATATTGAGTCCAAGCAATAATTGTTGATTTTTAGCGCGATAAAAAAAAAGTGAGTAATAGTGCAGAGTTAGCAAAGGAATTAATTTACCAGCCAAAACAGTAAGAGGCCGATGAATACCAAAAAAATCCCAATTTGACGAATAGCACTAACCGGCTCATTGGCCAATTTTAAAACATAAGCTCGCCATTTATTCGGAAACAGCGCGGGAATTAAACCTTCAATGATAAGGGCAATCGCTACTGCCATAAGTAATGTAGATAACATTTTTCACCTGATATTTTTTGCCAATCAACGTCGATATATTTGATTTTAAAAATAAAAAAGCCATGACAGTGTCATGGCTTTTCAATATACCGACCTAACACTAAAGACTATTTAGCTTTCTTAGCATCTTTTAAGTAATTAAAAAAGTCGCTGTCAGGCTTAACCACTAAGATATCACTCTTAGAGCTAAAGCTTTTCTCATAAGCTTCTAAACTACGATAAAAGTTATAGAATTCCTGTCTCTTATACACATCTGACGCTGCCGACGAGCGATCTAGTGTAGATC
>OJAV01000558.1_pt1 | contig 14027 bp, 10 predicted proteins | sample 1590081 | NCBI WGS metagenome assembly OJAV01 (sample SAMN05416852, study PRJEB24817) | seawater metagenome | isolation source: Sea water | place: Canada:Atlantic | collected 2013-07
TCAATACGCACTTCAGGTTTGGTTAAGTAGAAGCCAAAGTAATCTAGTTGCCATTTTGTAGGCCCTACTTTTACCATTAACGGGCATGCGCTATTTTCAATGCCCGTAAGCGTAAATGGGATCTCGCCCACTTCTCGTTCACTCATGCTCAGCTTGTCGCAGCCCGACAACCCTAAAATAACCGCTAATATGACACCTAAACGCCCGTGCATTTTCATTTCTATCTGTACTTCCTGTTTGAATTTAAGGTGCAAGGGCGCCCGTATAATGGCGTTAACCCCTTCGCCCAGAGGTTATAACTAATAAACGACCCGTTGCTAAGGATCATAGTGAGGCTAATAAGGCTGGCTCGTCAAGGATTGAGGTGGCCGTGCAAGGTAAAGAAGGTGATAACAATGCAAATTCATCACAAATGCAGGTAAAGCTGAACAAAAATAAAGCAAACTGTTCACAAAGCCTAACCCTAGGCGTGACAAGGCAAATAAAACTGCTTATACTTGCGCTCGCTTTTCATTGATACGTTTCACGTTTTCAAGCAAGCGATTTCAAATATGGCCCCATAGCTCAGTTGGTTAGAGCATCCGACTCATAATCGGCAGGTCCCCTGTTCAAGTCAGGGTGGGGCCACCATCTTTCCTAGCTTCAAGCGATAGTAACTACCAACCATATTTTTCTGTGCTACATATGTACTACAGTTCTAATGATTTTACTTGGTCCACGAAAAATACCACGACGACTTTGAAGTTAGTGTTGCAGAGCCTTAAGAACGAGCTAAAGCTTTTGAATTTACAATTTAGTTAAAATAAATCTATGAAACGAAGTCTGTTAATAGCTCTTTAATTTTCAATTTAGTACTTAAGACGTCAAATGCTCTCGCGGCATAACCAGCCAAAAGCAAATTTTCCGGTAGATACTCATCAAATTTATCAATCGCCTTTTCAGGAATTGACTTAGCTAACTCATCCGCAGATATTGTGCCATCAGTCTGGAAACTCTTAAGTGCGTCGATTACATCTTGCGCATCGGCCTTTTCAATTTCGATGATTCCTGCAAATGCTCCAGCAGCGAAACCTTTGCTGATCAGTACAGCAACGATAGTGTTTACAACTTTATCGCCAGCCCAAGGAAGGAGCACCACTCTATTACCTTGCTGAATAAAATTAGCTTTTGAAAGATTAGCTGTTTGGAAAAATTTAGCCGCTTCCTGAAACAATGACTGTGCAGTTTCATCCGCAAACTCTATCCGGTGTTCGCCAACCTTTATTTTGTAGTCGCTCTCACTCAGTATTTTAAACATTTCTTGTCGAACCACATCATGAATCGCCATTCCAGCACCGCCAAATTTAGGCGGCTGGCCCCCTTTAGCGCGGTTGACTAATATGACCTTTTTTTCCACATCAACTAATTCAACCACCCACCTTTTTCCTGCAAAAACGATATGTTGACCTTCTAAAATCAAGCTATCTACAGGAAGTGTTCCTAGCGTTTTGCTGCCTGAAACAATTCTAAATTCTTTTGGTGTTTTAAATACGGCGTAAAAACTATAATGATTCGTTATTTTTTCGCCAGCATGCCCTAAAACTAGCTCTCCACTACCTAACTGAGTAATTAATTCAGTATTGCCCATATGGGACAATAAGCATTTAAAATGAGCGACGGTAACATGCTGAAACGGGCCGTCCTTACACAGTAAACTATATATTTGATCAGCTCTTATTCCTCCCCACTGGGCAGTTAATGCTAATATTTGATGCAGAAGTGTCGAGAAATGCAATAGTGAGGAGTCAGCTGGTTCATACCACTTACTAGCAACTAATAGTCTGACCATCGCCAATGACTGAACTAGTTCCAGACGTAACTTATCTACAATACTGGATTGCTCTGTCAGTTCGTTCTCGGTAATTAGCATCCTTAGAATACTTGCACCACCGCGTCTTCCTGACCGCCCCATTCTTTGCCTCAAACTAGCTATCGAATGAGGCGCTGTAACTTGCACAACTGAGTTAACTTTCCCAATATCAATACCAAGCTCCAAGGTCATGGTACAAATTGCAGTAGTTGGGAGCCTTTCCTGCTGTAGCCGAGCTTCTAATATTTCTCTCATTTCCTTTGAAAGAGAACCATGATGAGGAAAAAACTCATTTGGTACAGCGTTACTCTCACACATATCGGCTAATACTGCTGCAAGGATTTCAGTACGACTTCTGCTATTCGCAAAGACTAGATGGTTACCACCTCGGCAAAGTTCATATAAATCATCACAGACAAGCTGTTCAGCTCGCACGGCATCACCTACTGCTGTATTGGCCTCAATGTAGCCCTTGACCTGCATTTTTAGCGAAGCCGAAGATTGCGTTTGCTTAATTATTTTGCAGGGCAATGATTTATTTGGCCTAAGAGAGAGTGGTACGGTCTCTAATTCACCAAGAGTGGCACTTAATGCAGTTCTGGGTATAGGGGTTTTTAGGCGACCAAGCAAATGTTCTAATCGATGAAGTAGACTCAACAAATGATGACCACGTTCAGTCCCTAAGAATGCGTGAAATTCGTCAATTACAATGTGTTTTAAATTTTGAAAAGCAGATTTAACCCAACCACTATCTCGTATTAATAGTGACTCTAATGACTCAGGTGTTATTAAAACAATACCAGAAGGATTTCGTTTAAGCTTTGATTTACGGCCTTGGGCACTATCACCGTGCCAAGGCGTAACTTGTAAGTCTAGTATATCTGCTAGACTTTCAAGCCTTCTATCTTGATCGTTTATTAGTGCTTTTAGTGGACTTATATATAAGATCCCGACGCCCCGCTTATCCTCTGCAATAGTACTTATTGCGGGTAAAAAAAATGCTTCCGTTTTGCCTGCTGCTGTAGAAGCGCTGATGAGCACATCAGTGCAACCGGTCAAGATAGGATCAATCGCTAGGCATTGAATTTCTCGTAGGCGCTCCCAGCCTTGCTTAAAAATCCACTGCTGTACACGAAAATCCAGCTTCTCATGTGCATCTATCATAATTTGAAATCAGCTAGTCCATCTTCTTCTGATTCGATATCAAGCTCAACATCTGATGGTTTTTCTTCCACAATATCAACTTTCGCAATCAAGCTATCCCATGAAATACTTGGATTTTGATCTATTACTGCGAGCATATCTAAAAAGGCTTTTATGGTATTTCTTGGAGTTCTGAAATAAGCATCACCAATCGTTTTACTGCAATGTACTAAAAATGCTTTAAGGGATTCATCTGGTACTAAATACTGTGTTTCATCACCAGAGGCATAAACATGCCTCAAATTTTTCAGAAGAATAAATAACTCCTCAGGCGTCAAGCTAGCTAAATGTAGCGCAGGCGATGAATAATCAATAACACCAGCTTGTTTTGCAAATGTATTACCTGCTAGGCGTGATTGCAGTGCTTCATAGCTATATAAGCCTTTTCTTGGGTCAAGCAAGAACTCAGGTGTTCCCCCGAGTAAAAAGCCTAGATACTCTGCAGATCCCTGCAAACAGTCATTTAATATTCTTAAGATCTGTTCATAGTTCGACACTCGCGCTTGAGTATTATTAAGTTTGTATAAGTTTACCATTTCATCGAGGTTAACCAATAAGCCCTCGTAGCCTGCTTGCCTCACAAATAGGCTCATTAGCTTTAAAGAATCATAAAACGATGCATCAGAAATAATGCTCCTAATCCCAAGATCTTTGCGTGCATCAGTCTTAGTTGCATATTCGGCTCTTAACCATTTTATTGCATTGTTTTTTAGCGTCTCATTGTCTGTTTCATGTCCAGTCCAGTAAGCTTCAATCACTTTAGAGAAGTCGTATCCTCCTACTAGTTCTGACAATGAAGATAACCTTTCTTGAATTACAGTGGTGATATCTTTACCGTTATTATCAGCTTCTTTTCGCGCTTCAGTAATGAACTTTTCTACTACGCTCGTTAAAGCATTGCCGTCAGGCTTATTGCGAGTGGACATATTCCTCATGAGCTCAGAGTATAAATTCCTGGCCTGTCCAGATGATGCATGAATACGTCTATCCGGAGATAGATCGGCATTCACAGTTACCAGTTTTCGCTCCAAAGCTATAGCCCTAACAACACTTAAAAAGAAAGTTTTACCGGAACCATATTCACCAATAATTAAACGAAAAGCTGAGCCACCTTCAGTAACCCGAGCTATATCCGCAATCAGAGCTTTTAACTCGTTGCCTCTGCCTACCTGTATATGCTGTATCCCTACTTTTGGCGTAACACCGGATTTGAGCGACTGGATAATAGCATCTCGCTCTCTAGCTCTAATTTTTTTGGCTGCCATTGCTATAACTCCCTTATTTCTTCAACTATTTCTTCATCGATGTATATTTCGCCATCATCTTCAATAACTGGCGCATCGACTAAATCAAACGCCCAATCATTAATGGTTTCGATTGCACCATCAATCATAAGATTAAGATCACCACATATTTTAGCCACTTCATTACGGCTCCATTGCGCTTGAGTACATAGCTTTTCATAAAGCTGGCTATGAGCTTGATCTAATCCATTAATATCATTTGAAGATTCAGCAAGTTCTAAACTTTCACTTTCATCATCTTCTTCAGAGGTAAATATCTCCTCTAGCATACTTTTCGCCTCTGTGGTTTGACTCTCATGAAGCGCTAAGATAGTTTCATCAATGGAAAATTCTGATGAACGTTCGCGTCCGGAAACTGATTGATGACTACTCGTAGTTAGTTGGTGTATATCACTCGATACTGTATCTTTGTCCAACCCTAAACTCGTATAGAGTTTCTCGATTTGCTTTACTTCTTTGTTATCAACATTGCCATCAGCAAGTGCTATAGAAATAATAAACCGCTTAACAAACTCGATCTCCTTTGCACCCAAGCTACTAAGTCGATTTTTCAAACCGGTATTGTCAGAAGGTGTCGCTAAGCGCCATGTCAAATATGCTTGTAAAGAGCGCTTTTCTGTATCTGTTAGCTTTTCATCATGCGCAATAAGCTTCTGTAACGCAGTGCTTTCTAATTCGTCAACAAAACCATCTATACAGGCAACCATCGCTCCTAAGCGAAGGGCCACACCCACTTGATTAAATGTATGACTGGGGGTAAAGCCGTTTTCATGACCAGGTGAAAACAAAACTATTTTCCCATTTAACTTAAGTTTCGCGTGGTGATACCTTAAATCAGGAGCAACCCCAACACTCGCAAAGTTTGCCAGACTACAAATCAATTCACTTTCTTTTTTATTAATGGCTTTTGGTTTCGGCAGCCCAGTCTGTAACCAAAACTCTGCAACTTCCGTAAGTCCCTCATTTTCAGAAATGATAGTCTGTGCCCAAGCTTTAAACTTTTCGACTAGTGGCGATTGCTGGCTATTCGCGATTGCAGTAGGAAGTAACATTAATGCGGCTAAGTCATCTTTCGTTGTATCCGCTTTACCTAAATATCTGCTATAGCTTGCTAACTCTTCTGAAACTTCTTCAGCTAGCGGGATTAGCTTGTTTATCGGACCTTTTAAAATACTTGGATCGGGTAGGCCATCTAATGAAATCCTCACAGTAGGAATTCCATTATTGGCGGGGTAGTACTCCGCGTTCAATTGAGTTTTATTGGGCTTAACAGGTATCCCATCAGGAAACTTCTGTTTAAAATACATTTTAAATAGGGAATCAAATTCAACTTCGCAACGTCTTGCCGCAGTTTTAAGGTTGTAATGCTCAGTATTTTTAATCCATTCAAGCGCTAATGAAACTCCGATCCTTTGTGATTCAACTACTTGTTCTGCTAATCGAGATTTGAAAAGCAAAGAATGACGTGTTCGAGGAAGCTCATCTTTTTTACTTTCGAATAAATCAGGTTTTAGCAGGTACATTAGTTCGAGTAAGTTTGAGGAATAGCTAAGAAATGAACGACTAGAGCTAAACCGCTTATTTAAGCGAAGCACCTCATCAAAAATATGTTCGAAATGAATCCTATTGGTTTCAATATCCTTACTGTTTTCTATCACGAATCGCTCAAGACCATTAAAATATATGAACACGAAGCCTATCGGTGTATTTTTCAAGTTTCGGTCTGTTGCTAACCAATCAAGGTATGAGCCCCTACATTGTTTTGATAATGAACTATAGCTCGGCCAATAACTAAGTGATTCATCAATATAAAATTCATTTTGGTTAGTAGAAGATCCTACAACGGGTAAAGAGCTGTTAATTAACGCTGGTTCTTGCATATATCCACGCAAGGATTCCATACCTTCACCAACATAAAGAAAACCTCTTAGCGTGCGACCGTGTACTTTAACCTCTTGGTATTTCCCAATCCACGTCCCTTTTTTTCCTAATTTTGTTAAACCACTTTGAGTTTTCGAGCTTTCAAAAATACTAAACGAGGCGAGGCCGTCATGGGAAGAAGATGAACTTGATGCATGTTCGACTCGTGGAGTAGAGGTATATTGGGAATGGCTATCAAGTCGAGAAGCTAAACTGTTCAAAGCCGTTTTCGGAGTAGTGGTACTCTTTGAAGTTTGTATCGGAGTGTCGCTTATATCTATTTCATTCTCTTGTACTCTTTGTGCTCTGTCATTACTCTCAGTTGAATCTATATTTACTTTTTTCTCACTGCTAGCTCTTGATATATAATTACTAGTGATTTGAGCATTTTTTTTATCATTTTCGCCACAAGGTTCAGCATCGACTTTATTCTGTTCATCTGATTTTCTGTCAGACAAAGGACTTTTCACTACAGCATCATTCTCTTTTCTTAAACCAACTTCTTTTTTATTGAATTTAGTATCAACCTTTACTTTCCCCGCATCACTTTTGGATTTAACTATAAGCCAAATGAAAAATGCAATGACAAAAACGTAGATAACTTCCATGTAATAAACCTTAAAATTGCAGATCTTAACGCTAATTTACGACATCAAAATAATGATTGCCCCTATTGATAACTCAAGCTAACTGATTTGAACAAGTGGCGCCATACTTGAGCATGTATAAATACAAAGAAACTTTTAGCCACATCAAATAATACGACATAAGGGTTACCATTAAACAATACCGCTTCATGGTTCTTATGTCATTGTGCGCTCTGTATCTAACTTGATAGATTCACAAATTCACAACGATTCCAATCCACGCTCTTCGCCGTCGGAGCACGAGTGACTTTTGTCAAAGAGAATAGGAAGTGATAGTTGCAATCAGGTATGTGCGTCACTCAATACAACTTACCCATCCCATATGCCGATTTTGGGCGCCCATCACGCTTGCACGTAATGCAACACGGTTACTTATACTGACTTAGGCTTCAAGCCTTATGATAAAAGACGTTCTATTGTAACCGTATTTACTTCACTCCGCTTTTTCGACCACGGAAACACCACTAAACGTGATCTAAGCGCGCATTCTATTTGATGGTGCTAGGCTTAATTTATAAATCTCTTATTAGGAGATTTATTAATATATCTATTCATAGTAGAGCCCCTAAGGGTCTTCACGCCCACTTAATATTCACAAAAACGATAAAAAGACTCCTAAAGATTGAAGTAATTAAAACGCAGCGCAAAGTTCATCAAATGATACTTTATATTGAGGGTTAATTTGCTTATCTGTGAAAACTAAAGCAAGCTATTGCTGGAAAAGGACGAATCGTATCGTCGGAAATTTGCAGATGATCTAATTCGAGTAATATAGTTAGTTGAATGTTCGGTGCGCTCAAAGAAAATAAAAAGTTAATAATGAGTTCTTTCTCTAAAAAGAGACAAAATTATCGATTGTTCATTGAGTCTACGTAAAGCTAAACGCTCGTGACAGCTCTTTTGACTAGAACGCCTCTGACTGAGAGATTCACCAATATATCGATTGCAAACGTTTTCTTGCAGCGATACTGGTAGACCGTTATTAGTCCAATAGTTAAACTGCAGTATTAATCGTAGCCATATTTTAATATCGACCAACCCGCCTACCTATAACGTGGTTTTCATAGGTAGACTAAATTTCACTTAACTACGCGTCACTTTTGAGTTAGGTATACACCCCCAAGTCATGATTAAACTTCCAAGTTCCTCCCATATACCTTTTAAGTTCAGCTCTAAACTGCTCTTGAATCGGTGCTTATTGTTGTTTTCAATATTCAGGTTGGCATTGGAAAGAAGTGAGTTACCGAGCCCCTCTATTTTGGGGCAACTCAAGCATCCATCGCAATTTTTGACTGCGAAGCACTCCTTGTTCTTAAACCTTGTGATGTTTGCAAGTAAAGGGAGCCAAAACTCTCCATGTTTATTATCTAATTCGATAGCTTGTTTAAGGTTTAGTCCGTCTTTGTGATCGAAGAAAGTTCTGAACCTATCATCCAAAATTGCGAGCGACATAAATTCATTAAGATTATCTATAACGTCAGATGAACCTATATTGAAAATTTCACTAATTACAAGTTTCGGAATTAAGCTTTCTATTTCTCTTACATCTATTACTTTAGCGACCCTTCCACAATTAGTGGAGCGATCTTGCTTGGAAAACTGTGAAGAAGTTGAGCCTTCTCCCTTATTAGGATGCGCTTTGTCGTTATCAACTAAGCAAAGAAGAAATGGGTGTATATTTGAACTGCTATCAAATTGAGACTTCGAGTGACTACCTGCGCCTAGAATATGCCTCAAATTTATATTGAGACTCAAGCGAGCCACGAATTTTGAATGAAACTCACCTATGCTCGTGTACAGTTTATAGTCTTCGCTATTTTCGGTGACTATCGGGGTCGGGCCAGCATTAAGAGGGTCGGTAAAGTGTCGATAGCTCACCGTCACTTCATAAGTTCCATTGTTGGTTACAACTTTTTCGCTGCTACTATCAAACTCGATAATTCCGAAGTAGTCTAGTTTTTCCTTAAGAACAGCATACTCTCTTCTAATAGAAAGAATATCATTTGCGTAGCGCTTGTCATTATAAGAGTAAAGTGGGGAGTCTAAAATTTCTTCTAAGGTCCCTTTGGGAGCTAGAACAATATTGTTTCTTTTCCCATGGCTTTGAAGAAGGTTGCTCAACGCTGACATTTTGTCTGGTTGCTGTTCGTAACTACCGGGTTTGCAGTTTGCAAGATATAACAACATCAAACTCTCCCCGAAAAGAAACCAATGGGCCAGTTATCAAGGTTTCCTTCTTCATCATAATTTGCAAATTTAACGAGAGATGAGTTAGTTTTTAGACATTTATCAAACAGTACAATGTTTACATCTTCTTTATTTATTTCACCGTCTTCTATATTGTCGCCGATTGTATCAATCATAGTTTTACTGTGAGTTTCAAAAATTATTTTCAACCCAATTCCATTGGTTTTAGCTTGAGAAATTATTTTTGAAAAGACTGTCGCTAGCTTGGATTGATATTCAGGATGAAGGTGGAGTTCAGGTTGTTCAATTGCGAAAATTAAGTGCTCGCCAGCCCCCCTTCTAGTACGTCTTGTATTGAGTGTTTCTAGCCATAATGATGCGACTATAGGCAATATTTGAGAAAAGCCAAAACCCATATCATTTATATTATATTCTTTGTCATCACCTTTAGTTTGTACCATAAGCGCATAATGCAATCCTGACTCGTTGACTCTCACCTTGAAACCAAAACTACTCATAGTCCAATCGCCGAACTTTCTCTGCTCACTTGTCGTCCACGATTTCAAAAGCATCGCTAAATTTGAGCCGGTGTGGTCAATTTCCTCGATTTGAAGATCTTGGTGCCTATAATATCGTTCTGCAGTCGCTCGTAGAGGTGCTATATATCTAATCCTCTTAAAAACCGAGCTCAATTCGCCATCTACTATTGATAGAATTCTACTAATATTTTTATGCATCGAGAGTGCATGAATATCATCTAAGTCGCTTTCTGATATATTTTTAACATTTTTTAGAAAGGAGTTACTCGAGTTGAATGCAGACGAAATACTTTTCCGGATCTTTTTACGTTCAATGATTCCAATACGTTGTATACCAGAATTAATTTTTTGTTCTGAGGTATTTGAATGAAAAAAAGGTGATAGCTTTTTTTTGAGTTTTTGTGTGAAAAAGGTCTCAAAATAACTTTCATCCCAAAAACGATGGGTCCTTTTAACACCGTCGATTGTTCTGTCTCGCTCTCTAATCTTTCCAATTACAGGTAAAAGCTGGCGATGCTGGAAACTATCTAAATTATCTAATTCTAAGTGTGCTTCATTGTTTATAGAAAGTGTGCATTTTCCATTTTCAGAAAACTCGAAATCATAATCAAAATTATTTATTTTGATTTTTAGTGAGCTGGCTATCGTTTTATTATCGACGTCGGTGACACCAAGTTGTACTTGTGCAATAACATTATTACTCTCATAAGCACTCCTAAACCTCCTACCGCCACTAAACATTGCCGTGGGATAACGCTCTTGCGATGTATCAAGTTCTAACAAGAAGTCGAAATATATTACATTTGTATTAGAATCTTTTGTTACTGCTTCGGAAAATGCGCCAAAATCAACATAAGAGCCATACCACAGTATAGGTCCTGTGGTTCTCGCTTCTACAGACTGCCTAAGCAAAGGCAAACTTCTCAAGCACGTGCTTTTACCACAGCTATTCTTACCTACAAATACAGTTAGTGGCTTAAGCTCAATAAACGGGGAAGTTGGTTCATTGTTGAAGCTTCTTAAATTTCTAAGCCTTATTGAATTTAGCATATACTATCCTTGTTAAAGTTGCTTCAATCGGTAACTAAGTCATTATTAAAAAGCACTCAAGCATTAACACCTTGTTTTATATGACAACTATATCTTCAATGTCGTTCAGCTTATAGTAATTTTTGCGATATTTGGTGTCACAAAGCTCTAGTTATTGAGTTCTTAAAATGGACTGGAACATAGCAGAAATATAGGAGTTTGTGAACGTTCGATTATCTTTTGAGTGTCTATTTAAATTAAGTCACCATCAAAATTGCTTAAATTATGCTTCCTCGATCGCTCCTTTTTCTTTTTAGTTACGCCTTTATCCCCGAGCCCTTTAATGAACGAGCTCATTTTTCACTTACAACGTATCATCTAATTTACTATGCCAATATTTAATTATTTCCATAAGCGGCTTACGTAAAGTGGTGTGTATATAGGTTGAATCTAGGTGGGTTTTCTTGTGGTTAAGTAATCGTTCGACTAAATAATAGTCAACGCCACTATCACGCAAATAGGTCGAACCATACTTACGCAGATCATGAAGAGTAAATTTCCCCTTACTTGCTTTCATGATTCTCTGAGCCGCATAGCTAGAAGACCAACCGCTGCGTCCTTGCTTTACTGGAAATAGAAAACGGCTGCGGCAGTATCGCCGCTGTTGTCGTTTATAATCGCTTAACCACTTAAGTGAATGTGTTGATAGTGGCAGAATAAGTGCCGATCCAGTTTTAGTGTGTCCTTCAGGTATGCTCCAAGACTTATTCTTAGTATCAAAGTCCCTCCATCGCGCCATTACTGTTTCTGTATTACGTGTAAGAAAGCCTAGACAAAGCAGACACAAAAACCGGTCTGGTGGACTGAAATGTTGAAATTGTTTTATGACCTCGTTTAAAGGTAATCCAGCAAGCGCTGCTTTTTTAGGTTCAATCGAAGCTGGCAATAGCATGGTGAAAACCTATCGTTTAATGGCCTTAGCCAGGCTTTGTCAAAAAGCTGCGAAGAACAATTTGATATCTCAATGTCAGATAAATATGGGCGTAGCAGTTTTTCTACTCTGTGTGATTTGTTCTTTATCGTTCGAAACGAATTAAGTTTCTGCTGTGCGATGTTTGACTGATACCAGTCTAATAGCTCACCCACGCAACTAAATCGCTCAACGCTGCTTACTTTGTATCGTGTTGCGTGTTGCTCCACTAACCACTTTCTTGCCTGTTTACGTGCCTCTTGTAAGTTAACAATTGGATATTCACCTAATGCTTTACTCGTAGACACGCCACCTTCTGAATATAAGCAATGAAAGTAGCCAACTTTTCCGTGAAGCTTTGCTGGGCGAAATTGCAATTGGGGAACAATGATGTCTCGACAAATAAAACGCTCGTTACTTGCTTGTCGCAGTAAACTATCGGTAAACCTAATATGTTTCATATAGTTTCACTCGACTGCAGAGCAATAATATCGGTGTATTCAGACAACGAAACGTTATCAACAAAAGGGGGAAGCTCGATAACTCTATTTCTTCCTACACGGGTCAGCATGTCGCACGTCGCTCTTTCGCCATGATGTTCAATAAGGGTTCCTATAAGCGGGCCATATTGACGTTTACAATTGGCAACTCTAGTTGATATATCACTCACATACTCACGCATAAAACGCTCAGTAACAGAAATTACGCTGTGCTTCCCTAACAACTTCCGCAATGCTTTTGGAAATGCACTGTAAAAATAGTCTGCACGATTACGAATAGCTTCATCAGGTATTCGGTCGCGATCGTTTGAAACGAATCTGACTTCATGTCGCATCCAGGGTCTACAGTGTGTAAGCTTTAACTGTTTACCTTTTTCATAAAAGCGGCCTCGCTTATATGCGGTTGGGCCTCCGATATAACGGGTTCGACCCTCTACCTTGGTGCCTAAGTTTTCTTTTTTAGGGCGCTTACCACTCCTGGCATTAAAGCGGCCACGAGAATAGTCCTTATCAATTTTTTCAATTTGATACAGTCCATTTTCATCATCTAGCGCCAAATCTATACGCCGTATATTTACTGCTGGTTGAGCAACTAGCGCCTGCAACCATATATAATCTGGCTCGACCTTTTCGATACAGGCACATCCAAGACCAGTCAATTCAAGCAGTACCCTATTATATCGTTCGCTGTATTCTATTTTGCCTACAACATTTTGTGTTTGAGTTGTTGTAACGATTTTGTGGGCGCTGTCGTAACCTCGACTTCGATTACACAGCCTCTGACTAATTAGTAAATTGTATTTGCGCAACTGAAGCGCAATCATTTCAAAGTAAGGATTTGGTGCTTCAACATCATCTACCCTGAGTTTAAGGAAATCGATAAAGACAGTGGTTTGTTTGGGATTAAGCTTCCCGTAATTCTCAGCTACAGTTTCGCGCTCTACACCTTTATTCATGCGTTTCTACCTCAATTTTCTGTGTATTCAATGATCTGGTTATTATCGATATAGATCGATTGGCATTAATTGAGGTGCTAGTCACAAGCGTTCACCGGCTTATCTGCGTGATAAAACCTATGTGCATTGATAAACGCCTCGACATCTTCCGCACGATAGCGCACACAGCGACCTATTTTTACATAAGACAAAGAACTTGAGCCGTGGCAGCGCCATACTGCGAGCGTGTTTAGCGTAACGCCTAATTGTTCTGCTACTTCTTGAGGCGAAAGGAGTTTTGTTTGTGTTGTTGCTTTCATTTGGGCTCTCTTAGTTTGATTAAAATGCCCGTAGATTTAACAACGATAAAGAAGCGGTAAATAGTAGGAAGGGGTACCCCCCTTTATGAAAAAATAGGGGGGGGGATATACTCTAGGCCTCGATTTTATTGACCAAAACACCTAGGGGTATATTTTTAGTAAATTTTTGTTGTCGGTTTACCATTATTGATAAGTTTAAGAAGTTCTTCCCTTGCAGCACCTTCAATATCAGGATTTATGCCTTGAGCTTGTGCAGACTTTCGAAACGTTTCTGACGATAAGATAGTATCTGCCCTTTGCTTAAAGGTTCTTTTTGTCGAACCATCCGGCGTAAAGTTATTTACTTCATTGTTCAGAAGAATCGCGAGCTTCAGCGAATTACTCATTTCATCTTCGCTACTGCCTTTTATCCTATCTTCAACTTCTGAGGGAAAGTAACTCAGTAGCAGATTAAAGCTGTTATCAATAGCTGAAATTGCGTTTTTACACACCGAGTTATAATCATAGTTGGCAATATCTTGTTTATCACGCCCTTCGGCCTCTTTGTAGGTTGAATAGGAATGTTCAATAAAAGTCTTTTTTTCCATGATGTCGTTCATTACTTCATCAATGTTATCAAGTTCT
>OJAV01000574.1_pt1 | contig 13626 bp, 9 predicted proteins | sample 1590081 | NCBI WGS metagenome assembly OJAV01 (sample SAMN05416852, study PRJEB24817) | seawater metagenome | isolation source: Sea water | place: Canada:Atlantic | collected 2013-07
ATACAAGGTCAGTTTGCTAAGCAACTTGAAGCCAACTTAGCATTAAAATTATCGCTACAAGCCGGCTTGGTGATTCATGCCGATATCGAAGGGGTATTGCAATCATTACCTGTAACCTTAGGACAAAGCGTTACGGCAGGGGAGCAATTGGCGTTAGTTGCCAGCAGTAAAACCATGATGGCGCAACTTCAAATACCACAAGGAGATGCACAAGATATTGCCATAGGCCATGAAGCAGAAATAAATACCCGTGGCGCTTTGGTTAGAGGTGTCGTGTACCGCATTGACCCAGTTATTACCAACGGCAGTGTGCTTATTGATATCGATATTACCGAATCATTGCCTGCCAATGCAAGACCAGAACTCAAGGTTGAAGGTAAAGTTGAAATCGGCGTGCTAAGTAATGCACTTTATGTAAAAAAGCCCGTGGGCGTTCAAGCTAACTCAAGCCAAAAATTATTCGCTTTATTAGCGAACAAGCAAAGTGCTATACAGCGCACAATGAAGTTTGGCCGAATTATTGGCAATAATATAGAACTACTTTCTGGGGCCAGTGCCGGAGAGCAATTTATTGTTTCTGACACCACCTCTTTTCAACAAAAACAAACAATGATAATCACAGATTAACAAGGACTGAATGATGAACAAGCAAGCTCTTATCGAACTAAAAAATATCAGTAAAGTTTACTCAAAAATTGACATGGAAACTCATGCGCTTCGTGACATTAATATGTCTATTTATGAAGGTGATTATATTTCAATTTCAGGTCCTTCTGGCTGCGGAAAATCAACACTCTTGTCTATTTTAGGTTTACTAGATACCCCTACCGATGGCAGTTACTTAATTAAAAATGAACAAGTCGCTAATTTATCGACTGATGACCGAGCAGAAATTAGAAATTTACATATTGGTTTTATTTTTCAGGCATTTAATCTGATTGATGAAATCAGCGTTTATGACAATGTCGCATTGCCGTTAAAATACCGTGAAGCTAAAATGTCTGCTAAAGAAGTGCATCAACAAGTGATGGCAAGTTTAGAAAAAGTTGAAATGCAGCACCGATGTTCACACAAGCCTAACCAGCTTTCTGGCGGTCAACAACAGCGAATTGCCATTGCCCGTGCTTTAGTTGGCAAACCCAATATCTTATTGGTTGACGAGCCTACCGGTAACTTAGATTCTAAAAATGGTGACTTGGTAATGACCTTATTAGATAACTTAAATAAAGAAGGTACCACCATTTGTATGGTTACCCATGATCCGAGATATGCGGATCATGCCAAGATCAAATTGAATTTATTAGACGGTGTTATTTTAGATAGCATTTCGTTAGATAGTGCCATGCGGGAGGCTGTATGAGATATTTAGTTAATGAAATAAAAACAACGGTAGCGAGCTTATCCCGGGTTCCCGGCTTTGTATTAACTACAGTGTTTACCTTGTCATTGACTTTAGGTGTTTTATTGGCGGCTTTTAGCCTCAACCATTTATTAATATTTAAGGCCTTACCTTATCCAAATGCTCAGAATTTAATTTTAATGGAGCAAGAGCTACAAGAGGGTGATAGAAAATTTTCTGGTTCACAGTATTTTGTTGCGCAAAAATTAATGTACCAACAACAACAAACGCTAGATAGTATGGCATTGGTTTATCGCAGCAGCGCTATATTAGCTAGTCTGCGTGACAAACCATTGACCGAAATTAGCTTTGTCACGCCTGAATATTTTCAACTACTTGGTGTGTCTATTGAAATTGGCCGCCGCTTTACCGAGCAAGAAAATATTGGTAATAATAAGCCAAGCGCGCTAATCAGTGAGCAGTTATGGCGCACACAATATGGTAAAGACACTAACATTGTTGGGCAGAGCATTGTATTGGGTGAACAGCAATATAATGTTGTTGGTGTGGTGGCAGCAAGTTTTTCTGAACCGAGCAACTTTGCTGATGAAGCTAATACACAAATTTGGCTACCTTGGGATTTTCATGGTGAGGATGAAGAGAGCTGGAACTATGTTTACAGTGACACCGCCGCTATAGGTAAACTATCTCCTACAACATCAATTGCGCAAGTGAGTGCTGAGTTTAATGCGCTTGTTGATCCTGCTTTTCAACAAAATGGCCGTGTAGGTAATGCCAAACATCAAGCAGTAATCGCCCAATTTCAAGACTTTCAAGTCGCTATCATTGGCGATAATAAATACATAGGCTTACTGGTGTTACTAGGTGCAGGAGTGTTACTGCTTATTGCGTGTGCCAATATTGTTAATTTGTTTTTTTCAAGAGCGGCACAGCGACAACGTGCATTAGTTATTCAAGCCACATTAGGCGCAAAACTTAAGCATTTATTCTTCAATATTTGGCTAGAAAGCCTGTTACTTTGTTTCACTTCTATGGTCATCGGTTTAATCATCGCGGGTTGGAGTATTGAGTTATTGCGTGTAACGGCAGGTAATGTTTTACCTCGTTTAACTGAATTGTCACTAGATTTAACCGCGATTATTTTTGCTTGTGCATTAACACTTACTTTGTCATTAATATTTGCACTGATCACTTTGAAACTAATTAATCATAAACAGCTAATTTCACAGCTACAATCAAGTGGCAAAGGTACTGGCGCACAAGTAAATAGTAAAGTGCGTAATATATTGATTACCAGCCAAATTTGTTTAGCGACGTTATTGTTACTCATCACAACCTTGGTCATGAACAATGCACTCGATGTGCTTAACCATCCTTTGGGTTTTAATGAAAGAAACCTATATAACTTAGCCCTTGATGTTGGTAAAAACTACCCTGAGAAAGAAGCGAAAATGCAACTTTCACGAGAGTTGATGGCTGAATTACAAAATATTGATGGCGTTGAAAAAGTATCACGTGCTAACTATGCCCCCATTCGTTTAGGCAGCAGTAATACCGGACTATTTGATAGTGAAAACGTTAAATTAGGGCATTTCCCTTATAATTTAGCTGACACTAATTATTTTAATACCGTAGGTTTAACAACGCTTTCAGGGCGTGCGTTTACCCCGCAAGAAGTGAGAGGCCAAGAAGACTCAATAATACTTAGCAAAACAGCTGCACGGATCGTTTCTAAAGGCATGGGTGAAGGCGATAATATTATTGGTAAAGCAGTCTATTCTGCGGTTGGTGACACTTATACTGTAGTAGGTGTTGTTGATGATGTTTATAATCCTTATAACCATGAACAAACGCAGGGGGCGATGATGTATTTTCCCTACTCTGGTTTTCGGACTAACTTCATGGTCAGAATGCAAGATGGAAGCATTTTAGATAAAGCGAGCATTCTCAATTTACTTGAAGATAAGTTTTCTGATATCAAAGTATGGCGTTTCGCTTCGGTCTCTGATATCCATGGAGAATTGATTTACCATAAACAACTTACCCTGTGGCTTAGCATAGTATTAGGTATTTTTGCTTTGTTGTTAGCTGCCGTTGGTATCTATGGTGTTATTAGCTATAACAGTCAAATGCGACGTTATGAGTTAGGTATTCGCATGGCATTAGGAGCCAAAAGTAAACGGATGTTGGTTGAGTTTATCCGCGACTCGTTTACACCTATTGCCACAGGTTTTGTATTAAGTATGATTTTGGCTGTTGTACTATATAGTTGGGCACAACAGCATATCAATCAATGGATGAGTTTTGACTGGTTAATGACTGCTAGTTGTATATTAGTGTTAATCGTCATCGCATTAGCCGCTTGTTATTTTCCGGCGAGAAAAATTATTGCGACAGACCCTATAAGCGCTTTGAGAAACGAATAGGTATTTAAAACTATTGCTAAAACACGCAGTAGAGACATCGTTACTGCGTTAACACTCGTATCCAAGAAGTTAGAGTAATAAAAAATGAAAAGAAGGTAAGATGAAAAAAACAATCATGGTCGTTGATGACCAAAGTGACCTGAGACTCTCTGCCAGATTTATTCTCGAAAACTATGGTTTCTCTGTTGTTGAGGCTGATTCGCCGCAACATGCATTAGATACACTAGCTGACCAACAAGTCGATTTAATGTTGCTTGATATGAATTTTCAGTACGATACCACGTCTGGTCAAGAAGGCATGGATATGCTGAAAAGCTTAAAAGATCAAAATCATCATTTCCCGGTTATTGTGATGACAGCTTGGTCTACGGTTGAAATTGCTGTTGAGGCTATTAAGCTGGGTGCAAAAGACTTTATTGAGAAACCTTGGAAAAATCAGCGTTTGATCAGCCTTATAGAGCAACAGTTTCAATTAGGCTCCGTAAAGTCAGAAAACAATCGCTTGAAAGCACAGCGAACAACTAGCGAGGTTTTTATGCTTGGTGAGTCGGCTGCAATGCAATTAGTGCTAAGGCAAGCGAAAAAACTCGCCGTGACGGATACCCCAATATTAATCACCGGCGAAAACGGCACGGGTAAAAGCATGCTGGCTAGTTATATTCATCAGCATTCTGCTCGCAGCAATGAAAGCTACGTTACGGTGAATATGGGCGCCATTCCTGAAACGCTTTTTGAAAGTGAGCTTTTTGGTCATACTAAGGGCGCATTTACAGACGCCAAAAATGATCGCATGGGACGTTTTGAAGCAGCGCAAGCGGGGAGTTTGTTTCTCGATGAAATAGGCACTATTCCATTGAATTTACAACCGAAATTATTACGTGTGTTGGAGTCAGGTGAATTTGAACCCGTAGGCTCAAGTAAAACTTTACAGGCAGAAGTCAGGTTAATTGCCGCCAGTAATATTGATTTTCAGCAGGCTATTGCTAAGGGGGGATTTCGTCAAGATTTATATTATCGGATCAATACTATCGTGCTTGAAATTCCGCCACTACGACAAAGAAAAGAAGACATATTGCCTTTAGCAGAGCACTTCCTTATAGAGAAAAGTCACAAGTATCATAAAAATGGACTTTTTTTGTCAGAGCAAGCCAAGAAAGCGTTATGCCAATATGATTGGCCAGGAAATATCCGTGAACTAAGCCATGTGATTGAACGTGCGATATTATTAAGTGACTCTGCAGAAATAGCAGTGAGTGGACTAAATGAGCCGATGACGATAAATTCAGCGAATGAAATGCCATTTATGACGATTGATGAGGCAGAGCAGCAATTAATTAAACTGGCCCTACAAAAATCTCATGGCAGAGTCATCGAGGCCGGTGAATTATTAGGTTTGGGAAAAAATGCTATTTATCGACGACTAGAGAAATATCAAATTGACTCAAAATCTTAGCTTAGAGCGTCGCTTTAGCGGGCTTATTATTGTTAGCTTACTACCCACCTTATTGTTATTTATTGCTACGGGGGTTGCTTTTGATTTCAGCATACTTGGATGGTCAACGTTAGGTTTATTGCTGGCCGTCATTTATATTTTTATTGTTGTAGCCTTGTATCGTTTAGTCATGACGCCTTTTTACAGTTTAACCAGTTTAACTGAAGCACTAAAAATGGAAGATTATAGCCTTAGAGCCAAATCACCATTTAATCAGGGCATAGTGGCAAAATTGTATTCAGAGTTGTCCTCACTAAGTCAAAGTTTGCAAGTAAGTAAAAGCCGTTACGATCAACAAATGTTTTTATTGTATGGCTTAATTGAGCAACTTGAATCACCAGCAATAATTCTTGATCAACACGATCAACTTCAACATGCTAACCCTGCAGTGAGTCATTTGTTTTCTGTACCTTGGCAAATGTTAAAACAAAGTCCAGCACAAAAATTAGGTTTAAAAAAACGAGATGACTTTTGGCATTTTGATGAGGATAGCCCACTTAATATGGCTAAAAAGTGGCAAATAAAACAAAGTAAATTTAAAGAAAACAACAATAATTACCAACTGCTGATGCTCAATAATATTAGTCAGGAGTTACAGAAAAATGAACAACAAGCATGGCAAAACATTATTCGTATTCTTAATCATGAGGTACGAAACTCTTTAACGCCTATATCTGCACTAAGTCAGAACCTATTGGAAATGCCGGATCTCACCTCTGAGCAATGCCAACAAGCGATTAAAATTATCGATAACCGTAGTAATAACCTCTTGCAATTTATCGACAGTTATTCAGATTTAGCCAAACTCCCTCAGCCTAATTATCAGCAGTTTGACTTAGCTGATTTACTACACAGTATTGCTAGCTTAGCTCAACAAGTAGATGTCAATTTATCTGGCACTATGCCAATCAATGCTGATAAAGGACAGCTTGAGCAAGTATTATTAAACTTGATTAAAAATGCTAAGGAAGCGCAAAGCTCAAATAAAGAGATAGGTCATAGCAAGAATATAGCTATACATTCATTTACAACAGGTCAACAGGTTATCATTAAAGTTTTAGACCATGGCTGTGGTATTGCCAATACTGCAAACTTGTTTGTGCCTTTTTATACCACCAAAACGTCAGGTTCAGGTATTGGTTTAGCCTTGAGTAGGCAAATAATAACAAACCATAAAGGTGAGCTCTCATTAGCAAATAGAACAGATACAAAAGGTGCCGTTGCTACGATTAGTTTTCCAACATCACTTGGTTAATAACATTATATTCAGTTTTTACAAGCTATCAATAATGGCATCGTGAGTAATAAAACAGAGAAAACCAACAATAGTTAGCAAACTGAAAATGCCAATAAATCATTAATGATGATTAATAGCAAAATAGATCAACTAGACAGTAATTACCTTAACTTTATTTAATATAAGATTATTAGTAACAGATAAGTTACAGTTTCTTCCTTGTGGAAGGAATGGTGCCGACTGCCGGTGTCGAACGGGCAACCGACTGAATGCAAGTCAGTTGCTTATTATCGTTAAAGGCGCTTGATATGCCGTTCAATATTTGAATTGTTTTTTTCAATAGAATAATTGCCGCTGCAACTTTACATCGCTTCGAATAAAACAAAAAACTCTTGCCAAAAGCTTCTCGATTCAATGGCCTTATCTTTCATTTCATTAAGTATTCTCCTTGAATACCAGTGACCATTTTTTATGACAGCTTCTGGCTCTGTTAACACAGATAGATCATGAATAGGATTAGTAGCTGAGTAAATGAAGTCAGCTTTTAATCCTTTAGTTATTTTACCCATTTGATGATCTAACTTAAGCGCTTTGGCAGGGTTAATCGTCGCAGCGGCTAATACTTCAAAACTACTTAGCCCCGCTTTCTCTAATAAGCGCATTTCATTGTGTGTGGCTATACCGTGAGGAGAAAGTAATACGCCAGAGTCTGAACCAACCAATAATGGGATACCATTGTCGTGCATACTCTTGGTGATATATAGCAAGAAGTCTAACGTTTTTTGATTGTGATTGGCCATTTTATCGGATGCTTCTAACCAGCGCTTAACCTGATTCATAGATGTTTCAAATGCTATAATGTCAGAGCTATATTCTTTTGATGTTGTTGCTAGGTAATCCTCTTTATCCTGACTTAGTTTAGTGAGTTGGTAATAAATATTTAGTGTTGGCGTGATAGGTACATTGGTCGATTTAAGGGCAGATATTATTTCAGGTAATCGTTCTGGCGCAAATTCGTAATTCAGTGGGCCTTGATAGATATCTTCAACATGCTCAAAAGATTGGAAGCCTTTAAGCTCCGAAATTGGCATATCACCTGAGGCATGTGGACCATGCTTTGCTATTGGCATATCTAACTTCTTACCTTCTTCGATAATGCCAGACAATGCTACTTTATTTAGGCTGCCGTATGCTTTTATTAAATCGTAACCTTGAGATTGATATTGCTTTACCGCGCTTTTTGCTTCTTGTGCCGTTTCAACGTAATGGTGCAAGGATGCGTCTTTATAACCTGATATTATCGGGCTACTTACCGTGGAGGAACTACCAACTTGTAAACCAGATTCGATATTGTCGCGCCATAACAGTTGTTTTGGCAAACCGTTCATTATGCGAACATGGGTCACGCCATGATTAAGGGTTAAAACATAGGCCGCTTTTTCGTACATATGAACATGCATATCGATAAGGCCAGGCGTAACATACCCCCCTTTACCATCAATAATTTCTAAGTTTGAAAATGTTAACAAAGACGACTGGTCAATAATTGAATCGATTTTGCCCTTTTTTATCACAATCGTTTTTGAAGGAATAATAGTTTGGTTTTCAACATCTACGATATTGACATTGTTTAAGACAAAGCTGTTTTCTGTTACTTTAGTTTTAATTGCATCGTTGCTGCAAGACACAACCAAAGCCAGTAAAAGGTATACGAATATTTTCATTGTTAACTCCATTATATTTGAGCCTAAGAAATTAATGTAAAAATAACGTACTGTCGCCCAGTAACATGTTTTTAGATGGCTAGTATCTTGATTTTAGACCTCGTTTGGAGATTTATACTCGGTAGGTGTGACTCCTGATATTTGCTTGAAGACCTTATTAAATGATGCCTTAGAACTAAATCCGGCTTCTGCAGCAATATCAGAAAGCGACTTTTGAGCCTTACTTTTCAGTAATGCGCAAACATATTCAACTCGGTAGTTATTAATATATTCATTAAAAGATTTCCCCGTGATCACATTAATCGAACGGGAAATATCTCTGGTTTGTAATCCGGTTAAATTACTGATGTCACTAAGGGTAAGGCGAGATTGTAAGAACCATTGGTTTGATGTGATTAATTTATCTAGTTCTTGAAAAATTGATTTATAAGCTTCGTTAGTTGACGTTGAATTAGCAATAGCACTTGATTGAACATCTGTATCAGAAGCGTTATCTAGGCTTTGAGGTATTTGTTTTAACTTTTGAAACTTGATAATGATAACTGTTGTGGCAATTAACCAAACAGCGCTATTAATACCTTGGCCAAAAACGTTTAGACCATAAGGAATAAAAGGTTGAACGTTCAGTCGAACAAGATCAATAATATTAAATACAGATGTTACCGCTATAACCCAAACGAGCCAATTTAACGAAAAATCATCTGAGTCAGAGCGCTCTTCATCCAAAATACGCTTGTATTTCAACAGCATTAATATGGTTAATAAAGCATAGGCCAAACGCCACAACGTACCTATGCCTATTATCGCGTATGTATATGAGGTCAACATTAAGAAAGGTATGACGGGTACTAAATGGAGCCATTGAACCCGGTCTAATTTTTTGTCGATGAGTAGTTTTGCAGCTAAATAAGTGACAGGGCCAAATAACATAATAAAAACAGGACTAATTAAGTATATCTCTCGGGTAAGCCCTGATTCTTCTAATATGTTAACGAAAGATGCCAGAGCAATACAAAACAATAGGGCTGATATACCTTTGAACTCACTGGTTTTAGTCAGCCATAACAATAGCCCTCCTAAAATACCGGTGGAAATCATTCCGGCTTGAATTAAGTTAACAAAATTTAAGTTTTGCATTTTAAGTACTTGTTTAGCTTTTTGAAAGTTGACTTTAGTTGAATAAGTGTGACATGCATTGATGGCATTGTAAAAATTCAAAGTACTCGCGAAGTCTAATTCAGAGAGATTAAATTCATTTCTACTTGTTAACGTTGTCAATGAATACGGCATTATAGTTGTAATAAGTAATAGATAGAGTGACTAAAGTTTACCTATTTTAATTCAAGCTTATGTTCTAGAGATTGGATGAAGTTGGTGAAATGATTATTTCAATTGGTAGCAGTTGCTAATTTTTTTGTATTCCCTAGCCATTGACAGGTCGAGGTGGTACGGGCAAATAAAAAAGCCTCAACATTGCTGTTGAGGCTTGGTTTCTTCTCATAAGAGAATGAATGGTGCCGACTGCCGGAATTGAACTGCTGAACTTAAATGAGTTACTGATTTCAATCAGTGCCAGTTTTAGATAAACCAATTGGTATTTAGATAAATTATAGACGAAAAAAAACCTTAACATTGCTGTTAAGGTTTCGTTTCTTCCTTTCGGAATGAATGGTGCCGACTGCCGGAGTCGAACTGGCGACCTACTGATTACAAGCTATCGGCTTGCTATCGCTGAACCTACTAGCAATGCGGCTGAACTACATTAATAATATTTTGAAATACAATAATAACCCTGCCTTTTTTTAACCCGATTTGTTGCACTCATTGTGTGATTATTACGTGTTATGCAAGTAAAAATTCCTGTTCTGCTATTTCATTACTATAAACAAATCGCCAATAGATGTTAGCGGTTCAACTTGTTCTATTTTTGATTCAGTAGTTATTTTTTATTTCTTATTCAAATTCAATTTATCTAAATCTAAGCACATTTCAGCTTTTTGACACAGTATGCAGCAAACTTTTGAAAAATAATTGAAATAATACGTACGAATAGGCCCATTTGAGCGCATTAGGGTAGTCGTTTACCCATACTTCACATCACTGATGGACAGAATTGATACATAGCATTGTAGTAAAGAAGAGGGTTTTAGAATGGAAAATATACGTGGTGATGTTTCTGGCTCGCCAATAAAAAATAAAACGATAAAAGCAGATGGACAGCAAAGAAAACTTAAAAAAGTAGCTAATCAATCTTTGAAATACACTACTGCATTTTGGTTTGTCACTGCGTTAGTCGGACAATGGTTTTTCTTTTACTACATTATGGGGTTCTATGGAACCTCAGTAATAAACGATAATATGGAATATTGGAATGTCGTTTTTGAACGCTTTGGTGTTACTCCTTACCGCGCAGGTGATTTTTCCGGTAATCTTGCATTTGTTGCTCATGCAATGGGGGCTGGTATAGTAGCTTTTGGCGGTGCATTGCAGCTAATCCCCAAAATTCGAAACTCCTTTCCAAAATTTCATAAAATAAATGGTTATGTATATCTGACAACGGTACTTTGTTTGGCTATCTCTGGCTTTTATTTAGTGTGGATAAGAGACCCTGATCCAGTAGAGCTTAATGGGATTGGTACAACGATTAATGGTTTTCTTATATTAGGATTTGCCTACCTTACCGTGCGACTTGCGATTAAAAAGGATATTGCTAACCACAGAAAATGGGCCTTGCGACTATTTTTCGTCTCAAATGCTCAATGGATATTAAGGATTGGTACGTTTAGCTACCTAGTAACAGGAAACATACTGGGAATGAAGCCTGCTTTTGGCGACCCATTTTTTTATATGTGGACATTTGGCTGTTATGTTTTACCTCTACTAACGTTGCAATTGTATTTTTATGCCAAGGAAAGAGGCAGTAACAGTGTTAAGTATGCAACCAGTAGTTTGTTGTTTGTAATCACCATGCTGATGATTATGGGCATGGTTGGCTATATACCTTTCTTATTAAAGGTCTTGTCAGGCGGACCGATTACATTCTAAATGTTGTTTCAAGTTAGAAACAATGTGATAGAGAAATTCATTTATTATGATGTGTTTGCTTTACATATTTCGAAATAGTTAATGTGAAAACTATCAATTATTTGGAAGGAAAAAAATGGAAAACTTAGCTATGAACACAAGTAAGGTTAATCGCTGGGACTCTCGATTTTTTATTATCGCGGGATGTTTTATGTTGATAAACACGCTGCTTTTGTGGCTTCGTCATTACTCAAACTATCAGTTATCAATTTTATGGCCCGCTATACCTGCAATTACAGGGCTAGCATCTAGTGTGTTTGGGCTGCTAAAGCTATACCCGCGAGTGATTATTAATTCCCCGATAGTAGCCAAAAGTGGCGCTGCTTTTGCCTTATTGGCACTTGCTTCGTTAAGCTTAGTTGCACTATGGGTTTTTGTTGTATCGGTCTTTGGTGAAGGTATGCAAAAACAGCTATCTCAATGGCTTCTTGTATTGATCGCAATATTTATGGTGGCGATGATATTATCATTTTTCACTAATGCAATTGCGTTTTTACGTATTAGTACACAGCAAAAAGTCGGTTATTTGTTGACTGTGCCTTTGACAATGTGGTTCATAATGTTGGTAATAGGTGTAATCAAAGGCATGGAAAGAGGACTGTCGCTTGATTTTTACACTAATCCAGTTATTGGTGTAGCTTTTTTAGCATTAGGGCATATTCTTAAAGCAAATATAAATTCAGAGGGGTAACTGTATTTGTATAGTGATTATTTTCTCAATGATCGTATAGGAAAAAAGAACAATAATTAGGGGAGATACTGGTTCGTGCATTTTGTAGTATTAATCAGAATTGCCAGCAAGGAGATATCTAGATTAAGGAGGGGGTTAGGTTTATAATTACAATGAGTCATAAAGTCTTTTCCTTGGTAATTATATGGTCCATCTTTTAGCCACAATTTTATATTCCTGTATTATGGGAATAACATTACTCGCATTATTAGAGGTCTTCAAAAGGCCCCACGATAGACAAAACGTATGCCTAAAAGGCCTATTGTTACTATTGCTTTTGCACTCGGCAGGTGAACTTTTTTTATATTCAGGCGCATTTGTTTATGCGCCTGACTTAGTTGGTATACACCTTCCATTTAGAGTTTTACTTGGGCCAGTCCTTTACTTTTATGCTTATGCTTCTATGTCACCTGATAAAGGCACCAATAAACGAATGATGGTATTAGCACTGTCTGGGCCTATTATTATAGTGCTGGGTATGCTCCCCTTTACTTTTATGATCAGCCCTGCCGAAAAGATCGCTTTGGCTCTTCCGTCAACGAGAGACCCTGAGCTTTGGAAAATCGCTGTATTTACCTGCTTGTTCACTACCTTTGTTTTTATTTTCTACACATTGTTATATTTAGTTGCCGCTTTAAAACTTCATAATGCTCACCGTCAACAACTCATGGAGCGATTTTCTGAAATAGAACAATGTTCATTAGATTGGTTTAGGCCTGTGCTGTTTATTTGGGGAGCCGTATGGTTAATGTATGCCGTCGAGTTTTCAATTGGTGCTTGGGGCTGGCGTTGGTTTGGAACTGGCATATTCCTGCCTATTTTAGAGGTAATAACGTTGGCTATTTTTATTCAGAAAGCATTGAGTCAAAAAGTGCTTATTGATTCTGATAAGGGGCTATCTCGTGCTAGTCAGTCGAATCAAGGTAAGACCAGAGTTGCATTACTTAGCTCCGAAAAAATGCAATTGATTGCGTCGAAATTGGAACATGCTATGAAAGAAGATAAACTGTTTTTGCAAGATAACCTTTCACTAAATAAGTTATCTGAATCCATCTCTGAAAGTGAAAATCATATTTCAGAAACACTCTCTCAATTCTTACAAACCAAATTCTTTCAGTTTGTTAATGGTTTTCGAATTGAAGAAGCGAAGCAGGCTTTACATGATAGCGACAAGTTAATAACTGATATCGCCTTTGATGTAGGGTTTAATTCTAAATCGACATTTAATACGGCGTTTAAAAAAATAGTTGGTTATAGTCCTTCAGCATATCGGAATTTACAACTTGAAAATAAACACAATACACTTTAATTATAGTTGTCAGAATTAGTTTATGCATGTGTTGGCTTTATTGATTTGACAATCCCTACTCTACTTTTCTAGAGTGTCATTACTATTCATTCAAGCCCTAACCGAAGTTAGGGCTTGAATGAATAGTGAATACTGGCGAGATTGAACTGCTGGGCTAATATGAGTTACTGATTCAATCAGTGGGCGGGTTTAATTTACTTAACAAAATTTAGACGAAAAAAAACCTTAACATTGCTGTTAAGGTTTCGTTTCTTCCTTTCGGAA
>OJAV01000581.1_pt1 | contig 13525 bp, 9 predicted proteins | sample 1590081 | NCBI WGS metagenome assembly OJAV01 (sample SAMN05416852, study PRJEB24817) | seawater metagenome | isolation source: Sea water | place: Canada:Atlantic | collected 2013-07
TCTACACTAGATCGCTCGTCGGCAGCGTCAGATGTGTATAAGAGACAGACATACGTCCCATCGTCAACTCATCTTCTTGCTTGATATCATTAACCGTAGGGATCAACTTATTGGGAATAATTAGAATATGACTACTAGCTTGCGGGGTGATATCACGAAATGCTGTCACGAGATCATCTTGAAAGAGTAGCGGTGTGGGAATTTCTTGACGAATGATTTTGGAGAATATCGTTTCTTCGCCAGCGTTATTATCAGCCATGATTTAGCCTTTATAATCAATGAATATGAAAAGCATTAGTTTAACGATTGTGAAGCGAATGACAAAGTAAAAATATCATGCGCTTCACATATCCATTTAACTTAGCTGGCTCATGAGCTTTGCTTTGCCGCGTGAGCTAACATTTTTCATATCTTCAATCAGTAAATAATTTACCGGCACTAGTATCAAGGTGATAAAGGTTGCGAAGATAATACCAAAACCTAATGACACCGCCATAGGGATCAAAAACTGTGCTTGAGTGGCTTTTTCAAACAATAACGGCATTAAGCCAATAAAGGTGGTTAATGACGTTAGCATAACCGGGCGAAAACGTGATTGAGCGGCAATTAACACAGCCTCATGTACTCTTTCCCCCAAACGTACTTTCGCATTAATAAAATCTACTAGAACTAAACTGTCGTTTACCACCACACCAATAAGTGCCATTAAGCCCAATAAGCTCATGATGGTTAAATCCATACCCATGATCCAGTGACCAATAATAGCGCCAATAGCGCCAAACGGGATCACCGACATCACGATAAGCGGCTGCACATATGACTTAAAAGGTATCGCCAACAAACAGTAAATAATAAAAAATACAAATACCAAGCCCCAAGCTAGACTGCTAAATGAATCAGCTTGTTCTCGCGCTTCTCCTTCTAGGCTATAAGATACTCCAGGATACTTGTTCATTAACTCAGTTAAAAACTGATTAAGATCAGCATTGAGTATGGTCATATTAGTGGTATTTTTATCAATATCTGCGGTGACATTAACCGTACGATACCGGTCGATACGAGTAATTGCTGACGGGCTTTTGCCAGGTTTTAATATTGCCACGTGAGACAATGGCACTTTTCCACCTGTCGGGGTATTGATCAACATATCATTAAGTTTCGAAATCGACTGTCGCTGCGATAATGGAAAGCGCAGCATAACACGCACATCATCTCGTCCACGTTGAATACGTTGTATTTGTGCGCCAAAGTAGGCATCTCTGACTTGCCTAGTTACCCACGCATTCCTCATGCCCATGGCGTAACCTTGCGCGGTAAGCTCTATTTGCAATTCTTCTTTACCGTTAGACAAACTATCCGCGATTTCGAAGGCCGTTGGATACGTGCGTATTCTCGTTTTGACTTCGTCTGCTACTTTTTCTAAGGTTTTTAAATCCGTCGCTGACAGTTGAATATCGATAGGATCACCACCTCGACCTATTTCAGCTCTAAAGGTAACACTTTCAGCACCAGGCAGCGGGCCAATTAACTCACGCCATTCTTTAACTAATTGCGCGGTACCGATACCACTTTCATTTTTATCTGCCGGTAGTATTTCAAAGCGTACTCGACCTTTTTCTTCACTGGTAATGGCTAAGGTATTTAAAATAATGCTGCCGCCATTTTCATCACGGTATTTATCTTGTAGTGTTTTTGCCGCTTTAGACATTTTATCAACATAAGCATCAACCACGTCAAAGCTAGTACCGACAGGCATAGTGACATTGCCGCGGGCTGTTTCACTGGCAATGCGAGGAAAAAATACAAAGCGTGTCCAACCACTCATAATAAACGCGAGGATCAAAATAAATACACCAACAAACAATGCTATTGTAGTTAAGCGATTTCTAATCGCTAATGACAATAACGGCTTGTAATAACGTAGAATAGCCGACTCAAAACCATCGGCAAAGCCCTGCTGCCAAACACTAAACCTTGATTGCTTGGTAGTTTCGCTACGCAAACGTAATGACTTTAAATGTGAAGGTAAAACAAACTTAGATTCTATTAAACTAAAAAGTAGAACGGGAATAACAATTACCGGTATTTGAGCAAATAATGCCCCCCGTTGCCCTTCGATAAAAGCTAGTGGCAGAAAGGCTGCGACAGTAGTTAAAATGCCGAACGTTACCGGTGTGGCCACTTCTTCAGTGCCTTTGATTGCTGCTTCAAGGCCACTAGAGGCCGTTTGAGTATGACGGTAAATATTTTCACCGGTTACTATCGCGTCATCTACAACAATACCTAGTACCAAGATAAAACCAAATAAACTCATGATATTAATGGAAATATCAAAGAAAGGCATAACGATAAATGCCCCCATAAAGCTCACAGGAATACCGATAGATACCCAGAATGCGATTGAAGGACGTAAAAATAAGGTCAGCAATAATAAGACTAAAAAACCACCTTGTAAGGCATTGGTGATCAGGGTATTTAAACGACTTTTGACAATTTCAGAGTCGTCATCCCAATAACTTAAAACAAAGCCTTGCGGCAACGTATCTTGGCGTTCATCAATATAGTTTTTTACCGCATCAGCAACATCGATAGCACTTTGATTACCAATACGAAAAACATCGATTAATGCGCCTTGTTGGCCATTAAAGCGCGCCCGCAATGGTGTTTCTTCAAAACCATCTGTTACTTGAGCAATGTCTTCTAAATAAAGAAATGTGCCATCGGTATTGGTTTTGATCACCACTTTTTCAAATTCATCACGACGATAAGCTTGACCGACATTACGCACTAAAACATCACCACCATCGGTGCGGACATTACCGGCAGAAATATCAATAGAACTATTACTGATAGCGCTTGAAATTTCACTAAGCGTTAACTGGTATTGCTCAAGTTTGCTTTGATTAACATCGATACTGATTTCATAATCACGCACTGCATCTAGCGCTACTTGCGTAACCTGCGGTAAACGCAATAAATCGTCACGTACTTGTTCAGCAAATTCACGTATTTCTTTTTCACCATAGTCTGATGATATGGTCACTGAAATCACATTGCGGATACGTTGTGCAATCGCAATAACCGGTTTTTCTGCATCCGCTGGAAAAGTGTTTATGGCATCAACTCGGCTTTTAATATCTGCGAGTAAATCACGGACATCCGTTGATGAGTCGGCTTCAATACGCACCGTTGCGGCCCCTTCAACCGAAGTGCTAGTAATTTTTTCAATACCTTGTAAGTCTTGCACCGCCTCTTCAATACGAATGGCGACACCTTGCTCGGCATCTTCTGGAGTAGCGCCTCGCAATACCACAGTAACATTGACTATTTCTGATTCAAAAGATGGGAAAACCTCTAGCGGAATACTACTTTTTATCGAAAATATACCGGCCAATAATATCGTGATCATGAGCAAATTAGCCGCGACATGATTTTTTGCAAACCAAGCGATCATGACTCAGCTCCTTGAGCCTTTTCAGCATGATTTTTACCTCTGTCGGCATCTTTGCTTTTACCTTGCGCTTTACTGGCTTCATTTATGCGCGTTTTCGCCTTGCTCTGATTGTTAATATCTTGGCCATCAATACGACTAATATTAACGATAGTACCCGATGTAACCTGTCCTAGCGGCGTTAAGACCAACAGCTGATTTGTCGCTAAGCCACTTTCGATCATCGCCACTTCATCATTTTGCCATGCAATAGTTATATTTTTTCTTTTCAATATATTATCTTCAACAATATAGACATAGCTGCCTTGATAAATGGCTCTATTGGGAACAGTTAAGGCATCCTTGATGACCTTACCAACAATTTTTGCGCTGACATATTGCCCAATTTTTAATGGCAAGCTGTCAGTGTCATTTTTGCCATAAGGGTCATCAATTTGTGCGACAACAAACAATTGTTGTGATGCTTGATCAAAAGCACCTTCGGTACGAACCACTTTACCTCGCCAACTTTGTCGCGTGACAAGGTCAGAATGAATAGTTACCGCCGGTTGCTCCTGAGCATTTTCGTCTGCAAAGCGACTACTTTCAGGTAATACCATGTAAGGTAAATCTTTATTTTTAAGTGGTAGACGAATTTCGACATAATCAACGGCATAAATTTCCGCCAGTTCAGTGCCAACACTCACCACTTGACCGACATCAACCGATTTACTCAGGATACGGCCGGTATATGGCGCAACAATATCACTACGTTCCAGTGCCAACTCAGCCTTAGCTAAACTCGCTTGTGCTGAAAAAACTGCTGCTTGTGCTGCTAACAATTGTGGTTTGCGCAAGACCAATTCGGGTGCTTGCTCGCTATTACCTAAACGCTGCCAGTCTTGCTTTGCTTGTTCGACACGAGCTTGTTCTTCACTTAAATTTTGTTTAGCACTGAACAAACTTGCTTGAGAAATTTTCACTTCAGCGAGTAAATCACGCTGATCTAATTGTACTAAAACATCACCTTGTTCGAAAAAACCACCGGCACGAAATTTTGCACTAATATTGATAATTTGTCCGGAGACTTGCGGTAAAAGTTTGCTTTGTGTGCGCGGTTGGATAGTGCCATAACTATCAATAGTGATCGCTAAATCACTGCGGGTTAATTTTTGCACTTGCACGCTAAGCTGTGGTGCTGAGCTTGGTCGCCCTCGCTTTGCTGTTGGTGGATTGCTAGTGACGACATAGGCTGCAAGTAACAACGCAGATAAAACAATAATAGGGAGTAGTTTTTTTATTTTTACTGACATTACTTATCCATGCTTATATGGTGAGTTGACGATGCTTGTAATAAGCTATTTTTATGCTGATTTTCTTGCTGTGCATAATTAGGGTTATTAAGATAATTGCCACCTAAAGCACGATATATTTCAATACGATTTTGCAATAACTGATGAATTAATTGGATCACCGTAGTTTGGGCATCAAAAGAACGTCGTTGTGACTCAAGCACTGTGGTGTATGTCACTAACCCCCGTAGATATTGATCAAACGACAGTTTTTCTGCTGCCAAAGCATTCTCTTGTGCTGTTACATAGTGTCCGTAACGCTGATTAAGTGAATCACGCTCACTAATACTATTTTCGACATCAGCAAACGCTTGATAAACCTGTTGTAAATATTGCTGCTCTTTTTGTTGCACCATTATCTTTGCCTGCTGCTCAAGCGACTCAAGTCGACCTGCGTTAAATAAAGGGCTTGTTATGCTGCCAATCAGCGACCAAGCTAATGCACCGCTATCAAGTAAGTTGCTAAGTTCATTGTCATTATCGCTGACACTGGCAGTTAAATTAAAACTGGGAAAACGTTGCTTATGCGCAACCGCTAAACCTGCATCTAAGGCTAAGAGTGCTAACCAATTGGCTTGTATATCAGCGCGGCGGGTTATTAATTGCGCAGGTAGACCGAGCTTAATTTCATCATTAATCAATGGCAGATTTTGCTGACTGGCTATTTTTGCGAGTGGATAGTCGCCCAGTAGAAGCTCAAGTGCCCTGCTGCTAACTTGAAGTGTTTGTTGCTGCTGTGCAACACGAGCAAGCTCTTGATTAACACTATTCTTAGTTAGGTAGACATCAAGCGCATCATTTAATCCCAGTTGGTATGAAGACTGGATCATCGCTAAGTTGCGTTGCAAATTGTCTGCGCGCTCTTGATATAAATGCAGTAGTTGCTGGGCTTGAATTAAATCAAACCAAGCTCGGCTGATATTGATCACGAGATTAAGCTGATTTTGTTGGAAATTTGCTTTGGCTGCGGCATAATTTAAGCGATTTTGCTTTTGCTGAGCAGATAATTTGCCCCATAAATCCAGTTAATAACGTAAGTCTACGCTGATATCCGCACTGCTTTGATAGCTTGCTGTGCTGGCAGTTACCTGTTTACGTCTTGAATTGTTTAAGGACAGTGATAATTCTGGAAAATCTGTTGCAGCATTGACCTTTAAGCGTTCTCTTGCAAGTTCAACCTCAAAACGGTCAGCATTTAATTGAAAATTATGCGCTAACGCATGTGCGATCATTTGCTCTAAAGCATTGTCATTAAAGCTTTGTAGCCAACCGTCTGCAACCGTACTTTCCGTGGTTAGCTGAACCTTGCTTGCTTGCCATTGGCTCGGCGCATTTTCTGCAATAATATTTTTGGCCTTATTGTCCGATAAGCCACTGGGTGCACTGCAAGCGCTAATAATGACGACCAACAAAGTCATGGCAATATTTTTTGTCTTGAACGGAAAAATATCCCTGACTATTAGGCTAGATTTTTTGACCTTATCTAGCTGGTTTATATTGCTACTTTTACCCGTACGAACTTTCAAAACCTTTCCTCACAAATACCATTAGAATTAGCTTAACTATAGTATGACTCGACATTGAGACAAACAATGTTATTTACACTGCTTTACATTAGTTTGTTATCATAGCGATGAATGGCTGATTTCTCACGTTAAGTGACGCTTTTATCAATATTTACAAGACTCTAGCTTTGAAGTGTTCTGATTATAAATGCGCTATTGCCTTGCTCTGAGATGAAGAATATTTTCGCTGATCACACAGTAAACTGAGCGTATAAGTGAAAACTAATGAAAGTCTCGTGACTGGGTTTTTAGTCCTGCAATGGTGCTTGTTAAGTCAATTAAGCGCCCCGCAATAATGTGAATAACCTCTGCTTCTCGTTCAATAATACCGGTAACTTTCAGTATTTTTGCGGTCAAGAAAGCTTGTTTTTGTGCGTTAGCCGTCGCTTGCCAAATCACAACATTGCTATTACCGGTATGATCTTCCAAGGTTAAGAAAGTGACCCCTGAAGCGGTACCTGGACTTTGCCTTCCGCTGACTAAACCAACAACAGACACAACACTTTGTGGGGCAATATTTACTAAATCGCAGGCAAGTGTGTAACGGCCAATTATTTGCCGTTGCTTACTATCTGCAAGTAATAGCGCGATGGGATGTTTATCAAGACTAACACCTGTACTGGCATAATCTTCTAGCAAATCGTCCATCGCACTTGGCGTAAACATAAACTCACTTTGCACAGTTTTATTCGTACTATCGTGATCAGTGCATTGCCACAAAGGTAAGGTGTTTTCAGCATTCATTACTTGCCACCGAGCTTGATAACGGTTGTCTGCTAAAGAGCGCAGTGCATTTGCGCTGGCAAGTTTATTAATGTCGTCTTTTCTTACGGCTGTTTTCATTAAGCTAGGGAAGTCTTGATAACCTTGTGCAGGCCTATGGTTAATTAAGTGTTTCGCATTTTTATTCGCTAAGCCTTTCACCATACTTAGGCCCAATTGAATAACATAGTCATTCGTTTCTTGCTGATAACAAACTTGGTGTTCAAGTGCAGAGTGATTAATGTCTATCTCGTTAATTGTTATGTTATGCCGCTGCGCATCTTGTATTAATTGTGATCGGGAATAAAAACCCATGGGATAGCTGTTAAGCAAACCGTTATAAAAAGCAACCGGGTAATAGTATTTAAGCCAAGCTGATACATAAGCTAAAACTGCAAAGCTGGCGGAATGTGATTCTGGAAAGCCGTATTCGCCAAAGCCACAAATTTGCTGATAGATACGCTCGGCAAACTTTTGCTGATAACCTCGCGCTTTCATGCCTGAAATTAATTTTTCACGAAACTGAGTTAATTCACCATTACGTTGCCATTTCGCCATGGCTCGACGTAATTGATCCGCTTCACCACCACTAAAGCCGGCAGCAACCATGGCAATTTTTATCACTTGCTCTTGAAATATTGGCACACCAAGCGTTCGACTAAGCACCTCCTTAATCGCTTCAGAAGGATATTCCACCGGCTCAAGTCCTGCTCGTCTGCGTAAATACGGATGTACCATATCACCTTGAATAGGGCCTGGTCGCACAATGGCTATTTGTACCACTAAATCGTAATAACACTTGGGCTGCAATCGCGGTAACATGGTCATTTGGGCACGCGATTCTATTTGAAACACACCAACCGTATCCGCTTGTTGCAGCATATTATAAACTTGAGGGTCCTCAGGTAAACGAGTAATGTCAGCAATAGTTAATTGTTGCTGGTAATGTTGTTTAATATAACTAAATGTTCGCCGTATTGCGGTTAACATACCTAGCGCTAATACATCGACTTTTAATAGCCCTAGTGTTGCTAAATCAGTTTTATCCCACTGGATGACAGTACGCTCTGCCATGGCAGCATTTTCAACCGGCACTAGTTCATATAAAGGTCCGGATGAAATAATAAAGCCGCCGACATGTTGTGATAAATGGCGCGGAAAACCGATAATTTCATCGACTAATTCAATAAATAGCTGAGCCTGGTAACTGCCTTTGCTTAAACCGAGTTCAATAACTTGTTCACGCCAGCTCATTTTTTTATGACGACGATTAATATGTTTAATAAAAAAACTTAATTGGCTTTCTGTAAAACCAAATACTTTACCAACGTCTCTAAGCGCACTCTTTAAGCGATATGTGATCACGGTTGCAGCCAACGCGGCATGCTCTCGACCATATTTTTGATAGATATATTGAAAAATTTCTTCTCGGCGCTGATGCTCAAAATCAACATCAATATCGGGGGGTTCATTTCTTTCTTTGGAGATAAAGCGTTCAAATAATACCGATATTTGTCTTGGATCAACCGAAGTGATTTCCAAGCAATAACAGACAATAGAATTAGCCGCGGAGCCTCGCCCTTGATAGAGAATATGCTGTGATTTGGCATACTGAACTAGGTCGTAAATGGTGAGAAAAAAATATTCGTAGCCTTGCTCTTCGATTAAGACGAGCTCTTTAGCAATAATAGCTTGGATCTCACTGGTGACACCTTCAGGAAAACGTAACGCGATACCTTTTTCAACGAGTGATTTTAAGTATGCTATGGCTGAAGTTCCTGTAGGCACTAGCTCGGCAGGATATTCATATTGTAAACTGGATAAACAGAAGTGACACTGACTTGCTAGCTCAATACCGGCAGCAATATAGGCTTCAGGAAATATTTTACCTGATTTATTCAGCGTTCTTAAAGATTTCTCAGCATTTTGCTCGAGTAAAGTACCCATGTTTTTAAGCGCTTTACCATGGCGTATTGCCGCTAAAACATCATGTAGTTTTTGTCTCTGCGGAACATGCATTAAGCTGCCGCCACAGGCCACAATCGCTAAGTTATATTGCTCGGCCAGATTTTCGCAGTGCTGTTTAAAAGCCTTATCGTTGGCATGCAAAAAACGCGTATAAGCTAACGATAATCTTTCACGATGATAACGTAGCAGTAGTGTAATATATTGCTGATCTTTAGCTTCATCACCACTAGGTAGCCAGAGTATGAAACAGTGCTTAATCGAATGTAGATCCCAATAAGTGAATTGATAATGACCTTTATCACAACGACGCCTGGCATTGGAGATAACGCGACATAATTCACCATAAGCCTGACGGTTGGGCACCAATAAGATAAACTTCAAGCCGTCTTCAAGTTCAAAGCTCGCACCGACAATAAGTTTAATCGCTAATTGCTGCTCTTTTATCACGCTATAGGCTCGTACGACACCGGCAACAGAACATTCATCGGTAAGAGCAAGTGCACAATAGCCTAACTTATTAGCTTGCAATACAAGCTCTTCAGGATGAGATGCAGCTTGCAGAAAAGAAAAGTTAGACTGGCAGTATAATTCAGCGTAGCTCATAGATATGTTCGATAATCATCGTAATACTTCTCATGAAAAGTAACCATGGACATACCAATGGTTACTTAGTTCGCGATAAATCCAACAACATTGGCCTTGGGCATTTTTAGCGACAAAGTAGTCACGCGGATAACTTTGAGGTTTATCAACAGTAGCATTAGCACCTTGATACTTAAGGCTAGATTGCTCCCACCATGCGGTTTCGATACGCTCTGGGCCAGATAAAATATTGACCTCGGCTAATAAAGGCTCAGGCTCTGATAAAATAAAGCTTGGTCTTAATGGTAAGCAATCAATAGTACTATCGCTGCATGTGCTATAGCTGTAAGTGCTATGTGATATAGCCTGCGTGACTTTGCTCTGCTGATGTTTTTTATCACTTTTATTACCTATGCTGTTGATAGCACCATGATTAATAATAGGAAAGTAATGCGAAGCCAATTCAGCTCGGTGGTCATTACCTAGCCGTATCCCTAATACCTTGTTATGGCCCAATTTATTGACTAATAAGGAAGATAATTGCGCCAATGACAATTGCCCTTTCCTCCCCAGAAAAATATCGTCAATCTCGCCGGTGTTGGGCTGAAATTTTTTAACACAAAGGTTAATTTTGGTGATCGGTGCATCTAACTTAACATTGGCCAATTTTAAGCTCACTAAATTTAACCATTGTTTAGCTAAATACTCCCCCGTAGCACTGCTGATCAATAATGATTGCTGTATAGCATCACTGGGCCCTTCAGCTCGATTAAATAGCGCTAGCTTAATTTCCAAGCACAGGTAATCTCGACGCAATAAAAACGCTTCAAGTAATAACAATAATTGCTTAATTGGATGTAGTAATACATCACTGACGGTAATTTCGTATAGCAAATCTACACTATGTTCAAAAAAATGTTGCGCTTGATAAAACGTTAAGCATTTACTCTTGTTACCATTAAGCTGTGATAAATAATCCATAGTGTGGGTATCTAATCGTGTCGCTAACTCTGATATAGGAAGTGCTTGCAACTGAGCTATAGTTTTAATACCCAGACGTATTATGTCTTCTCTCGCTTTTTTACTGATAAATAAATCTTCAACAGACAATACCGACATAGCTGCAGCTATTGTTTTTTTCTCAGAACTGATCAAATTAATATCTGCACAAGCAAGTACTTGTGCAGAAAACGGGCTATAGCCACAGGCAAAAAAAGCCTTGAGTTTAAAAGGTGTAATTACGGAATGAACAGCCTCTACATAATGCTCTAAATTTTGATAAAGCTTCAGCATATTATCTACTTGTAATGCCAAACCATGCGGTGGGAATAAGGCAATATTGGCGCTGACACTATAAAGCTGCTCTGCCAACGTCATTAAATACGCTTCTTCTTGGGCAATTTTATAAGGGAAAACACATAGTTCATCCGCTAGCGAGGCCGCCATCGCTAAACCCATAGCCACTTTAACGCCTTGTTTTATAGCACTAGCATTTAACTGTACGATATTGTTTTTATGCTCATCAACAATCACAATAGCTTGTGAATCAGTAAGCTGTTGCCCCGCTACGCACTTGCCCTTGCTCACTTGTAAACTATCAAGCTGTAGCGATGGAAAATTAATATATAACCACAACATCAAAAAATTTTAACCATAAAAAACTCAAACATGAAATATAACCAACAATATAAATAGCACTAATTTAGCTGTGACTGTGCATTTACCGAACCTGGCACTACAGGTTTAAACCTTTGACGGCTAGAAAGTGGCACAACAACATTACTGAGTACACCATCACTGATACAATTACGGTCGCTAATTGTTGTCAAATTTGGCCATTGCTTATGCATATCAACAGTAAAATCTTTGCACGGCCAACCTCCTTGCTGCTTTTTAACTTTTATTTTTAATCCGCTTGATTGAGCTTCTAGTGCTAACGACAAGGAAACGGGCAGCGCTAAATCAACACTATGCGGAGAACGAAAAATAATTTGTACGGCATTGCCAGTCGTTGCCGCCTGCTTTAAGCGCTTAACTTGGTGCACGGCCAGTAGCTGCTGCCATAGCAATACGGCAAAACAACAACCGCTTTTCAAGCATTGCTCTGCTGCCCAGAGTGATTCTTGTGGTTTTTGTGAGGAGATAATCAATAAATTATCTAGAGGTATAGCAGCTTGCAACAGCATTAAAGCATTGACTTGTGCGGGTGGCGCAATAAAAACTAGCTGTCTAGCTTGATGATGTTGAGCTAACTCAGCTTGTAGCAAATTCAGTAAATAAGGTAGAAATAACCTGATTTCTCCAATACCGTTAATGGTTTGCACTTCTATGACGCCTTGATGAGGCAAGCCACCGTGTAAATTTTTATTTAATTCTGGGTAACCACTATCAATAGTTTCAACAATATTGTGTATTTGGTCAGCTGACCAAATTTTTCCTTGGTGATGTAATTGTTTAAGCATTTTATTCATAGCAACAAATCCACTGTATAAAAACACAGTATAGTTATTACGTAGCATATTGACAACAAAGCAGAACAAAAAATCGAATAAAGTGACTTTAAACACCACTAGATTATTGATAATAAATATAATTATTCAATAAAAAAAGCAGACTGATTGTCTGCTTTTGAGGGATAAAGTTTTAGCTTGATATAACCTGAACTTTACAGTGCTTGTTTACCAGCCATAAAGCTAAGCTCTGGTTAAATTAGCATTTTGCTCTGCGTTGAGCGACTGCTTGATCAAGTTCAGCTAATAAAACCTCAGTATCTTGCCAGCCAATACAAGCATCGGTGATACTTTGGCCGTAGGTTTCAGCCATTCCAGCCACTAAATCCTGTCGCCCTTCAACGAGATGACTTTCTACCATTACGCCAAAAATATTGTTATTACCATTACGCATTTGTTGGCAAACATCACGGCAAACTAACATTTGGTTTTCAAATTTCTTACTGCTGTTAGCATGACTAAAGTCAATCATAATATTAGTATTCAAACCTGACTTACTTAACTGCTGCGTAACAGTTTTAACGCTATCAGCATCATAGTTAGTTGTTTTTCCGCCACGAAGAATAATGTGGCAATCTTCATTACCTGTAGTTTCCACAATGGCTGAATGGCCATATTTTGTCACCGACAAAAAGTGATGAGAAGCACTGGCAGCGCCAATCGCATCTATCGCGACTTTAATGGTGCCATCGGTACCATTTTTAAAACCTACCGGACAAGATAAACCTGACGCTAACTCACGATGTACTTGGCTTTCAGTAGTACGTGCCCCGATAGCGCCCCAACACATAAAATCAGCCATATATTGTGGGGTGATCATATCTAAAAACTCACCAGCGGTAGGTAATCCTAAGTTATTTAAATCAAGAAGTAACTTACGACCAATACGTAAACCGTCATTAAGCTTAAAGCTATTATCCATATAAGGGTCATTAATCAGCCCTTTCCAGCCGACCGTTGTTCTGGGCTTTTCAAAATAAACCCGCATGACAATTTCAAGGGTATCTTGATATTTTTCCCGTAATTTAACTAAACGTTCACCGTACTCCAGTGCTGCCTTAGGATCATGTATTGAACAGGGTCCAATCACTACAAGTAAGCGATCATCTTGATTATTAAAAATTTTACTGATGGCATTTCTGCCAGCAAACACCGACTTTGTTGCTTGTTCTGATGAAGGATATCGCTCAAGTAATGCGATAGGAGGTAAAAGTTCTTTGATTTTATTAATACGAACGTCGTCGGTTTGCTCAACCATAATTGTTTCTCTTTATACTGAAATGCTATTTTATATTTACGTCTAGACACTGTCTCTTATACACATCTGACGCTGCCGACGAGCGATCTAGTGTAGAT
>OJAV01000583.1_pt1 | contig 13485 bp, 12 predicted proteins | sample 1590081 | NCBI WGS metagenome assembly OJAV01 (sample SAMN05416852, study PRJEB24817) | seawater metagenome | isolation source: Sea water | place: Canada:Atlantic | collected 2013-07
ATCACCTCAACTAACGTTTTATCTGTAGATAATCCCGAAAACACTAAACCAGCTTGGCTTAATTGTTCACGGTAGTTATTGTTTACCTCAAAACGATGGCGGTGTCTCTCATAAATTGTTTCACTACCATATACGTCGTAGGTCTTGGTACCTTTCACTATGTGGCACAACTGTGAACCTAAACGCATAGTTCCACCTAAATCAGAATCTGCATTGCGGTATTCTACTTTGCCTTCTTCATCTAACCATTCGTTGATTAAACCAACGACTGGAGACGATGTTTCTGGATTAAACTCAGTACTGTGCGCATCAGTTAAGCCAGCAACGTTACGGGCATATTCAATCAACGCTACTTGCATACCTAAACAAATACCTAAGTAAGGTACTTTATTTTCACGTGCATATTGAGCGGTTAAAATTTTACCTTCAACACCACGCTCGCCAAAACCACCTGGTACTAAAATAGCATCTAAGTCTTTAAAAACTTCTACACCTTTAGACTCTACATCTTGTGAATCAATGTATTGAATTCTAACTTTAACTTGGTTAGTAATACCGGCATGTTTTAACGCTTCATTTACTGATTTATAGGCATCAGGTAATTCGGTGTATTTACCTACCATACCAATAACAACTTCACCTGACGGGTTAGCTTCTTTGTAAAGCACTTGTTCCCAATCAGTTAGGTCAGCTTCTGGCACATCTAAGCCAAAGCGTTTAACAACTAATTCATCAGTACCTTGTGATTTAAGTAACGCAGGCACTTTATATATAGAGTCAACATCGCGCATTGAAACAACAGCTTTTGCTTCGACGTTAGTAAATAATGAAATTTTAGCGCGCTCGTTAGCAGGAATAGCACGTTCACTTCGACAAACTAAAATATCCGGGAAAATACCAATAGAACGTAGCTCTTTAACAGAATGCTGTGTTGGCTTGGTTTTAATTTCACCTGCGGCAGCAATAAAAGGTACTAAAGTTAAGTGCATGAACATTGCGCGTTCACGGCCAAGCTCAACACCTAACTGGCGAATAGCTTCTAAGAAAGGTTGTGATTCAATATCACCTACCGTACCACCAATTTCTACCATAGCGATATCGTAACCTTCAGCTCCCTCAATAACGCGACGTTTTATGTCGTTAGTAATATGAGGAATAACTTGAATAGTTGCACCTAAAAACTCACCTTTACGTTCGCGTGCCAAAATATCTTGGTAGATTCGGCCCGTGGTAAAGTTATTAAGCTTAGTCATTTTGGTACGAATAAAGCGTTCATAATGACCTAAATCGAGATCTGTCTCTGCACCATCTTCAGTAACAAATACTTCACCATGTTGAATTGGGCTCATTGTGCCTGGGTCAACATTAATATAAGGGTCAAGTTTAAGCATGGTAACTTTTAAACCACGTGCTTCGAGAATTGCTGCTAGTGATGCTGCAGCAATACCTTTACCAAGAGACGATACAACGCCGCCAGTAACAAAAATATATCTAGTTGTCATGCGATACCCAGAGTCAGGAAAAACAGAAATTTTGCACTAAATTGATTTGTTATTTGGTAAACAAATGAATTTAGTAGGACGGGAAAGTATTATACTGAAAAGCCATGCGTACAACAATAAGATCAATGCATCTAGTTGCACAAATTTTCACTAAAATAGTCAGTATTCCTCTTAATGCATTATTGTAACTATTGAAAAACGGGGTAAACTAATGTTTTCCACTAATATTCAATCGAAATAGAACATGATGACTCAATTAGAAAATGTCTTACTCGCTATCGACAATATAAATTCGGCAGATACCAATACAACTATGGTTGACGGCGTTTGCCATCCGAAAGAGTTATTGTATGGTCAACAAATGTCAGCTTGCCTTGAAGAATATTGGCCAAACGCTAGCGAGCATTTACAAATTGCCGTTCGTGCACAGCACGTAAAACGTTGGCACTTAAAGCGAGCCGACTTTGCCATTGGTAAAAAGGGCTACTTAACGTGGCGTAAAGAATTAGGTGTTTTCCATGCTGCAACAGCGAAGTCTATAATGTTAGAGCATGGCTACAGTGAGCAAGACTCAGATGTAACCGCAGCCATTATTCGTAAAGAAAACTTAAAATCTAACAGTGAAAGCCAAACACTAGAAGATGTAGCCTGCTTGGTATTTTTGCAATTTTACTTTGATGAATTTGCCGCTAAGCATACTGAAGAAAAAATAATACGTATAGTACAACTAACTTGGCGAAAAATGTCGACACAAGGTCAAGAAATAGCATTAACTTTAACTTTGCCACCGCACTTAGCAGCACTTGTTGGGAAAGCTTTAGCGTAAAGTTTTTTTAAAGGTTTTGCTTTATGTTAACACTTATTAGTCAGGCACTTTTGGCTAGCGCCTGACTTAATGCTAACGACGTTTTATTTAGCTATAGGAAGCCGACAAATAAAAACAAACGGCCAAGAGACTAAGCAAATAACTAAAATTTTCAACCATATTGCTGGCAAAATATAGACAGACCACATCACAGCTAAAACCATAGAGATCAAAGCAATAACCTTTGCTCGTTTAGGTATGCTGCGCGTTGTTTGCCAATGATAAATCATAGGGCCAAAAATCTTATTATTTAATAACATTTGATGCAAACGTGGTGAAGACTTAGCAAAACACGCTGTTGCCACTAGTAAAAAAGGCGTGGTTGGTAACAAAGGTAAAAATATACCTATAAATGCCAAACCAACAAAGAATATACCCACTATTTTAAAAAGCATATCGTTATGCAACACCTCTAACCAACACCACTTTACGACTACTAATCAACAACTTAAAGCTCAATAAAAGCATAAACAACTCTAGACTAAGCTAAGCTATGCTGAGTTAGTAATCGCCCCATCAATTGATTTACAAACAATCACTAACGCTCAGTATTCCAACTGAAAAAGTATGCACCTAAACTAAGGAACACTGCACTCATCAGCATTAAAATTGAAATATGGTAACTAATATCTGCTAATGTAGCACCTTCAGTAATTATTTTACGCGCACCTGCCACAAGGTGTGTTAACGGTAAAAACTCAGCAAAAACTTTTACCGCATTAGGTGCTCCTTCCAAGCTAAACCAAACGCCTGATAACAACATCATTGGCCATGAACTTAAATTTAATAACCCACCAATTAATTCTTCACTTTTACTTCGACTAGCAACCAGTAAACCTAAAGTAATTAAGCTAAATGCACCTAATATAGCGACAATTAATAAATCAAAATAACTACCAAGCATGTAAAAATCAAAAAACAAATTACAACCAATATAGACCACAGAAGATAAAAATATCACAATAAATAAGCGTGAAAAAAGTTGTGCCGAAACAAATTCAAACGCTGATAATGGCGTGGCTTTCAAGCGTTTTAAAACAGCATTTTTACGGTATCGTACAATAACGTAACCTACACCAAACAAGCAGCTAAACATCATGTTCATGCCTAAAATACCCGGCAGCACCCAATCAACATAGCGAATTTTCTTCCCTTGTGTTTCAATGCGTTGGTAATTGCTGTTATCGCTTAAAAATATTTTCTCTACTAAATAGCTATTTGGCGCACCTTGATTTACCCAATATTTTTTAGCATTAAAATCAACCAATAAATCTATACTATGTTGCTCTAGTTTAACTGTGGCTAAAGCAACCTCTTGATAGTCAATAAAACTCATATATTTGGTTTCAAGAAAGCTAGATTTACTTTGAGCTAAATCTATAACCCCAACTTTATATATGGCTCGTCCATCGCCTGAAAAAACAAATGACAAACCCACTAACATTAATACTGGGAAAATTAAGTTCCAACCTAATGAAGATCGATCTCGAAAAAACTCAATATTTCGCGCTTTAAATACCGCAAAGAAACGTGAAAAATTCATATGATTAATCCCTTAATGAGTGGCCAGTTAATTTCAAAAATAAATCATCCAAATTAGGCGACTTTACATGTAAGCCGGTCAATGAAACATTTTCTGCTAATAACAAGGCTATCGTTGCCTCAACATCAGTTGTAATAATTTCCACTTGTTGTTCATGAACTTGCCAATTAAATTTTGTGCAAAGTGCATTGGGTATTTGCTCTGCAGGTAAATAAATAAACACCTCGTTGAAATGCTCTTTGAGCAGCTGTCTAGGTGTTCCACGCGCAATAACTTGACCATGATCCATAATAAGTACGTCGTCACAAAGTTGCTGCGCTTCGTCCATGTAATGCGTGGTTAATATAACGGTTTTATCTCTTGCTTTAATATTTTTAATTAATTGCCAAAAATTTCGTCGTGCTTGAGGATCAAGCCCTGTAGTAGGTTCATCAAGAAAAACAATATCAGGGTCGTTAATTAATGCCAATGCTAAAAGCAAACGTTGTCGTTGCCCACCCGATAATAAGCGGTTATCTCGATTTAAAAACTCACTGAGGTCACATAGTTCAATCAACTCATCATGTGGTACGGTATGTTGATAAAAAGAAGTAAATAATTTTAAGGTTTCTTTGACGGTTAAGAAGTCTTGCAAAGCAGTATGTTGAAATTGAATACCTATTTGTTGAGACATAGATTCATCAATAGGCTTATCGTAATAATAAACTTGACCTTTACTCGCCTTAATAATGCCCTCCATTATCTCTATTGTGGTTGTTTTACCTGCGCCATTTGGCCCGAGTAAACCAAAACAATGGCCTTTCTTGATAGCAAAGTTAATATTGTCTACCGCAATAACATCTTTATAACTTTTAGTTAAATTCTCAACGCGAATAACTTCCTGCATGACACACCTCAATAATGCTTATGCTTTATTCTAACGATACATTCAAATTATTAATACTAGAAAACTGTTAACACACAACAAATGATAACAATTATCATTTGCATTTGATTGGTTATTCTATTATTGTTTTATTTAGCTTATCCAGCAGCGATTAAAAAAGGAACTATTATGGGTTATAGACAAGTAAACGAAGGTTGTGCCAGCAAAGCTCAAGTTGAGATACCTACGGCTTTATTAGCGCAATTAATCAGCTCAGGTATGTTAATTGGTACTGACTGTGTATGTCTTGATAACAATGCACGTAAAATCATGTGGCAGTCTTTACTTAATTTAAGTACTAATTTAAGCACTAACTCATGTACTAACTTCAACCAAGCGGAGCTATAAAATAATGACTGAGCAATCAAAAGTTGATATTAACTCACTTGAATATTGGTTAAACGTGCTGATAAAGCGCTATAATTTATCTGCAAGTAAACAATCGATACAGTCTATATGTACATACATCAATGCAATTATAGAACATGAAGACTTTGAGCAACTCGCCGATTGTTATTGCTGTTATCATAAAATGAAAACATATTGGCAATGGCGACTTCAGGCTAGATAAATATAGTAATGCACATTATTTATCCCCATTAAATTTGATGCTAATGCCAACTAATACCAAATGTAACAAGTTATTAACCCATTTTAAGCAAAGATAAAATGCTTCATTTTATGCCTTGGAAATGGGTTAAAAGGCCGCATTGAGCAAGTGCTGCTTATCCAGAATTCAAATTAATATAATTAATAATATGCTGATTTAAAGACTTTTTCCCCGTAAATCCATACTGCTCGCAAACGCTCTCGATGCTATTTTTTTGCAGTATTCGGGCGATAAGGGGCAAAACATTTGAGTCGTAATCTACTGTGGTGTGTTTTAATAACCATTGATGCAAGGCATAAATACAGCTACTCAATTGCCTTTGTCCTGACGTAAAGTCATTAACACTTTGAGAAACTTCAGCACTAAGGCTAGAGGCTTTTATCCCAGCATTGCCATTAAGCAACTGCCAAACTAACTGTGCAGGCATATGCTTGAACTCGTCTGTAAGCCAAAAATTAAGTTGCTGATAAAACTGTTCATTAAAGACATGCTGTAAGTTGCTCGCCCTAGGCGTTAATGCTTTAGTTACTAAGCAAGAGTGTTCGCCACTGGCTTTATCTTTGTTAAACCCTACTCGAGCTATGCTATAACCACTTTGTTGCCAAAAGCGAACTAAGGTCGCATTACCGGCAAAACTGGCGCCGATAAAGTCTGTGTCTTTCATCAAGCTATGCTGTTCAATTGCAGTTAAAAAGAGCTTCCCTAAACCTAAGCCTTGAAGTTCAGGATGCACAGCAATACGCATAACCCGCTGATAGCTATAATCAAAACTTGTTTTAACACCACAATGCATCAATAAAGATTGAGGTAAAAACTGATCACGTAAACGCCTTTTGTTTTCAAGTACTTTATCTACAAGATTTTCACCAACTAAGCCTTCTTGCATCAACATAGCAACACCGACTACGCTGCGTTCTCGTTTTAGTACAAATAATGAAATAGCGCGGTTATTTAATAATAGTTTCAAATCACTCGGTGATGTTTGATAGTGTGCGGTTACTAACACGGAAAAAACTGCTTGTAATAGCGCTTCATCTTCAAGTAAGTTTTCAACACTGATCAGTGTAACTTCTAATAGTGTATCATCTGTAAAGTTAGTGCTCGCTTTTAACTGACACGTTTTATCAACACTAGGTAATTGGGCGTTGAGTAAACAACTATCAAAAACAAACTGCTCAAGAGGATCATCACTAGCCCATCTTATCGCTTCATTAATGTGCATATTTCGCCAGTTAGGCATTATGCGTTTTAAAACTTGACGAAATTTAATACTAAAACCTCGCCCTGCGCCTTCGTAGCCATGCATAGTACTGGCAAATATCAACCGATGGTAAGTGCTCAATAGCTTTTGTAGAAGATATACTGGGATAGCTGCAGCTTCATCAACCATAACAATACTGGCAATCGGCTGCTCTTTAAGAAGCGTATCAATCGGATAGAAATTAATACTACCATTCGCATGCTCAACAGAAGCTCCGTTGACTTTAGCTTCAGGTAATTGTTGTGCTACTTGTTGAAAAAATATCGTGAGTGCTTGCTTGCTAGGTGCACTAATTAATATTTTCAATGGTTGGGTCGCGTTTTTCAACATTTGACAAGCCGCAAGTGCTAATGCCGTTGACTTACCCCGCCCTCTATCTGCTGTTAACACTAAGGGCCTGTTCCTATGACCTGAGAGTACTTTTAGCATAACCTCAACGGCTGAAACTTGTTCTTGGGTAATACAGCCGTAGGGTAAAGCGTTTATACCACCAAATTCTGCAGCGGCTTGAGCGTTACTTGTGCCTGTTTTGGGTACTGCCGCTTTAATCACAGCATTTAAATCTGGCAATAAGGTGTCTGATTGTTTGATCACATAGCAATGTTCACGGGTTAATTGCTGCATGAAGCGTTGAAGAAAGTAGTCATTTTCCTGAGCATGTTGAAGTTGGTTTGGAGAAATTAATAACACCAACACTCCGCCTGAAACTATCGTGCCTGAGAGTGCTGCAAAGGCATCAACATCAAACTCATTGTCACTCGCACTCTTTGTTTCAGTTTTAGGTTCAGTTTCGATTTCACTTATATTGCTTTGAGCTTGTTTTTGAATATGCTCTGAGAGACGAAAGAAAACCAGTTGTTGTTCCGTGCCTAAATATTGATTAAAGGTTTTTCGGTTAACAACAGAAAGTTGTGAAGGTAAACAATTACCATCAATATCACCATAAATAAGACCTTGCTTGGGTTGCATAAATTGAGCTGTTTGTTCAGATAAAAAAACCTTAATGTTCGTCTCAACATGCTGGTTGGTCCATGCTTTATCTCCCACTAAAACCAATAAACTACGCCAGCGTTTTTGCTGAGTAACTTGTTGTAATTTAAAGCACCAAGCTGAAAAATCTTCATTTAACATTCAAGTAAACCTTCATAAATATTTTGGCTATCACTATGCTCTTTAGTCTATCAGAGCGATTGCCATAGCTAAATCGCTTGGCTCAGGTAAATCCGCATATAAAATCAGCAACTAATCAATTGAGCAGTAAATTTTTGTTGAAATGAAAAAATTATTAGTTGAAAATCCGATTTTAGTTGCCTATGTTCAAAATATGGATCAGATATAAGTTAACTCGCGGTATATACACTGTGATTATAACCTAGTCATTTTTAAGATATCGCGAATTAAAAATATTTAGCATAATTTTACATAGTAGCAATGATGAGCCATTAATAAATTAGTGCTTACTTAACACCCGCATATTTAGGGCCCTATTTTGTGTAATTGTAGCTAGCACTACAAAAGCCATAGGTATAAACATGAACGATGATTTAACAGACGATTTAACAGACGACTCTTCGTCAGAGGCAGAACAAGAGCAATATGATAAAGACTTACCTAAAGATCAAAAGTCTACTAGTAACAAAGAGGTAAGAAATCGTATTGAAGAGTTACTCGAAAAAAAGCGCCTAAAAGCGCTATTAGATGATGCTGACGACTGGGACTTTTAACCGTCAGTACTGGTAGCTAATAATTAGCTGTGCTCCTTTAAAGTATCATTATTAACTTTAAAGCCGTTATATCTTTACGCTAACTGTTTGTTAGTAATAAAAAACTGCTATTATTAGTTTCATAAACTTTCCACTTATACGGCCTCTACATGACATTATTTGAAAAACTGCGCTGTTTATTAACCTTCGGCCAAGGTGTTGCCCTGCCCTTACCTGTTATTGACGATAATGCTGATCCACTTGCATTGTTTAAACTCTGGTTCGACGAAGCAAATAAATCAGGTATTTTATTACCTGAAGCGATGTCAGTTAGCAGTGTGAGTCAAGACGGTCAACCAAGCTGCCGCATGGTTTTACTTAAAGAATTTAATCAAGATGGTTTTATTTTCTATACCAATTACGCAAGTAGAAAAAGCCAAGAATTAAACGAAAATGACAAAATAGCCTTGTTATTTCATTGGAATGTACTGCAACGTCAAATTCGTATTGAAGGCGTTGTTGAAAAAGTTAGCGCTGAACAATCTGCAGAGTATTTTCATAGTCGAGATCGTGGCAGTCAGATTGGTGCTTGGGCTTCAAGACAAAGTAGCAAAATTCAAAGCGATAGCGAGTTGGCAGAAAGTGTAGATTACTACACGAAAAAGTTTGCTGGCAAAGAAGTGCCATTGCCCGAGTTTTGGGGTGGCTGGCGTATAAAACCAAATTTTATTGAATTCTGGCAAGGTCGCGCTAGTCGCTTGCATGACAGGGTTTGTTTTGAAAAAAGCACAACGGGTTGGAATAATTTCAAGTTGCAACCATAAATGTTTTTTTGAAAGTTTGATATCAAGTTAACTATTAACTAAGCGCAAACAGATTATAAAAAAAGGGAAGCAATGCTTCCCTTTTTAGTGCTTAATTTTCAAGCCCAATACTTACATTAACCAACTAAGGCTAACAAAATACCTGCTGCTACCGCTGAACCTAATACACCTGCTACGTTTGGTCCCATAGCGTGCATTAACAAGAAGTTATGTGGATTAGATTCTAAGCCAACCTTATTAGCAACACGAGCCGCCATAGGCACTGCTGATACCCCTGCTGCACCAATAAGTGGGTTTACCTTTTCTTTTGACAGCTTATTCATTAACTTCGCCATCAGTACACCGGTTGCAGTACCAATAGAGAAGGCAACTGCGCCCAATGCTAAAATACCTAAGGTTTTCCCGTTTAAAAATTGTTCAGCACTTAATTTAGAGCCAACACCTAAGCCTAGGAATATAGTCACAATATTGATCAACTCATTTTGCGCGGTTGAGCTTAAGCGATCAACAACACCACACTCACGCATTAAGTTACCTAAACAAAACATACCCACTAATGGCGTTGCTGCAGGTAGGAAGAATATGGTCATTAATAATACGCCAAGCGGAAAGATAATTTTCTCTACTTTAGTAACATGGCGTAATTGTGCCATTTCTATTTTACGCTCACTTTCAGTGGTTAAAGCGCGCATAATTGGCGGTTGTATAATAGGTACCAACGCCATATAAGAATAAGCTGCTACAGCAATAGCCCCCAGTAAATCAGGTGCAAGTTTCGACGCTAAAAATATAGCAGTTGGGCCATCAGCACCGCCAATAATAGCGATAGCAGAAGCGTCTTTCATTGAAAAGTCTAGACCGACAAAGTTTAATGCTATAGCGCCAAATAAAGTGGCAAAAATACCAAATTGAGCGGCAGCACCTAACAACAATGTTTTTGGATTCGCAATTAATGCGCCAAAATCAGTCATAGCCCCAACGCCCATAAAAATAAGCAGTGGGAATATACCGGTATCTATACCGGCGTAATAGATGTAATGAAGTAAACCACCTACCTCAGAAAAACCAGCCACTGGAATATTAGTTAAAATAGCACCAAAGCCCATTGGCACTAATAAAAGCGGCTCAAAGTTGCGCGCAATCGCTAAATAAAGTAAACCACAACCCACAAGCATCATGATCACTTGGCCTAGCTCAAAGTTTGCTAAGCCTGTGGACATCCACAATAATTTTAAAGAATCCATCGATATTCCTAAACTAAGCTTAACAATACATCGCCAACGGCAACAGAGTCACCCTCTCTAGCGTGAATAGAAGATATTTCACCCGCTTTGGTCGCTCTAATTTCAGTTTCCATTTTCATAGCCTCCATAATAAGAACAACTTCGCCTTCTTCAACGTTGTCACCCTCATTTACCAAAACTTTAAAAATGTTACCCGCTAAAGGCGCTTTCAAATCTTCTCCGCCTGCAGAGCTTGGTGCTGGAGTAGATGTGGTTTGTTGAATATTTTCAATTGAACCACCCGGAGCTACAACAACATCGTATACCTTACCATCAACACTTACGGCATAACTTTCAGGTCCAGTATTTTCTGAACTACTAGTAGATGCTGATACTGCGGCACTTTTAGCTTCTGGCTTAGTTGGAGCCGGTTCGAAGGCGTCTGGGTTATTGCGATTTTCTAAAAATTTAAGCCCTATTTGTGGAAATAATGCGTAAGTTAACACGTCGTCAATAGTATCTTCCGCTAAGGTAATGTTTTTCTCAGTGGCAATTTGTTGTAACTCAGCAGATATTGTTTCCATTTCTGGGTCAAGTAAATCAGCAGGACGACACGTGATAGCCTCTTTGCCATCAAGTACACGAGCTTGCAATGCCACATCAACTGGAGCCGCTGTTTTACCATATTCGCCTTTAAGAACACCGGCAGTTTCTTTGGTAATTGATTTATAACGCTCGCCTGTAAGAACGTTTAATACAGCTTGTGTTCCAACAATTTGAGAGGTTGGCGTAACTAATGGAATATAACCAAGTTCTTTACGAACTTTAGGAATTTCTGTTAATACTTCATCTAACTTATCAGCTGCACCCTGCTCTTTTAACTGGCTTTCCATGTTAGTTAACATGCCGCCTGGTACTTGTGCGAGTAAAATACGTGCATCGATACCACGTAAGCTACCTTCAAACTGAGTATATTTTTCACGAACATCACGAAAGTACGCCGCAACTTCAGCTAACTTAGTCATATCAAGACCAGTATCACGTTGCGTGCCTTCAACAATAGAAACAATCGTTTCTGTTGGAGAATGCCCGTAAGTCATACTCATTGAAGAAATTGCCGTATCAATAACATCTATATCGGCATCAATCGCTTTCATGTGTGTAGCAACACTTAACCCTGTTGTGGCATGACAATGCAAGGCTATCGGCAGAGCTACCGTTTCTTTTAATCGCCCTATCAACTCAGCAGCATCATAAGGCTTTAATAAGCCGGCCATATCTTTAATACATAAAGAGTGTGCGCCCATGTCTTCAAGCTGTTTGGCCATAGTTAACCAACCCTCAAGGGTATGAACAGGGCTTTCGGTATAACTTAATGTACCTTGTGCATGTGCACCAACTTTTACCGCCGCTTTAATTGAAGTTTCTAAGTTGCGAACATCATTCATCGCATCAAATATTCTGAAAACATCAATACCATTTACATGTGCGCGTTCAACAAACTTCTCTACTACATCATCAGCATAGTGGCGGTAACCTAAAATATTTTGACCACGAAACAACATTTGCTGTTTAGTGTTTGGCATGGCTTTTTTTAATGCTCGAATACGTTCCCAAGGATCTTCACCTAAATAACGAATACAAGAATCAAATGTTGCACCGCCCCATGACTCAATTGACCAAAACCCAATTTCATCCATTTTCGCAGCAATGGGTAACATATCTTCTAAACGCAAACGCGTTGCAAGTAATGATTGGTGGCCGTCGCGTAATACGACTTCAGTAATTCCTAAAGGCTTGGTCATGGTAGTTCCTATTTCTGAGCTGAATGTTGTTGACGATATTGAGTAACAGCAGAAGAAATTGCTGCGACAACTGCAGGTGATACATTTTTACCGTCTTCTTTTTTCTTATTTCTTTTACTTGAGTTTCTGTTTTCGACAACGGCATCAGGATATTTATTTGCCAACCTCACAAGCACAATATTGATAAAAACAATCAATAAACCTAAAAAGGCAAAAACAAACACCATTCCGGCTAACATCAAAGTGCCTGCTTCAATAAATAACTGTTGAAGATTTTCCATTTTTTTACTCTCAAGTAATATTTATATAATTAGAATAATCACTCCAATGTGTAAAAAGCAAACAAATTCTTACAAATTGATAAAATAAAGTAATGTCAAGTTACAACAGGTTAAAAAAAGCACTATTTTAAGCGTAATTTCATCATTATTTTATACAATCGAATATAAAACAAAGATTGTATACAATATCAAAGTTATGAATAGCGGCTATTATAAAAAGAAAACCCAAGATAATATACAATATCCAATATTATCAAACCGTATCCTGAACAAATAAATATCGCTCAAAAATCAAACTAAAATATCACTAAAGAAAAACTAATAACGCCTATATGCTTCTAAACAATTGACATCGGCTTTACCGTGTCAATTTAACAAATCGCTATTCATCGCCCATTAGTCGATACAATAATCGATACAATAATCGAGTGAAAAATGTCACTTGGCAGAGCCTAGCTTTATTAAATCCGCGCTTTATTCGAGTCCACTTTTATTAAGAATATTGGCTATGTAATACCAAACAGGTTAGTTAGCTTTCCTCTTAGAATAAAAATGAGGTAAAACTAGTCATTCAATAACAAGCTCCCAGAGAAATCTTCATCGAAATAATCCATACGGTTAATACAAAAGCGCATTACCAACGTTAACGCACTATTTAGGGGTTATATTAAGGTGTTGTACTATGAAAAGTTGAATGATTAGATCATCTATAGGTAATCAATAAGTTAAAGCAATTGCATTAATGCCTTTATCACTTAAGAAAATTAAACTATTTCTCGCTAATACTTAACGGAGCAATGGGTTATAGCAATTGAAATAAATAATCGGATGCTTTTAAAAGAGGTAATGATAAATTTTAGGCGAAAAAAAACCAGTCATAAGACTGGTTTTTTTAATGTGGCGGACGCGGCAGGAGTCGAACCTGCGACCGCCTGGTTCGTAG
>OJAV01000586.1_pt1 | contig 13458 bp, 9 predicted proteins | sample 1590081 | NCBI WGS metagenome assembly OJAV01 (sample SAMN05416852, study PRJEB24817) | seawater metagenome | isolation source: Sea water | place: Canada:Atlantic | collected 2013-07
TCGTAAGGAGAAACCTCTCCTTGCATGGGGCCGGGGGCGAAGCCCCGAAAGGGAGGTTGAGTTTAAGAGCTAAGCTTTAAATAAATTAAGCAGTTTGAAGTGACGCATGTCACTCCAAACTATGGGTCAGCATCGGACATTGCCGGTTTTCTTACATTAACTTTAAAACCAATACGACTAAGCGAGATCTTTTTCTTTTCGGCTAAGATTGTACTTACGCATTTTCTCTACCAAGGTGGTACGTCGAATGTTCAGTTTTTCAGCAGCACGAGCAACGACGCCATTCGCATCATCCAACGCTTGCTGAATTAACGAACATTCCAGCTCTTGTAAGTATTCACGCAAATCCAATCCATTAACTGGTAATAACGCTGGGCTATCCACACCGGCTAATCCTTCACTTTGCGTGACGTCGGCAATCACAGGCGGCGTGTACTGCTCATCACCTTCATCCACATGACGGAATTTTTTCGGCAGTTCAGTCACACCAATGACGCCGTAAGGATGCAAGATAGCTAAACGTTCAACCAAGTTGGCAAGCTCACGGACATTGCCGTGCCACTCATGACGACACAAGGACATAATCGCTGCTGAGTTAAATCGAATTGAGCCGCGCTTTTCGTTCTCAAGACGAGAGATCAGTTCATTCAGCAATAGGGGTAAATCTTCAACACGCTCACGAAGTGATGGCATGCCGATTGGGAATACATTTAGGCGGTAATACAAGTCTTCGCGGAATGTCCCCTCTTCAATCATTTTTTCGAGGTTTTTATGCGTTGCCGCGATAACACGTACATTGGTCGTTAATGTTTTATTACTGCCCACACGCTCGAAGGTATGTTCTTGTAGCACACGTAAAATCTTAACCTGCATGTTCAACGGCATATCACCGATTTCATCCAAGAAAAGTGTTCCACCCTCTGCGAGTTCGAAGCGACCAGGGCGACTGTTAATCGCACCAGTAAACGCGCCTTTTTCGTGTCCAAATAATTCGCTTTCTAATAGCTCGGCAGGTATTGCACCACAGTTAACCGGGACAAACGGCTTATTGCGGCGATGCGAATGATAATGAAGGTTACGTGCTACCACTTCTTTCCCTGTACCGCTTTCGCCTTCAATCATAACGCTAACGTCTTTATCAGCCACCTGCATAATCAGTTCGCGTACATGCTGAATATGGCGACTGGTACCCACAAGGCTGCGGAAAAGCTGCACTTCACGGCGTTCGCCACGACTGCGGTTATGTGTGTATTGCTCACGATAAATCTGGCAACGATGCAGGCTGTCTAACATTTTGTTGTAACTTGGAGGAACTGAGATTGTTGCCAAGACACTGCGACGTAACGTTTCGGATAAAGATTCAGGCACGGCAACATCACCCGACATCAGAATAGGTAACCCTTTATCCCAATCTAGTAAACTTTCAATGACCGACTCAAGCGGCTTACCATGAGAATCACCAAGAATAACCGCACTGATTTCAGTGCTATCTTCAATTTTAGCTTCGGCGTCTTTGAGCCACTGGTCTGTGCCAGCTACGATGACTTCTTCTCCAAGAAAATCGAGAATTACTTTTAAGTCATGACGACGTTGCGCATCATCATCAACTAATAAAACTTTGATTTCTCTCCACATAGTGACTCCCACTTTCCTCTAACAGGCGGTGTACAGTATGACTACGCCATTCGATTGACTTCCCGGTTTTAAGTTAAGTTGCAAACAGCACGGAAGTCAAACTTCTGACGTTAAAAGTTATCCTATTAGTCCAAATCAACGCTTTGAATGACTGGAAAATATGTTTTTTGTCGTCTAAAGACAAAAAAAACCCTCCTTTAAGGAGGGTCAAACGGACTGTGCAGAGAGAAAATATTGAGATATTTCAGGCAGATACATGGCTAGTAAGACGGTTTTCGCCAGATCCATCATTTTCTGAACGAGCACCATGGACACTTTCTAGGTACTCTTGACGAATACCATCCCATCCGGTTTTTACTTCAAGTAACAGGCCCATCACTTCATCAATCATTTCTGTGTTGTTGCGACTGCTTGCTTCAAGTAAACGTCTCACCATGTAGTCGTATAGGCGATCAAGATTATCGGCAAGCTCACCACCTTGGTTGTGATCAAGGCTTGAGTGTAAGGTTTGAATAATTTCACTCACACGCGCTAAGAGCGATGCTTTTTCTTCCATATCCTTTCGTTGAATTGCGCCCTTGGCCTGAGCCATTCGTGTTAGCGCGGCTTCCATAAGCAACTGAATAAGGCGATGTGGGTCTGCGTCTAGCACCTCTGAGGTGACATTAACCTTCTGGTATTGCGACGCGCCAGATTGATACATAAATAACTCTCCTACCTGCTAAACATTCGCCGGGGAATACGCCGGGGCTAAACCTTATGACGGCCTCATTCAGGATTTCTTTAGTAACTTTTTGTAGTTTAGCGGCAAGTGTTTGCCTTCGCTGAGGCGGCAAGCCACCGCCCCTCCGCTTAACCCAAGATAAAAATCTCTTATAAAACAACCACTTAAAACATGGCATAATTTCTGCTGATAGAGAATAAAATCTCTTAGAGGTGCTGGCCATGGCTACCCCACTAACAAGTATGCAAACCGCTCAGAGCCAACGACTGGATCATCACACGTTGGTTGATGCTGCTATTCGCTGTTATTCAAATGCGAGCAAACGCAATGAACCTGAGCTGCTTGCTAAAGCCTATCAACTCGCTTACCAAGCTTGGCAAAGTAATGGTGAGTACATTCCTGGCATTAACTTGTTAGCACGTATTGCCACACATCGTGGTGATATTTCCGATGCCCAACATTGGGTCGACTTGGGTCTTAACCTAAATCCTGAAAGCACGGGGCTTCTGTATAGCGGCGGCCACATCGCACTCACCCGTAATAACTTAGATTTAGCGGAAGAATATTTTCAAAGCGCTTCCCGAATTTCACGAGTCAGTACCAAGGCACCTATTTTTCTCGCTCACGTAAAGCTACTTAAAGGCGAGTACGTTGAGGCATTTCAGCACTATCGTGAATTAGCAAAAACTCACGCCGATGACCCCCAAGTTAGAAATAAATTACTTGAAGCTGCGAGTCATATAATTGCAGATTTTTATTCACAAGAGCTTGAGGAAGAAATACTCCGCTGGTTCGATTTTGATGATGTTGATTACAACGACCTTCGTAGTCTTACGGTGTCTTTGCTTAAGCACAAATTAAAATTATCGGAATCAGGTTGCCCAATAGAACCTGCGGTAATTGCCCAAGATCCGTTATTGCTTAAGGCAATGTCACACTTCTATTTTTGTGATCCAATTTTCGAGCGGCTATTACTTACCTTGCGCCAAAGTATTTTGCTTTCCAGTAGCCGCAAGCTATCTATTGATAGTGAGTATTTACCATTAGTTATTGCAACAGCGCATCAAATTGAATTGAATGAATCCGTTTGGTATATCTCGCAGCAAGAACAAAGTTTGGTTGATCAACTCGTCTCTTTAGCTGAAAAAATTCTGACATTAGATACTGTAAAATCTGAGGATATCTCCGGTATTTTATTGTTAATCATGATGTACCAACCTCTAAAGCAACAACGTATTTACCAGCGGCTTGTTGATTTAAATATTGCCTGGCCCGATACATTAACCGGCTTAATGAGCGTTGCTATTCATCAAGTGGAAGAAATGAGAATCATCGGCGAACGTTTACCGTCCTTGGGAACCAGTGATAATCAGACATCCAAAAAAGTACAATCCCAGTACGAAGAGCACCCCTACCCCCGCTGGACAAGCCTAGGCTACAACCATTCGGCTGATTACTACGCGTCATTACAGGCGTTATTTCCAAATCAACTGAATGACTTAAAACCGACACATGGGCGTATTAATGCCCTAGTCGCAGGCTGTGGAACGGGCAGGCATGCCTTACGCTTAGCACGCTATTTTGATCGCATGCAGGTCACCGCAATGGATCTCAGTGTTACTTCGCTTAGCTATGCACAGTGGCAAGCCCAACGCTATCAATTAGACATTAATTTTATTCAAGGAGACATACTGCTTTCAGAGCGCCTTGAGCAAACATTTGATGTCATTGAAAGCTCTGGCGTACTGCATCATATGAAAGATCCGGCACTGGGGTTAGAGGCGCTCGTGAAGCAATTAAATCCTGGCGGCGTAATGAAATTGGCGCTGTATAGTCGCCAAGCGAGGACGTTAGTCAGCGAATTACGCCATGAGTTGCAAGGCAATATTCCAGAAACCGACACCGACATTCGTTGCGCGCGTGAAACCTTACTGCAACAAAACAGCGACAATTGGGGCGCTATTTTTCAATCATCTGATTTTTACAGCATCAGTGCTTGTCGTGATTTACTGTTTCATACTCAGGAACATGTGTTTGATCTACAGCAGGTCCGTCGTTTAATCGAAAACGCGGGTCTTGAATGGGTGGGGATTGTACCACCAGCAGGCGCACGTCAATTAGCCGCAGATGTATTAAAGCTGGAGCCAGCCTATTTAACCTTAAACGATTGGCACACTCTGGAGCAGATAGAGCCTGCGCTGTTTGCAGGTATGTATCAATTTTATGTGAGAAAACCTGCTGGCCACATTCATTGATTGATAATAAATTACAACGCCCAAGTAATCGGGCGTTGTCCACGCTGCTCTAAATAATCATTAATTTTAGAAAACTGATGATTACCAAAAAATCCACGATGCGCCGATAGCGGCGATGGATGTGGAGACTCTAAAACGAGATGTTTTTGACGATCGATCACCGCGCCTTTTTTCTGCGCGTAGCTGCCCCATAGCACAAAAACCAAACCTTCACGCTGCGTATTTAATGCTGCAATAGCCGCATCGGTAAACTCTTCCCAGCCTTTTTTCTGATGCGAACCGGCCTTTGCTTGTTCAACGGTTAATGTCGCATTAAGCAATAACACCCCCTGCTCAGCCCAAGGAGTTAAATCGCCTCCACCACTCAGTAATACACCTAAATCGCCTTGAACTTCTTTGAATATATTGACTAACGAGGGCGGAACTTTCACACCATAAGGCACCGAAAAGCTCAGACCCATCGCTTGATCAGGGCCGTGATACGGATCTTGTCCAATAATCACCACCCGAGTTTTATCAAACGACGTATGATCGAAGGCACTAAAAATAAGGCGTGTTGGCGGGTAGATTACTTTCCCCGAAGCGATTTCTTGCTGCAAAAAATCTTGGAGTTTTTGCATATACGGTTTATTGAATTCATCGCCAATTACTTGCTGCCATGACGAAGGGAGTTCAGGTAACAGGGACATAAATTTGGTCGCAATAACTAGCTATTGAGGGGAGATAATCCGCGATACGCCCGTATCGCGGAGACACACATCAGTCTGCTTGAGGCTTCATATGCGGGAACAAAATCACATCTTTGATGGTATGGCTGTTGGTGAATAGCATGACTAAACGATCTATGCCGATACCTTCACCAGCCGTCGGCGGCATACCGTATTCCAACGCACGGATGTAATCTTCATCATAGTGCATGGCTTCATCGTCACCGGCGTCTTTCTCTTCGACTTGCTTTTGGAAGCGTGCGGCTTGATCTTCTGCGTCATTAAGCTCAGAAAAACCATTCGCCAATTCACGTCCGCCCACAAAAAATTCAAAACGGTCAGTCACAAACGGGTTGTTATCGTTGCGACGTGCCAGTGGTGACACTTCCCACGGGTATTCGGTAATAAAGGTAGGTTGATCTAACTTCTCTTCGGCGGTGGCTTCAAAGATTTCACAGATGTATTTACCCGCGCCCCACGCTTTTTGTTTATCTGAGGCCGGCACTCCCACTTTTTGCGCGTATTCTTTTAACGTTTCAAGATTAGCTTCGGCGTTATTTAATACGTCAGCCTCCATATCATCGTTGTATTTAAGAATTGCGTCCACCATAGTCATGCGCTCAAACGGCTGAGCGAAATCGTATTCAGAGTCACCGTACGGGACGGTAGTCGTCCCCAGCACTTGCTCAGCAATAAACTTCAGCATGCCTTCGGTTAAGTCCATCATGTCACGGTAATCGGCATACGCTTGGTAAAACTCGATCATGGTGAATTCAGGATTATGACGCGTGCTCAAACCTTCGTTACGAAAGTTACGATTAATTTCGAATACTTTTTCAAAACCGCCAACCACTAAACGCTTCAAGTACAACTCAGGAGCGATACGCAAAAACATATCAATATCGAGTGCGTTGTGATGAGTTTCAAACGGCTTAGCCGTAGCACCACCAGGAATCACTTGCAGCATGGGGGTTTCCACTTCCATAAAGCCACGCTGTGACAAAAAGAAGCGAATGCCTTCGATAATGCGTGAACGCATCAAGAAGGTGTTACGTGTTTCTTCATTAATAATGAGATCCACGTAACGCTGGCGATATTTCAATTCTTGATCGGCTAAACCATGGAATTTATCCGGTAACGGGCGCAATGACTTGGTGAGAATTTGGAAATCATTAAGATCGCCAATTTCAACATATAGCTCCCCTTTGCCCGATAGCTGCAATGTACCACGGCCATAAACAATGTCGCCTATATCGAGAGATTGCCAAGCGTCACTCTCTTTCTGCATCGCCTTCGCCATGTAGATCTGTACACTGCCTGTGCTGTCTTGAATTCCAACAAACGGGCCGCCTTTACGCATAATACGACCAGCAACCGAGACAGGATGAGCTTCTTCCGCTAATGTTGCTTTGTCTTTTGCACCGTGCACTTCTTTTAATTCAGCCGACAAATGCTCACGACGAAAATCGTTTGGGTGGCCATTAGCTTTGCTGTTTTCACGTAGCTTAACCAGCTTAGCGCGACGCTCAGCAATCAGTTTATTTTCATCTGGAGCGGTTTGGTTTTGATCTGTCATGTTGCACCCTTCTCGGTCGGGGTAATCTATAAATTCGGTTGTGTAGGTCGCCGCTCATATTGAGAACGACGCCTTGAATATCTATCTGCCATTTTCATAAGACATGGCTGATTTAAGCTGTTAAAGGCCTTTCTTCAAGCTAGCCACAATAAACTGATCCAACGACCCATCTAATACCGCTTGGGTATTACGCGTCTCGACACCGGTACGTAGATCTTTAATACGCGAATCATCCAATACATAGGAACGAATCTGTGAGCCCCAGCCAATATCGGCCTTGGTATCTTCCAATGCTTGGGACTCAGCACTGCGCTTTTGCAGCTCTAGCTCATACAGTTTGGCTTTCATCTGCTTCATGGCTTGGTCTTTGTTCTTATGCTGCGAACGGTCGTTCTGACACTGGGTTACCGTGTTGGTCGGTAAGTGAGTAATACGTACCGCCGATTCCGTTCGGTTAACGTGCTGACCACCCGCCCCTGACGCACGGTATACGTCAATGCGTAAATCCGCGGGGTTGATTTCGATATTAATGTCGTCGTCCACTTCGGGAGAAATAAACACAGAAGAGAACGAGGTATGGCGACGGTTGCCCGAATCAAACGGGCTCTTACGCACCAAACGGTGCACACCGGTTTCAGTACGCAGCCAGCCATACGCGTATTCGCCTTGAACGTGAATCGTCGCGCCTTTGATGCCCGCAACATCACCGTCAGACACTTCCATCAACTCGCCCTTAAAGCCATGCGCTTCAATCCAACGCAAATACATACGCAGCATCATATTGGCCCAGTCTTGTGCTTCGGTACCACCGGAGCCTGACTGTATTTCAACGTAGCAGTTGTTTTCGTCGAGTTCGCCAGAGAACATACGACGGAATTCAAGCACTTCTAACTCAGCCTGTAGTCGATCAAGCTCCGCTTGAATATCTTCGACAGCGCCTTCGTCATCTTCCTCAACCGCCATATCCAATAGATCACGAGCGTCAGAAAGACCACCATCAAGGTTATCAATCGTTTTTACGACAATTTCTAATGAAGACCGCTCGCGACCTAGCTCTTGCGCACGCTCAGGGGTATCCCAAACGTCGCCTTGGGCGAGTTCGTGCTCTACTTCTTCGAGACGCTCAACTTTATTGTCGTAGTCAAAGATACCCCCTAAGCACGTCGGTACGCGCTTGAAGGTCTTTAATCTGCTCAACGATTGGATTGATTTCCAAGGTAATACCCCTGTGGCTGTCTAAAAAGGCAAAAATGACGCGAGATTTTACAGGAAATCAACCAGAGTTTCATCCATGAGGATAGACAGAAATGAGATGGGTTTTAACGAGAGAATCAAGATGGCATTCGCCGATACGCCGGTGCCCGTCGTCATCGGCTCCTACGGGGGGAATATGCGAGCTTTGGTTTGTATTTCGTATCCGTAATGAAAAACACGTCGTAGAAGCCGTTCAATCCGCGTGGCGGATTAACGGCGAAAGCCCCTCACCCAACAACAGCTTTAATCGTTATTGCCATTTAACGCATCGAACTGCTGCTTCACAAAGTCGAGTGTTGAATTCAATATCTGAATCAATGAATCATTGTATAAAAACTTGGCTTTCAATCGCGCCTCTTGCGCGTCAATGCGAGTGCCTAGCTCCGTTCGATCTTCGCTGACAACATCCAGATCACTGTCCAACGCGTTGAGCTTATTCGAGATACTACCACCTGAGTTATCAAGGTAGTTCAACATCAAGTCTCGCAATTGGTCACCAAAGCCTGTGATATAAGTCACCGAACCTCGATCACCAATATCACCACCGGTAATTTTTAAACGTATCCCGGAGGCATCGTCAATAGAGCCTGTGGCATCTTTTCCTACCTCGCCATCACCTACGCCACGAACAAAGCCAAAGAGATCTGCAGCTTCGTTGGATAAGTCTTTGACTGACACTCCTGATTCAGCACCCGAGGTATTCGAAATAATGCCGAATTTATTGTAAGCAAACGACGCCGTATCATCGGTGTACTCGACTTTTACCGACACACCTTCCGACTTAAACGCTTCTGTGTCATTAATGGCAGCTTGCAGTGCACTCGCTAACGCCGAGCCACTGATATAGGTGGCTGGAAAGTTCAGCGACACTTCCGCTTCCACACCATCCACTTCCAGCGTGAACGTACTGTTCGTGGCGTCCAATGTTACTGGTGTATCGAATCCAGCTGACTCAGCGCCAATGTAAAAACCGGGGGACGCTTTTTCATTACCATCGACGGCACGTAAAAATTGCCCAGAACCCGCAGCTTCTACGCCGTTAATTTTACCCGCAACATCTTTGCCTACCGCGATGGATTCACTGTATACACTGACGTCCTGCAAGCCTAAAAAGGCGATGGCATCTGCATCCAGTTCCGTAAAGCCAACCGTAGTGCCTTCACCGCCTATTTGAATACTAAACGAGCCTAAATCGGTTTCGGCGTCGTAGTTATAATTCACCACCGGATCTAGGTCATAACCAAATTCACGACCTGAAGCTAAACCAAAACCGTCATAGCCGGTGGTCGATGTTTCGGTACTCATTCCTAATGTTGTTGCTGCCGTACCACCCAAGTTTTTAATTTCTACACTGGCGGCTGCACCAAAAGTCGCTGCTGTTTTAACCCCCTCTTTCGAGTTTGTTTGAAAATACAGCTGGCCTAAGTCATCGACGGCGGCAGTCACATCACCTGCTGAAAACTCACCCGTGGCGGCTAAGGCTTCATCTATTGCGCCTTGAATCGCTGACAAGTTTGATTCTTCATTGTTGCTGCCATTGGTGCCATCAGAATTCACATCCACATCAATATCCACACCACCTACCGTCAATGTGAACGTCGCGTTTTGTCCCGAACTAGAGAAGTCGTAGCCTGTGGTTATATCCGCAAAACTTGAACTGCGAGCACCACGGCCGTCACTCACGACTTCAATAAATTCATTATGGCCGGTAGCCACCGAGCTTAATTTCAAACCGGTGCCATCTAGCGAGGCGGTAACAACGCCAGCACCATAGGCCGCATCGAGCGCCGTTTGTACATCAACAATGTTGTCACCCGAATCGGTGTTCACCAAAATATCTTGTTCATTACCTGACACATTTAAGCGAAACCCTGAATTACTGGCGCTAAAATCGACATTGGCACTGACGTCACGTGTGCCGGTTGTGGTTTCTGCACCACGGACGACGCCCGCAAAATTTGGATCAGCACTGAGCGTTGCTGTCAGTTGATTTTGAACTTCCGTAGCAAGGTCATCCCCGGTGAGATAGGTGCCCGCAGGAATGGAGACAAAAGTATCCGACTCAATGCCATCCACTTGAACTTTAAAATTTACCGCCGCTGGAAACTCTAATCCTGGGTCCTTACCATTGGTGAGTACACCTTGAGTGGCATTTAATCCTAATTGAATATCTGTCACTGACGCGCCAATGGCCGCCACTTCAACCGAACGTGCCGCCCCTACCGCCGTCGTCTCGAATCGCAAATAGCCATTATCATCAAACGTAGCATTTACCTGACCATTTAAGGCCGTGGCATCAATGGCGGTTTGAATTGCTTGCAAGGTGTCTTTGCGATCTCCAAAAGTACCATCGCCGTTCAGGTCTTGCCCTTGTGCGTTTTGAGAAACCGTCACGGTGACAGGGCCAGCGCCATCGACGTCTAAATCAAAAGTGGCATTATTTGCCTGAAAATTAATACCAGTTTCTGGTTCGATAAAACGATCACCCACATCGGAAGTGGCACCACGTCCAGCAAAGGCCGTCGCATTCAATGTGGTGAGCTCGCCGCCAGAATACGTTCCACTCCCCAGCGGGCTGAATCCTAACGTGTTGGCGGTGTTACCAGAGACCGACTTAATAAAGACTTGCGAATCAGCCCCGTATTTATTAGACGTGACAGAGAAGTTGTTGCTTGAACTGTTGTAATCCACCGACACGGCATAGCCAAATTGCACTAAGGTTTCGTCACTATTAATTTGCAGTGCGAGTTCTTTGGCTAAATCATCACCAGAAGTGTAATCGCCATTCGCGAGGCTGACCGTTGCGTCTTTGCCATTCACATTAATGGTAAACGTATCGTTGCTGCTATCCACAGTCACTGGGGAAGAGAAATCTAATAAGGCCAGCGAGGCTGATTGGTATTTCGCCTGTGTCGCCATTTGCGTGACTTCAATATCGTAGGTACCCGGCTTGGTATTGATCGAGTCATTCACGTAGGTAATTTGGCTATCTTGCGTGACACCTGTTTTTGCTAATATACCCACAATCGACGACCGCTCTTCCGTGATCGCTTTTTTAAACACGGCAGGGTCAAAGTCTAATAAGTAATCGTTATTGCGATCTGTATTCACCCCCAACTCAGTCAACGAGCGATACTTACCATTCAAGCCTGTAATTGGCTCAGAAATCAAAGAACGAACTTGGCTTTGAATCGTTCGCATCGTCGAATCACCTAATAATAAACCCGCTTGCTGTTTATCTGCATCGTACCCAGATAGATCATCCACAAACTGTTTGAGGTTGTTATAAGCGTCGACAAATCCTTGGATATTTTCCGTTAAGGTCTCGGTATCTGGATTCACCCCAATCGTGACCTGCGATCCAACATCCGCACTCTTTAGGTTTAAGGTGACGCCTTTAATCACCTCGGTGACAGCATTTGAGCTGCGCGTAATTAATAAGCCATTCACGCTTAACTGAGCGTCTTCGCCCTTACTGGTTTGCTCAAGATTGGCGGGGCCATTTTGTGACTCGTTGTACGCCAACGCCGATAAACCATTGGTTAACAAGTTGCCACTGCCGTCACGGGCTTCAATGCGCATCGCATTTTCGGTGCCGGTTTCCGCCGACGTCATCAGTAAGCGATAGCCTGTACCATCGTTAATAATAGATGCAGTCACGCCCATATCGGCGGTATTAATAGCATCTCGGATGCCGCTTAGGGTGCGATTAGATTCATCAATGGTAATAGTTTTAGTTGGCCGATCTGAATTCACGTCTTGATCGGTAAAATTCCCACTGCCATCGTAGCTGTTGGTTCCAAAGCTAAAGGTCAACTCACCTGTGCCCACAATTTCATCAAAACTGTTAAATGAGCTGGTCGCTAGGGCATGTGATTTTGCGGTATTCAGTACTTCAACGTTATAGCTGCCCGGATCGGCAATAGAAGATGTCTCAACCGTCAGAATATCTTCATTCGATGACGTCGCAATCGTTGCACCTGCGGCACTTGGGCTGGCCAAATTACCAACGGCAGATTGCATCGTCGACATCAGTGATTTGATTTCACCGTAGGCCGTAATTTTTGCTTCTATCAGCTCCTGACGTCGATCAAGACGAAGTTCGCTGACTTCTTTTTCAGCGGTAATAATCTGATCGACAAGGTCTGTAGTCAGAACGCCTGACCCAAGCCCTAAAGATTCAATCGATGCCATAATTACCTCAAACTAAAATAAAAAAACCCGCACTGTACTTATCGACCAGTGCGGGTTTTCTTAAAGGTTAGTTTACCTAACCGTTACACTTGCGCACTAAACAACAAAGATGGCTCTTCATCATTCAATTTCTGCGCCAGCTCTAATGCAAGCTCACCCGGAATCTGACGAATCAGTTCCTCAGAGGCCTTATCGTAAACACTGATAACGGTCTGTCCGCTGGACTCGTCCAGCTTAAAGTCCAATGTACGCTCACTTTGCTGCACGTATTCATTAATACGTGAAACCGCTTCGCGAACCTTATCAGAGCTCACCTCTGCTTGGCTTTCAGCAACCGGCGGTAATTCTTTGCCGCTTTTGTCGCCTATATCAACCTTAGCAGACTGACCCTGGGTGATGCTGATAGAGGATACCGCCGTAGCGGTTTTATCCATCATGTTAGTTCTCAGCTCATTCATAATTCACCTCAATGGTATCGGAGTCAGAAAAGGTAGGCCTTTAGGCCTACCTTACCGGCTAGATTAACCCAGTAGAGAAAGTACCTGCTGGCCAGCGGCGTTAGCCTGTGCCAGAACCGAAATACCTGCCTGCTGTAGTACCTGAGTACGTGACAGTTCAGCAGTTTCCGCCGCGAAGTCAGCATCCTGGATTCGTGAGTTTGCAGCATTCAGGTTTTCTGAGGTTACCTGAAGGTTACTTACTGTTGATTCCAAGCGATTCTGAATCGCACCAAGGTCAGCACGCTGGCTGGCCACCTGTCCAATCGCATTATCGATCGCGGTAATGGCTGCAGTAGCACCTTCGAAGGTTGAGATGTCGATATCAGATAAGAACTGACCATCTTCACCACCGCCGTATGTGCCTGTCGCCAGACCCATTGCATCAAGTTCGGAGTTACCGTTTGCTCCACCTTCCAGAGTGAATTCCTTAGCAGAAGAAAGAGACACAGTACCGTAAGTAGTCTCGTAAGTGGATGCTTCAGCAGAGATCGCACCACCAGTCACATTAGCCTTACCGAAGGTAGACTCACCGATACCAGCGACCTCGGCATCCAAGCCCATTACCTGTCTCTTATACACATCTCCGAGCCCACGAGACTAGGCATGATCTCGT
>OJAV01000590.1_pt1 | contig 13376 bp, 8 predicted proteins | sample 1590081 | NCBI WGS metagenome assembly OJAV01 (sample SAMN05416852, study PRJEB24817) | seawater metagenome | isolation source: Sea water | place: Canada:Atlantic | collected 2013-07
GATCTACACTAGATCGCTCGTCGGCAGCGTCAGATGTGTATAAGAGACAGTGCTTGATGCGATAAATAATGATCGCCATCTTCTAACTCAATATAAGTAACGTCTTTATTTTCATCGTCTAATTCATCTTCCATTTCCCGGCTATGGTAAACAGGCACTACACTGTCATCGCTGCCATGAACCAATAATATAGGTCGGTTAATCTGCTTTGCATACGTTACAGGAGAGTTAGCTTCTAGCATATCGTCGTCTGTACCAAACTGCTTTCTGACTATTTCTTTATTGGTAAAGTAACGCGCTTTAAAAACAAGGTGTTCTAAATCACTTACGCCTGCAAAACTGGCAGCACATTTAAATGTTTCAGGGTGCTTAACAACCGCCATTAACGCTGCATAACCACCATAACTTGCGCCACCAATACAAATTTTTTCAGGTTGTGCAATACCTTGTTCAATAAGCCAATTGGCGCCATCTTGTAAATCGTCTTGCATGGCTAAACCAAAACCCTGAATAGATTGCATTAAAAACTCATAACCATATCCGCTTGAGCCTCTAAAGTTTGGCTGTAATACAGCGTAACCATGATAAGCCAATAATGCAGTCCAATAATCAAAGTTAGCGTAATCTCGCGCCATTGGACCACCATGCGGAAATATTATAGTGGGTAATTTGTCGCCCTTTTTATACCCTACAGGCAACGTTAAATAACCTTCAATGGTTAATCCATCTCGCGCTTTATAACTAATGCGTTCTTTACCGCCGTATACTGTTTCATCAATTTGCGGATAGGCATCGGCAATGGCGCTGACCTGATTTTTTGTTCTGTCTCCTAATAAATAACTACCTGACGACTTTGCTGAACTAACGTAAAGTATGTATTTTTGTTGATCTTTAGTGGTGCTTAAAATATCAATATCGTAGTCGTCTTTAGGAAGCGATACTCTTAAAGAGCGGTGAAGTTTATCTAAATCTGCATCCCAGTAGTTTACCCCGTCCTCTAAATGAGAATCAGTAAAGCCTGCAACCTCACCTGTTTTGCTAGAATAAAAAATAGAACCATCAAAGTCGTATTTATCATTGCTGTAAATTAACTCGCGCTCTTTGGTAGTTAGGTTAAGTCTAAACAATGCATCTCGCCCGTTGTGCAAAGCCGAGATATATAAAAGGTTAGGGTTTTTATCAAACCCTAATATAGAAATACTTTGCTCACTAAATACTTCGTAATCAAATAACGTGTCCCAGTCTCCGGTCTCAGAATTAAGTAATTCATAAGTAAATTGTGTTTCGTCCATTTTTTTAGCGATTCGCACATTACCTTGCCTGTCGGCAAACCAATCTGTTACGTTATTGCGCTGTCTTTGTACTTTACTTTTGCGCAATGTATTAAGATCTAGCTCGTATACAGCAGGGTTATTTGGCACTGTAAAATCACCCTGTACCAAAATTTTATCTTCTTGTTCTGGTAGAAAGCTCACTATACGGTCTGCAAATTGTGGCTGACGCTCATCTCGAGAAGGGACAGCTCTAAACGCTAATTTAATCCCATCTTTATTTGTGAGATTGTACGAGTACAAAAGTGTAGATGTATATTTAGCCCCGCCAAATTGGTACTTAATAAACCTAGCACCCAGCAAAATAACGTTATCATTAGCCCAGCTATACCAATCAAAAAATACAGTGCGGTTGTCTGCATTTAAAATTGCTTTTGTATCTCCTGTTTTGAGATTTTTAACCATTAACACTAAGGTGCCTTTGTGGTTTCGAACAAAAGAAAGGTTCTCACCATTGGGAGATAGTTTAATTTGGCTAAAGTCTTTTAAGCCCGCAAAGGCTTCTATTGGCAATTTTTTATCTTGTGCGGCGAGAGTATTAAAGCTAATAAGCGTGATCAATGCAGCAGCAATAAGTTTACGCATCAAAAGTCCTTTTATTTTTATGTTTTTAAATCAGGTCCGTATTCTATAACTGAGGGCGCTTAAGAACAAATTTATCTTTTGTCGTACTAAAGTAATCGCCACCCATTTTCCCTACAGCCTCTAATCGAGCAGGATCAATATAACCGTTTACTAATATTTCATCATCAACACATATACCAACAATATCCAATAACATCATTTTTCCGCCACCGGCTTTTTCTGAAACCGTAATTACATCACGCAAGGTACATTCATAGCGAACTTTAGAAGCCTCTACACTTGGCGGGCTCACTAATAAACTTGGCGCCTGTTGTATATTTGCTTCATCAAACTCGCTTACGTTATTAGGGTAATTGGCACAGCTTTGGTTCATTTGTTCAACTAAGCTATGGCTAACAATATTGACCACGCACTCTTTAGTAGCCAGTAAATTAGTTAACGTGTCTTTGTTAGCGTGATCACGCGGATTTACCTGAGTAACACTTAATACAGGGGGATTACAGCTTGCTACGGTAAAAAATGAGTAAGGGGCAATATTCGCAATCCCTTTTTCGCTTAACGTGCTGATCCATGCAATGGGGCGCGGGCTTATACCGCCCACTAAATATGAATATACATTGTGATCAGCATTGCTAGTTAAATCTAAAAACATGTTTTTCCTTTTTATTATTAAAACTAAATCGCAATTTAAAACCTTTACGTACTAACAACTTTAACTTTTTTATTTAAGTGCGTTTTTTGTAGCAAACAGTACCTGTTAATGAAAATACAAACGCAAAAAAACACCAAATAACGTGAACATTAATATACTAATTTAAGCTAAGAGTCGTAAATTAAATGCGTGAAAAAATAAATATAGTGTGGTTTAAACGCGATTTACGCTTAAGCGATCATCAGCCATTAAAAAGTGCGTTTGATACTGGCCTACCTACCTTACTAATTTACAACTTTGAACCACTTCTGCTGGAGGATGCTCATTATAATGAACGACACTGGCGCTTTGTGTACCAGTCTATTGTTGATTTAAACTCTCAATTAGCGCGCTTTAATGCAAAGGTGTATATATTTAAAGAGAACATGCAGACTCTGCTTCAAAAGCTTAATGAGCAGTTTGAAATATCACATATTTTTAGCCACCAAGAAATAGGGCTAAATAATACCTTTGAACGCGATTTAGCAATTAAAGCTTGGTGCCACAATAACCATATTAACTGGCAAGAGTCGCCAACAGGCGCTGTTATTCGTGGTAAAAAAAACCGTGACAATTGGAATGAACGCTGGCAAAAAACAATGCAGGCTCCGCTTGCTATACCTAATTGGAAGAATGTTAATTCCGTCAAACTTAAAAATTATAAAAATCCAGAATTACCTGAAACATACACTCAAGATGATGACAATTTTCAGCAGGGCGGCCCGCTTCATGCAAGAGAAGTTATGCAAAGTTTTTTTACCCAACGCGGTAAAGGCTATCAAAAAGGAATATCTAGCCCTAGCTTAAGCCGCACCCATTGCTCTAGACTATCGCCATATTTAGCATGGGGAAATATAAGCCTTAGGCAAGTTTATCAAACTGCGATAGACGCTTATCATTCAAACCATCCTGATAAAAAAGGTTGGAAGCGCCCGCTTGCTGCTTTTGTATCTCGTTTGCATTGGCATTGCCACTTTATGCAAAAATTTGAAAGCGAATGCACTATGGAGTTTAAAGCATTAAACCCGGGCTATCATTCATTTCCGTATCGTACCGATAAACATGTAAAGCGTGACATTGAGCGCTGGGCGCAGGGGCAAACAGGCGTGCCTATAATAGATGCATGCATGCGCTGTTTAAAGGCCACCGGTTATATTAACTTTAGAATGCGCGCTATGTTGGTGAGCTTTGTAACACACCATTTAAATATAAGCTGGCAGCAAGCAAGCTTTCCATTAGCTAATTATTTTTTAGACTTTGAACCAGGTATTCATTATCCGCAAATTCAAATGCAGGCATCGGTTACGGGTATTAATACCATTCGCCATTACAACCCGATAAAACAATCAGAAGATCAGGACCCAACCGGCGCCTTTATAAAAAAGTGGTGCCCTGAACTTGAAAAGCTCCCTATTGAATATTTACACGAGCCGTGGGAGCAAACACCAATGGAAGCGCTTTTTAACGATTTTAAACTGGGTGAAGATTACCCCGAGCCTATGCTTGATTTAACACTCGCCTCAAAAGACGCCCGCGAGCGATTATGGCAATACCGAGATCGTCCTGAAGTTAAACGTGCCATAGGAAAAATACTTAGAAAGCATGTTGCAATCACACCAAACACAAGCAAAGTAAAAAATAAAAACACCGCTAAAAATAACACTCAGGTTAAGTAACTATGGCGCATAAAAAACTAAACCTACCGCAAAAAATTTGCCCTATCTGTAATAAACCGTTTGCGTGGCGTAAAAAATGGCAACGAGATTGGGACAATGTCATTTATTGCTCAGAGCGGTGTAAACGAAATAAAAAGTGATTGCAATTTACTGGCGTCTATTTTGCAACATCATCTGAAATTAATGTTTTTTCGGTTTTATTTAAGCTTTTTGTAAATAACGCTTACCTAATCTGAAAAACTTACATTTAAACAAGGAGAAGATGATGACGATTAAAAAAACGGCAAACTCAACCTGGTCTGGCGATATTAAAACAGGCAAAGGCAGTATTTCAACGCAAAGTGGCGCACTTGATAAACAGCCGTACGGCTTTAATACCCGCTTTGAAGATGAGCCAGGCTCAAACCCTGAGGAGCTAGTAGGTGCGGCGCACAGTGCCTGTTTTAGTATGGCGCTGTCGCTTGCATTAGGTGATGCTGGTTTTACAGCCGATAAAATTGATACAAAAGCAACGGTAAGCCTTGATGAAGTAGACGATGGCTTTGCAGTGACGCATATAGCACTTGAGGTAAAAGCACGTATTAGTGACATAGCTAATGAGCAGTTTCAGGCCTTATGTGAGCAAACTAAAAAAGGCTGCCCTATCTCAAAGCTGCTTAATACCGAAATTTCACTTAAAGCAACACTCGATAGCGCCTCATAACCGACTCATAGTTATTTTCAATAATATGCAACTTAAGCCAAGTAAGTTTTTTACTTGGCTTTGCATTCATTAGCCAACCCTTTTTGAGTTGTTTAAATCTAATAAATCGTTAAGTAGTGCAATCCCCATACCCAACGCTGGCCATATTACCCATAAATAATTTGGCGAGGTAATTAAATTAATGACTGTTAATAATGCTAATACAGCTAAATAACGCTTTAGATTTTCAAAAAATGTTGATGTATTCATATTTACTCTCCTCTTTGTGTATAGGGTTATTTTTAAGCATAAACAAAACAAATACAGCTGTTAAAAGTCACTCAATATTATGACAAGTGTCATTAATTAGGGCTTACTTATTAGTTACTTATTACTAGTTAAAGTATAAAAACTCATACTTTAACTTGTTTGTGTTAAGATCGAACTTAAACTAACCTTAAATGCTTATATTAAAAAGGCCGAACTAAATGAATGAAAAATCAACAAATTGCACAAAAGTTACCTGCAGTAACTGTGAAGATGCAAACACACTTGGGTTTGATTTTTCAATGGCGTTTCAACCTATCATAAATTGCCAAAGCAACAATATTTTTGGCTACGAGGCATTAGTGAGGGGGCTAAACGGCGAATCTGCTTATTCTATTATTTCTAAGGTAAACGAAAGTAACCGCTATGCGTTTGACCAGCTTTGCCGTATTAAAGCAATTGAACTTGCTGCCAAACTAGGCATTACCTCAATGCTAAGCATTAATTTTTTACCCAACGCTATTTATAAGCCTGAGCGCTGCATACGTACTACATTAGAGGCGGCAAAAAAGTATAATTTTCCTATTCAAAACATCATGTTTGAATTTACCGAGGTAGAAAAAGTAGAAGATACTGCACATATAAAGCGTGTAGTTGATTATTACCAATCATTAGGCTTTAAAACCGCCACAGACGACTTTGGTGCAGGTTACTCTGGCTTAAATCTACTTGCTGACTTTCAAACAGATATCATTAAGCTAGATATGGCACTTATACGAGATATAAACAGCGATAAAAAACGCCAATTAATAGTAACTCATTGCTTAAATATGTTTAGAGATTTAAATATTACAGCACTGGCTGAAGGTATAGAAACAGTAGAAGAATACGTGTGGCTTAAACACGCGGGGGTTGAGCTCATGCAGGGGTATTTATTTGCAAAGCCTGGCTTTGAGTGCTTACCCAATGTGAACCTTGATTTGTAAAGTAGAGAATAATCGCACACCTTAAATTTATACAAAGCTTGATTAATGCCGCTCATTGTAAAGCGGCATTAATCTATTAAGTCTAACCTACTGCTTACCTGACCATGCCTGCACTAATTGGGTTAATTGCTGTTTTATATCATTACTAGCAATTGCCTGACTTAGGGTTTCAGTTAACACTTTAATTTCGTCCTGATTACTATTTTGTGCAATAACCTCACCTAACTGCTGCCCAAACATCGTAATTGTTTGATTAACATTATTAGCATTGAGTGTTTTATTGAGTTCGCTTAACTGAGAATGTGCGCTACTTTTCTCAATGACACTAATTAGCTCTGCAACACTGCTTTTATCTGGCGCTTGGTGCAATAAGCTTTGAAGTGTTTCATTAAGTAAATTAAAGCTCTGACGGTTATCTAAATTGGCCAAACCTTCGCCAACCGTGCCAATTGATGCATTGTAATCATAACTTAAGTTACTTTTACTAAGCTTACTTGCAATGCCCTCTAACGCCTCATGCAAATATCCCATTTGCTCAACCGCCATCATTACCGGGCTACCTGCACCATCAAGTTTATTTAACCTAACAAAGTCACCTTTAATTTGCTCATAGCGCGCTTGTTCTTGCGCTGTGGCGGTACCTCGCAGTTCACCTAACTTAAGTAGATTCTCTTCAGAACCTTTACTGAGTGTTTGAGCCTCACCTCGGTAATGATCGCAAATTAAATTCTCGAGCTCTTCGTCATTCATAGCTGCTACAACTTTTTCAGCCATTTTATTCATATTACGGTAGCTACCTTGTAGCTTGAACGGCGGCTCTGTACGGTAGTTGTTGTCTTGCGCAGCTGAAGCAATATATTGCGCATTTACTTTTAATACGGTGTCTCTAATAGTGATCAGTTTATTAATTACCGCTTTAATTTCGTTTGCCTCAGCTTGTGAGTAACCATACTCAAGCTCGTTAAGTGGTATATCTTCACCTTGGCAAATACGCACAAATTTGTATAAATCGTCCATATTTCTGTTTGCCAGCGGTGCAAGCACGGAGTTAGATGTAAGGGCATTTTCTATAAAGCTCATTGCAAACTCTTGCTCGCACCCTGCTAACGTATCACCTAAGTTATAAATATCGGCCCTGTTAGCAAGCATATCCGGTATTTTAAAGCTCTCACCCGATTCGGTATAGGGGTTACCCGCCATAACCACAGCAAACTTTTTACCGCGTAAATCATACGTTTTACTTTTGCCATTCCACACGCCATCAATTCGGCGCGAGCCATCACATAGCGAAATAAACTTTTGTAAAAATTCAGGGTTTGTATGCTGAATATCATCTAAATAAAGCATTACGTTATTGCCCATTTCAAAGCTTTGATTGATTTTAGCAATCTCTTTTTCGGCAGTTGCGTTAATGGCTTGAGATGGGTCAAGTGATACTTGGTCGTGCCCTATTGACGGGCAATTTACTTTTACAAATGTTAAGCCTAGGCGGTTAGCCACGTATTCAACTAACGTAGTTTTACCATAACCAGGCGGCGATATAAGTAATAGCATCCCCATTAAATCGGTGCGTTTGTTTTTACCCGCTGAGCCAATTTGTTTTGCTAAGTTATCGCCAATAATTGGAAAGTACACTTTATTAATAAGCTGGTTTCGCACAAATGAACTCAAAGGCCGCGCTTTAAATTCATCTAATTGTAAGCGCTCTTTTTGCTCAGCTAAAATTTCACTACGTAGAGAATGGTATTGCTCAAAAGCAGGGACTTGTTCAGTAATATACTCTCGCGTGCGTGCATAAAACGACGCATAATCAACTTGAAGTGTTTGCTCACTTATTTGCTTATGCTGCCCCATTAATCCACTAACAGTGTTATCGGTATTTACGTCTAAAACGCTGTACTTGAAAGAAGTAGAGGCTGTTAAATGAAGGTAATTCGCAGCTTCAGCTTGAACTTCAGCGCTAATATTACTGTGTTGTAAACAATAGGCATTTAGCCAACTTAAATAAAGTAGACCGCGCTCATCTGTGCTATTAAGTGTGGTATTAGCTTGGGTTAGCTCTTTGCTAAACCCCTTACTATTTGCATCACTATTAAACTGCTCGGCGAGGTTTTTAGCTTGCTGAGATACTATAAACAGAGGCTCATCTGCACTTTTTTGCTGCGCCAATTGCTTAATTAAATATGCTGCGCTGAGCTCACTTGATAAATTACTAAAGTGCACAAGCATACGAGGTATCGTATTTAAAAACTCGCTGATATATTCACTCAGTTGAGATGTTAAAGCGCTAATAAAGTTAATTGCACCAAAGTGCGTTTCCATCAACAATGCATTTTTTGCTTGGTGATAAAAAGTAGCCAACTGTTCTGCTGACAATTGTGCGCTGTAAAGCTGCGCAACTACCCTACAACTCACTGGGTAAATGAGTAAATCGAGGGTGCTTTTTTGATTAAGTAAAGACTCTATTATTGCGCTTGCGTCATGATCGTGAATGCCCTTTTCGTAACCTTCTTGGTAACGGGGCTCTGCAAATTTTTGCACTACATTTAAAAGCGTACCGTTGTCTTTAGCTTGCTGTAATTGTGTAAATGTAAGTGTATGCTCACTATTTTCGCAGGCTAATAAAATTTGCGCAGCTAAATATTCACCACGATAAATAGTGCTGTTTTCAGACACGAGCGCTTGCTGCCACAAGTGACGGCTTTGCGCTAATGTTTCAACACTTTTTGCGTCGGTAATCGGCTCAAAGTAATCGGTCCCTGTTAAATGCAGCATTAGCTGCTCATCGCGAGGCAGTAACGTTAAATCAAGTAATTGCTTATTAACACTAAATGCGTGTTTACCTATACTTACCGTATTACCGCCATCGGTAAATATATCTTGTTTATCACGTAATGAGCGAATGCCCTGATCTTTGCTTGCTTTTAGTTTTGACTGAATATCATCGGCACGTATTTCGTCGCCAATATCTTTTAACTCTTGCGTAAGTGCTCGTAACTTACTGATCATCGGATCAGCTGCAAAGTAGGTGTTTAACGCATCTAACTCAGTGAAGCTTTGCGAACGTCGATTAACGCCCTGTAAAATACGCTCTGCGGCATTTGCTAAATTAAGCGCACGTCGCTGACGCGCATCAATTAGGCTTTGCTTATGTGCTTCAAAGCTTTCGTAAACGTCGTCTCGCTTGGCTATTATTTCGCTGAGGTATTCATCAAAATCGCTAAATTGCGACTCGAGCTCTTCTAGCTGTATTAGCAAACGCGATAATTGATCGTCACACGCCTCAGGGGTTTTTGCATTATTTAATGCATTAGTAATACTTTGTGAAAATAGTTTAAAACGAGCGGCAAACTCAGCTTTAGCCTCAACACTGCCTAAGCTTTTTTGACGTATTTCTATGCCTGCTTTTGCCCTATTAACTAACGCATATACACCGCTAATATCTTCTAAAATTTGAGTGCGAATACGGCTATCGTCTATGTCTAAATCAAGCATTGTGTGGTTAAGTAAATCAAGTTCCACACTTTGTTTATCAAGCTCGGCAATATAGGTTTTAAGTTCGGTTACGCTTTCACTCTTAGCGCTTAGCTCTTCGAGTTCTTTTAATTTTTTATGATACGGCTCAAGTGCTGTTGATTGCTGTAAAAAAGCAGCAGTAGCTTGGCTTACACCGCTCAAATGCTCATCTACATCAGCTTGTAACTGGTTGAGCGCATCTGTGTCTATGTACTTAATATCTTCAAGGCTGATTATTTGCCCTTTTAGTACTTTTAACGCGTCTATTGCCGTAACAAATTCAGACACTGCTTTAAAGCTATCGGGGCGAACCTCTCGTGTTACTTCTGTGTACTGTTTAGTTATATCTGCAAGTGCTTGCTTAGCTTTGTTCTGTATTTCAGTTACTTTTTCAAATTCATCAAGTACTTGTTCTGCTGTCTCAAAAATACTGTGCAAGCTTTGCGCTATGTCATCAAACTCACTTTCGTTGAGCCAATGGTAGCGATCAAATATATTTCGGCTCAGCGAAATCATATCTTCGTAGTGAAACAAACTTGGGCTTTGCTCGTTAATCGCTTTGCATACGCTATATAAATCTGAAATACCGCGTACTAAATCGGGGTTACCAATTTTTCCAAAAAAACTCGTTAAAGCAGGTGCATTGGCGGCAAACTCAGCTGATACAAATGGGCTTTGCCATATTTGGATTGGGTGTACGCGTTCAGCTTGTTCGTTATCGGCTTTGAAGGTTAACGCTATGCCATCGTTGTAAATACCATAACCGTGACAGTAGATTGGGTTTTGTAAGTTTTTATCAATAATATTGTAAGCAAATAAAGCATAGCGTCCTTCGCTTGGCTCATAAAATACATACAATACATCTTCGCCATTGGGCGATTTAACTTGGCGATGAAATTCTAAATCATCAATTTGTTCTTCAAATGAGCGAGCCTGTCCCGACTGCAAATAGTAACCACCGGGGAAAATAATACCATGGTCCTCAGGCAGCGTAACACATGCGCTACCAATGGCATCTTGGCGCATTACCTGCAAAGTGCGGCTGTTAAAAATAAAATAGCGCCACTGCTTTTCTCGGTATGGCAAAATTTTAAGTAAAATCAAGTCACCCACTTGCGCGTATTCAACCTCGCTATCAGCAAGCGATTGGTTTTTATCTTCAACGGGTTCTTGATGAATGCCTTCGCCGGTTTCGGTGCTGTTTTCTATTTTTATGGTGAGTGTGCCACCAATGGTTTCAACAAACACGGTATCGGCAATATTTATATGACCGTGACGCCCTTCAACATGGTCACTGCGGTCTGTTTGTTGCCATTCAAAATCATAATCGTGTGCGTGCTTTATATCGCGTTCACCGCGATTATCTATATAATGAATAGTGTTATCTGGGTGTATCTCCCATCTAAACACTCGCACGTCAGAGAGCTTTTCACCAATCTGAAACAACGCAAATAACTTACCGTTTTGCTGATATAGGTGCTGCAGCTTGGTTTGCTTGTAGTAAGTATAAAGCTCTTCAAAATCTCTAATAAAACGGGTATCGGTTAAAAATAAGGTTTTTTCTGGGTAGGGTTCAATCTCAAAGTGGTCCTCTTGCTGAACCAATTTGTGCACACTAAATACATCATCAATTGAGGTTTCTTTTTTCAGACCCAAAAACACGTTGTAAGCAAAAATAACCTTGTCGCCTACAATCACAATATCGCGAGGCGTACAGTTTTGCTCGGTTCGCGCACGCACGCGCCCTTTAACTTGAAGCTCTGTACTACCAAACTCGCTAATACGCTGCGAATTAACGTTATCTGTTTGCGTTTTGAGTGTTGCGCCAAAATTATTTAAGCGACGCTTGATTAAATCGTACGATCCCTGCTCTAAAGCATGTTGTGTTGAGTCCGTCATTAAACCTTTCCTGCAGTATTACTTTTGTATGTGTGATCAAAAAAGCCGTAAATAAATTACGGCTATAGATTGAGAGGGAGTTAGTCTTGCGGGTCGAGTTTTATTTTCTCGTCAAGGCCGCTGCCCATATTGCTCCCTAGCATACTTAGTAATTGGCTTTTTTCAGCAGCTGTAGTGTTACTCAATTGCTTTAATAATTTACTCATATTAAGGTTTTTCATGGTTTCAGCTGAGCCGTTAGCGCCCGCTAATACTCCTTTCAAATCCTCAATTAAATTGCGATCGCCATTTAAGTGATCTTTAAATACAGTTTGTACTGTTTTGCTTTCATCTACTAAACCATCTATTGATTTACCTAAGCTTATAGCACTCATAAACTGGTTAAAGAACTGGCCATCGCCACCCATAATATTAATATCGGCATCGCCTAGTGCTTTGCTCATCACTTGAGCTTGATGCTCTGCTATGTCTTTACCTGCCTCAATTTTAGCCAGCACTAGCTCTTTTTGCTGGTTTAGTTGTAGTGTAAAGCTTTCGTAGTCACGGGCATCTTGGTCCATCGCATTAAGCGCTTGTAGTTTTTCTTCAAGACCTTTGGCCTCTGCAAGCATCTTACGTTCAAGGTTAATGGCTTCAACTTCACCTTGTTTCTCATTCGCATCAGCCATCGCTGTTTGTACTTGCGCTTGAGATAGCCCTATTTCACGGTTACCTTGCGCTTCGGCTTCTAGTTTTTGACGAAGTACTTTGGCGTCTACTTCACCCTGCATTGCGTTTGCTTGTGCTTTAGCTGTTATAACGTCAGCTTCAGCTAAGCCCTGTGCTGCGGTTTCAACTTGTTGTGCTTGAGCAAGTATCTTTTTAGACTCAGCTTGCTGATTAGCAATACGCAGTTCTGCATTGGCCATTGTTTCAAGTTCACGGGCTTTAAATTCAGCAGCTTGATCTTGCGCTTTAGCAGCTTCAATATCTTTAACTAATGCTTCTTCTGCTTCTGCTTTAGCTCGGATTATAATGGCGTCTTTTTCACGTTCTGCACCTGCTAAAACCTGCACATCTTTAATACGCTCTTGCTCTTCAGCTACCGATTTTTCTACTATTACGCGATCGCGCACTACATCAGCAATTTCTTTGCGTTCTACTTCAAGTGCTTTTTCTTTGTTAATACGTAAAATTTCAGTTTCTCTTTCTCGTTCAATCACTTCTATTTCACGAGAGCGTAAAACTTTTTCCTCTTCAATACCCAGTACTCGCAGTCGGTTTTGCTCTGCAATATCAAGTTCACGCTGCTTATTTTGCTCGCTAATTCCAATTGATTCTTCAGATTGAATTCGAGCCTGCTCTGATTTTAAACGCTCTTCGTGGCGTACTTTTTCAGCTTCGGCGTGTTCACGCGCTTTAACGGTTTCAATTTCACGAACTTGACGCGACATTGCATCTTGCTTTTGGCGTTCTATTTCAAGTGATTTCTCAGTGGCTTCTTGGTTTTGTATTTCTACTTTTGCGCGCTCATCACATTTTAACTGATTGGTTAATACATTTTGCGCTGCCGTCATTTCGGTAATACGACGAATACCTTCTGCATCAAGAATATTTTGTGAATCAAGCTTTTCAATCGACGTTTGTTCTAGGTAATCAATGGCAACATCTTCAAGTGTATAGCCAGATAAGTCCTGCCCTATCACTTCTTTAATGCTGTCTCTTATACACATCTCCGAGCCCACGAGACTAGGCATGATCTCG
>OJAV01000596.1_pt1 | contig 13291 bp, 10 predicted proteins | sample 1590081 | NCBI WGS metagenome assembly OJAV01 (sample SAMN05416852, study PRJEB24817) | seawater metagenome | isolation source: Sea water | place: Canada:Atlantic | collected 2013-07
AGACAAGCTAGACTCCAAGTTTTGCTAAGTTAACCTAAGTTATACTAATAAACGTCTTATTTCGGCAACGGTATAAAAAGATCCAAAAACAAGAACGAGATCAGTTGCTTTTGCATTCTGTTTTGCCATTCTAAATGCCTGAGAGACATTGTCAAAACAATTCACCTTACTTGAGTCTATTAACTTATATTCCGCAATGTTTCTTGCTTCACTGCCTCTACTAACATTAAGTGTACCAATATACCAATGGTCAACTTCCAATAAAAGCGGTGCAACTGTGTTGACAATGTCTTTATCGACTAGCATGCCTAACACGGCATGAACTTTAGGATAATTAAGCTTATGTAACTGTTTAGCTAAGTATCGTGCAGCCTGAGGATTATGCCCTACATCAAGAATCACATCACAATCGCTAGAGAACTTTTCCATTCTCCCCGCGACTTTTGTTTGCGTAATGATGTTATTTAAAAATGTACTATTAAGTGATAATGCCAATTTATCCGCTAAAAGCTCTAGCACCATAATTGCCGTTGCGACATTATCTTGTGGAATATTGCTAGGGATAAGATCTAAAAACTGATTTTTGCTACTGCGCCATTGCCAACTAACATTATTGCCAGATTCTACTGTAAAATTTTGCTGACGAAAAAATGCCTTAGCAGCAATATCAGTTGCGTGAGTTGCTAACGAGCTAGGAGGATTAGTATCACCAATCACCGCTATTTTATTTGCCCGCATTATGCCCGCTTTTTCAAAACCAATAGCCTCTCGGGTATTACCCAAAAATGCCTGATGATCTAAATCAATAGTGGTTATTACGGCAACATCTGCGTCTATAATGTTAGTGGCATCTAAGCGTCCGCCTAAACCAACTTCTAAAATAATAACATCAGGTTTTTCAGCCATTAACACAATAAAGGCCGCCAACGTTGTGTACTCGTAATATGTTAACGTTATATCACCACGCAGTAACTCTATGGCTTCAAACGCGCTGACCAAGGCATTATCATCAACATCATGTCGATTGATACGCAAACGCTCGTTAAAACGCTCAATATGAGGCGAAGAGTATACTGAACAGGTTAGGTTCTGCGTTAAAAATGCATTCTCTAAAAAAGCACAAGTGGTACCTTTGCCGTTAGTGCCGGCAACTGTGATCACTGTGGACGTGGGAAACGCAATGTTTAGTTTTTGCGCTACTTGTGCAATTCGCTTCAGACCGAGATCAATTTCGACCGAATGAATGCTTTCTAAATAAGAAAGCCATTCAGTAAGATTGCTCTTCTCTGAATGGCCTTTAATCATTTTTGACATGAATTTACCGTTATGGTGCTGGGCTATCTTGTCCCATAAACTTAGCAAGCATGCGCGCTAAAGTACTGCGCATTTCGCGACGATCTACAATTAAATCTATCGCGCCTTTTTCTTTTAAAAATTCACTACGTTGAAAACCTTCTGGAAGTTTTTCTCGCACTGTTTGCTCAATAACACGTGGCCCAGCAAAACCAATTAACGCTTTCGGCTCTGCAACATTTATATCACCGAGCATAGCTAAGCTTGCTGAAACACCGCCCATTGTCGGATCGGTTAATACCGAAACGTATGGCAAGCCTTTTTCGCTCATTTTCGCTAATGCAGCACTGGTTTTCGCCATTTGCATTAATGAAAACAATGCTTCTTGCATGCGCGCTCCGCCACTGGCAGAAAAACACACAAAAGGTACGTTATGCTCTAAACAGTATTCAACGCCTTTAACAAAACGAGCACCAACAACCGAGGCCATTGACCCACCTAAGAAAGCAAATTCAAATGCAGCAACAACAATCGGCTGACCATGAAGTTCACCTCTCATGACCACTAACGCATCTTTCTCGCCAGTATTTTTCTGCGCCGCAGAAATACGGTCTTTGTAGCGTTTAGAGTCTTTAAACTTTAAGATATCTTGTGCTTCAAACTCTTCACCTAACTCAACGCGCTCGCCTTGATCAAGAAAACCATCAATACGTTTACGCGCAGAAATTCGCATATGATGATCACACTTGGGACAAACCGACATCTGTCGATCTAACTCAACTTTATATAGAACCGCGTTACAGCTAGTACACTTACTCCAAACACCTTCTGGAATATTTCTTTTTTGTGTCGACTTTGCTTTCGGGAGAATTTTTTCAATCCAGCTCATAATATATTTTTTGCCTATGCACGAAAGATTCAATAATTGTTTAAAATACAATCACTAAATATAAAATTTTTACTAATTACCAATATAACTTGGAATTAGACCATAGAACGCCTATACAATTATAGGAAAAACTGGTCTGTTTTCTTGCTAATTACTGATTATAGTAGAAACAATGGCCCAGGGCTACGCTTTGGAATAGCAAACTCTTCAGGGTAATCAACGTCAACAAAGTATAAACCGGCTGACGGTGCTGTTATACCAGCAACACAACGATTCTTTGCCTCTAACACTTCTTTAAGCCAACTCACTGGCTTTAGTTCCTGACCAACTTTCATTAAGCTACCGGCAATATTTCTCACCATATGATGTAAAAACGCATTCCCCTTAACATCAATAATAACAAACTCACCTTGGCGAGAAACATTACAATGCAGTAGGGTACGTGTCGGCGAATTTGATTGACAGTGTACGGTTCTAAATGAGGTAAAATCGTGACGACCGACTAAGTATTGCGCCGCTTGATGCATTAGATTTTCATTAAGGGGATAATGACAAAAACTGATGCCTGAACTTAGAATCGCTGAACGCAACCGATTGTTATTAATAATATAACGATAGCGTCTCGCGGTAGCACTAAAGCGAGCGTGAAAGTCGTCATTAACTTCTTTTACCCAAGATACGGCAATATCTTTAGGTAGATTAGTATTAACACCTAATGTCCATGCCACATCTTTGCGCACTTTATCCGTTTCAAAATGCACAACCTGGTTGGTCGCATTAACACCGGTATCGGTACGACCTGCACATACGACTTCAATGGGGGCGTTGGCTATTTTTGATAACGCCTTCTCTAACACTTCTTGAACACTAATTACATTTTTTTGTCTTTGCCAACCGTAGTAGTTACTACCGTCATATTCTATACCTAAAGCGTAACGCATTTAATTCTCCACTGCTTAGGTCGCGTATTATCCATTATTTGAGCCTTTTTTTCCATCCAACTATTAAATAATATCGATAAACAATAATGCAATGCGACAATTTCAACGCTAATAGCTAAGCAATAAAAAAGGTTACCGAAGCAACCTTTTTAATCATAACGTGGTTTAATTACGTTAAGTTATCTAATAACTGTTGGGCATCGAATTGCTGTTGAGCATCACCTTGCTTAACCACATCAAGCAAAATCACTTCAGCATTTTCACTGTCGCCAATTTCAAGGTAAACCTTAGCGAGATCAAGTTTAGCTGCAACACCATTGTCATCATCAATATCTTCTTCGGTAATATTGCCAGCAAATTCAGGAAACTCACCAAGACCGACATCGACATTCATTTTTTCATAGGGCTCGGTAGGACTACCATCCAATAAGCTATCAGATAATAATGAATCTACTGATACAAAATCTCTGTCGCTATTGTCAGTAGCTGAATTATCTTCTTCTAATTCAGTATCTTCACTCGTATCGAGTTCAAACTCATCGCCTACTTCAAAGTCATCACCAAGTTCAAAGTCATCGTTATTTACGCTGCTACTTTCTTCTTCAATATTCGCTAATAAGTCATCAAAATCTAAATTATCTAGCTCTTTGATACCCGCTACTTCTTCTGCATTACTTTTTACATCATCTTTAACAGTATTATTGGTGTTGCTATCTTCAGCTAATAAGTCAGCTAAAACATTGCTATCGGTAAAGTCAGGTGATAGCTCGACCATTGAATCAACTTCTTTTTCATCATTGAGCAATTGCGCTAATGTTGATTCGTCAAAGTCACCTGACAATGCACTTAGCGTTTCTTCGTCAACAAAATCATCCGCTTCATTCTCTTGCTGAACATCGGTATTATCGCTATCCAATTCACTATCAAGTAATTCTGTATCGAGTAAATCATCACCAATATCTAGTGCTTCATCATCTGTTGCTGGAGAATGATTAACTTCATCGATCAAAGCATCGATATCAAAGTCATCAGAAATGTCTTCTTCGTTATCCTCTGTGCTTTCACCCGGATTATCAATAGTTTTGCTAACGTCTGACTCAGTAACTTCAGCCTCAGGAGAATGATTAACTTCATCGATTAAAGCATCGATATCAAAGTCATCCGTACCATCGTCGTCGTTATCCTCTGTGCTTTCATTAAGACTATCCAAGGTTGCGCTGGCTTCTGGTTCTATAACCTCAGCCTCATCGACAAATTCATTTAATAACTCACTAAAATCAGCATCGATGAACGATTGTACATATTCATCACTAAAGTTGTTAATAAGAGCGGTATTATCATCATCCGAGGTGTCAGAAGTAGTGATATCCTCATCGTTAACATCTCCACTTACTAATTCACCTGGTGTGCTATTGTCTTCACTAGTATCGTCTGATATTGCGTCGGCAATATTTGGTGTGTCGTTGATAGAGTCTAACAAGGCATCGATATCATCGGGGTCTGAAACATCAACATTATCTTCTGCTGAGCCTTTTACCTCTGCGTTATCAGCTTCATCATTGATAGAATCTAACAAGGCATCAATATCGTCGGAGTCTGAAACATCAGCATTATCGTTGACAGCATCTAGCAAGGCATCAATATCATCGGGGTCTGAAACATCAGCATTATCGTTGACAGAGTCTAACAAGGCATCAATATCGTCGGGGTCTGAAACATCCGCATTATCTTCTGCTGTGTTACTTTCCACCGTTGGTGTATCTATCTCTTCACTGGTAGCGTCGAGTAAGGCATCGATGTCATCAGGATCTGATACTTCACTACTTTCATCTGCAGCAAGTTCATCAGGCTCTTCAATTGCGTCATCACCTGCAGCATCAAGTAAGGCATCAATATCCTCTGGATTATTCAGTACTTCGGCGTCATCGCTTGCTGTCGATTCACTGCCTGAGCCTTCGTCTAATAGGCTATCAAGATCATTTTGACCAATAACACCGCTATCAAGTGTTTCGATCACATCATCGTCGTCGCTCGGTTCATCTTCTAATCCCGCGAACAATGAATCTAAATCACTTTGATCTAACTGCCCACCATCAAGCGCTTCACTCTCAACGATATCTTCATCAAGAGCGAGAGTTTCTAAATCATCATCTAAAGAAATATCTTCGAGATCATCCAAATCATCTAAATCGTCATCTAACTGAATCACCTCATCATCAAGCAATTCGTCATCAAGCGAGTCTAAATCATCGGAAAATAGGTCATCGTCCCCCTCAGACAAGTCTATTGATAATTCGTCATCAAGCGAGAGTTCACTATCCAATGACAAATCATCATCTAGAGATAGTTCATTGTCTAAGCTTTCCGGTTCAGCATCTGCCGCTACTTTAGGCTCTGGTTCCGCTACTTTATCTTTCTTAATCGGCGCAACATTTACCTCACCTTCTTTACTCGACCTACGGCGTAATAGCATCGCGATAAAAGATAACACGAGTATCGCTGGTAAGGTTGCCATCAGAACAACAAACCACGTGCTCGACATAAAGTTATCATCTTCAAGATCGGCTTTTTGTTTTTCGAGCAATAAAGCTTGCTCTCTCGCTTCTGCTTTTGCTAATAACGCTTGTTGCAGCGCGATCATATCGTCCATCTGCACTTTAATTTCTTTGCCTTTTGCCACTTCGCTTTGCATGACATCAAGTTGGTCATTAAAACTACCAAGTCGCTGGCGTAATGCTTCATTTTCTTTTAATAAGCTTTGTAAGCCATCGATAGAGTCTAAAACATCATTTTGAATGGTCGCGAGTCTTTGCTGTTGTGTGCTATCAATAGCTTTTAATTGCACATTAATTTCAGATTTCGCTGCATCTAAGTCTTTTTTATTTACTGAGGCTTCTTCTGGTGCTGGTACTTTTTTAGCAACAACTTTTACAACTTTTTCCTGCCATGCTTTATCATCATTACGTGATTTTAGCTGAGCATTTTCAGTGCTAATGGCGCGCATGATCTCAATGGAAGGTATTTTTAAATACTGACCATTGACCATGTGATTTAAATTACTGTCTTTAAAAGAGTCGGGATTGTTTTCAAATAGCGCTTGCATGACTTGATAGACCGACAATCTAGGATCAGGACGCACCTTTAAGGCAATATTCCATAGTGTATCTTTGCCGGTGATGGGGCCATAGCGGTCATAAGGAAAGGCATCTGTCGATTTCGGGCCACGAATGCGTATGCCGCCATCTTCTGCGGAAATAGGCAGGCTAAAACAGCTAATGCTAATAATAAGTACCTGCCATAGGCACAGGCGTAAAAACTTTTGCATTAAAATATCCTATTTATAATAATTATTCGCCAATACATTGACGGGTCCAAGTCAGGAGATTGTAAAGCAAAAATTATTCCAATAATCAATAATTGCTTTTTTAGCACTTGGGTAAATATTTTCTAACATTTCACTATGTTATCAAATTAACGCAACAGTTTTTATCTTATCGTTAATTTAATAGCAGTTAAACTAACGATAAGATAAAAACAAAAAACCCGGCGCTTATTATAACGACGGGTTTTCATTTTTCTTTAATAAATCTGCAACTTAACAGGTATTAATACTCAGAAAGATGTTCTTTAATTAATAACTCTGCTATTTGCACACTATTGGTTGCTGCGCCCTTGCGTACGTTATCGGCAACAATCCACATATTAATACCGCAGTTATGGCTAATATCTTCGCGAATGCGTCCAACAAATGTTTCATCTTTACCACTAGCATCACTAATTTGTGTTGGGAAATCTTCATCATTATGACAAACCACTATACCTGGCGCTTTGCTCAATAAAGCTTTGACTTCTTCAGCAGAAATTGGTGAGTTAGTTTCAATGTGTAATGATTCGCCATGGCCAAAGAACACCGGAACTCGCACTGCTGTAGGATTTACCAGTACCGTGTCGTCACCTAAAATTTTCTGTGTTTCCCAAACCATCTTCATTTCTTCTTTGGTATAACCATTTTCAAGAAATACATCAATTTGCGGAATAACATTAAAAGCTATTTGACGAGGAAAGTTTTTCGACTCTACCGGTTTACCACATAATAAGTCTGCTGTTTGTTTTGCAAGTTCGTCCATTGCAGCCTTACCGCCGCCAGAAACTGATTGATAAGTACTGACATTAACGCGTGCAATGCCAACCGCATCGTAGATAGGCTTTAACGCCACCATCATTTGAATAGTTGAACAGTTTGGATTCGCAATAATATTGCGATTACGGTATTCTGCTAACGCTTGTGGGTTAACTTCGGGTACCACTAATGGAATATCCGCGTCATAGCGAAACTCGGAGGTATTATCGATAACGATACAGCCAGCATCAGCAGCAATTGGAGCGTATTGTGCCGAAATTGCGCCGCCTGCTGAAAAGAAACCAATTTGTGCTTGGCTCCAATCAAAGTTATCAGCATCTAAAACTTCAATACTTTCACCGTTAAATTCAATAAATTCTCCTGCTGAACGCGCACTTGCCAGCGGATATAGCTTGTTAATCGGGAAATCACGTTGTTCTAATATTTCAATAATTGTTTTACCCACTAAACCCGTTGCGCCTAGTACGCAAACATCAAATTTCTGTGCCATGATCCTCTCTCTTTTATCCAGTTTTTTTATTGAAGCCAAGCTGATGTGGCACATCTGAGCTTAACGCGTGATCCAAGTTGACGGTTATTGATGAAAACTCCCGGCGAGTCGGGTAAGTTTTACGAATATGGTCAAATCCTTGAATACTCATTTGTTGACGAAAAATTGCATCGTCTCTTCTGACATCGTATACCATTTTTACCAACTGGTTTAGCAGTATTTCATCAAACTCTTGTTTAATTTCAATAGCGCTAATAGCGGGTACAGGCAGAAAGTCAGTTAGCTGTTTATTTGGTATAATATCGAGCTGTTGACATAATGCACGATAGAGAATTTCAGTGCCACGAGCTTTTCCTTCTAAGCTATAACCTGCAATGTGCGCTGTACTTATTTCACAATAAGCTATCAAGTCAGTGAGAATACTAGGCTCATTCTCCCAAACATCAAGCACAAGCTTCAGCGGATGCCCTTGTTGTTTCAATGTCAATAAGGCTGAGTTATCAATAACCTCACCACGACACGCGTTAATCAGTATTTGCTTGCCGCATAATTGCTTTAAGCGAGCAGCATCTAACAAATGATAGGTAGCATGCGGCCCTGTGCGAGTTAACGGCACATGCAACGAAACGACATCACAGTTCAAGGCTTCTTCAAGGGCAACAAAAGCACGTTTATCGACAGAGCTCTCTGCCAATACTGGGTCGCATAATACATGCTTAATATTTAACGCGGTTAATTTCTCACTTAACCTTGAGCCAGTATTACCAGCACCAACAATACCCACCGTTAATTCTGATAATGTCAGTAAGTATCTTTCAGCTAAAATCACCAGTGCGCTGAGTACGTACTCGGCAACAGAAACAGCATTACAACCCGGCGCGGAGTGAAAATTAACCTTACGCTGTGCTAAATAATTTTGATCTATATGATCAACACCAATGGTTGCCGTGCCGACAAACTGTAATGTCTGGTTTTGCTGTAATAGTGTTTCATTTACTTGAGTAATTGAGCGCACGAGTAATACGTCAGCGTTCGTGACATCACCAGCAGATAAAGTGCGGCCAGAAAACGCCGTTAGCATGCCTAAATCAGCAAAAAATTCTGCCGCAAACGGCATGTTTTCGTCATAAAAAATATTCATTTCGCATTTCCAACGCCATCAGACGCAACAATATTCAGTTAAGTTATTACTGTGTTCTTCTTAACATAACTTTCTTTTTCAATTTTTGTCACTTCAACAGTAATGGTAGCGTTTTCAATGCCCAACCGTTCTAGCTGGTTACTGACACTTTCCGACAATGTTTTTCGTTGTGACAAATCACGTCCTGATAGTATCTTTAAATTCACATGAACAAATACTTGTTCTGCGCCCGGCAGATAAAAATCATCATAAGCGCATGCACGTACTTTAATATCTGTCGCAGTAAAAAGTTCACTTTGGTTCGCACCTTTATAAACAGCGTGCATTAACTGCTCTACCGGTAAGCTTTCGGTAATTTTTGCAGAATAGTCAATAATACAATGAGGCATGATAGGCATACATAATCAAAAACAGACAAGGTGAGTATTGTAGCTAAATTTTTAGCTAAATAGACATAAAAAAACCGTTAAATTTTTAACGGTTTTTTATTTCAGCATAGCTTGATGGCTATTAAAGCCATTAATGGCTAAAGAACGAACAACTACTTGTATTTTTGCATCACAAGTGTTGCGTTAGTACCACCAAAACCAAAGCTATTTGACATTACTAAGTTAAGTTCCATATCACGCTTTTCCGTGACAATATCTAAACCTTCAGCTTTTTCATCTAAGGTATTGATATTAACAGAAGGAGCAACGAAGTTATGTTCCATCATCAATAATGAGAAAATGGCTTCATGCACGCCAGCAGCCCCGAGTGCATGACCGGTCATGGCTTTCGTCGCACTAATTGCTGGTGAGTCATCACCAAATACCGCTTGAATAGCGCCAAGTTCTTTAACATCGCCAACCGGTGTTGAAGTACCATGGGTATTTAAGTAATCTACTTTCGCATCAACACCTTGCATCGCTTGTTGCATACAACGAATAGCGCCTTCACCACTTGGTGCTACCATATCATAACCATCTGATGTTGCGCCGTAGCCAACAATCTCTGCATAAATATGTGCGCCACGTGCTAATGCATGTTCTAGCTCTTCAACAACAACCATACCGCCGCCACCCGAAATAACAAAACCGTCGCGGTCTGCATCATAGGTACGAGAAGCAAGTTCAGGCGTGTCATTGTATTTAGACGATAACGCGCCCATACCGTCAAACATCATAGCTAATGACCAATGAACCTCTTCACCACCGCCGGCAAATACCACATCTTGTTTGCCTAACTGAATTAATTCAGCAGCATGACCGATACAATGGGCGCTGGTTGCACAGGCAGAGCTAATAGAATAGTTGACGCCTAAAATTTTAAAGGGTGTTGCTAAACATGCAGAGATAGTACTCGACATGGTTTTTGGCACCGCGTATGGGCCAACGCGTTTAACGCCTTTTTCACGCAATGTGTCTGCTGAATTCACCACATTTTCTGAAGAAGCCCCACCAGAGCCCGCAACAATACCAGTGCGGAAGTTCGACACTTGTTCAGGGGTTAACTTGGAATCTTTAATGGCTTGATCCATGGCTATATAAGCGTAAGCAGAAGCCTCGCCCATAAAACGTAAGGCTTTACGGTCAATGTGGTCTTTCACTTCAATTTCAGGTTTACCCCAAACTTGACTACGTAAACCTTTCTCAGCAAAGCTCTCAGAGCGAGTAATACCTGAACGTCCTGCTTGTAATGACGCTAATACTTCTTCTGCATCATTACCAATACTTGATACAATACCTAATCCGGTGATAACTACACGTTTCATTTAAATAACCATATTCAATTAAAAAATCTGGGCGTATCATACATAACTTTGCCCCCTATACTGGTCTGTCCAGCGTACACTTGTACACTGAATTTTTCCTTTTTTATGACATAACTTTGTAATACACGGTAAAATAACCTTTTTTTAGCGCTAACAACAACTAAAAGACATTAAATATTGTGACTAATCAAACAAATATTAGCTTTCAAAGTGACGGTTCACCTTATTCTCGTCAGTTTAATGATATCTATTTCGATAGCAATCAAGGTACTAGCCAAAGTGAACGAGTATTTATCGATGGCAATAATATTAGTGCAAGACTAGCAAAATACCCAGAACGATTTGTTATTGCAGAAACCGGTTTCGGTACCGGTTTAAACTTTCTACTCTCCCTTGCTGTTTTTTATCAACTAAAGCAAAGCCAGCAAGGGATAGCGACTGCAAAAAGCACATTGCATTTTATTAGTGTTGAAAAATATCCGCTATCGAAGGCACAACTTATCCAGTCTTTGAGCGTTTTACCGCAACTGACAACTTTCGCTCAGCAACTTATCGAGCAATACCCTGAAACGCCCAACGGCAATATTACGTTAAGTTTTCTTGGAGGCTCAGTAACCTTACAGCTAATATTCGACGATGCTACGCAGGGCCTAGCGTCACTGAACTCAGAAAAAAAGCCGCCTAACCAAGCAATGGTTGATGCCTGGTTTCTCGATGGTTTCTCACCGGAAAAAAATCCTGAAATGTGGCATGAAGGGCTTTTTCAGCAAGTGGCTCGCTTATCGAAGGAGCAGGCAACGTTAGCCACATTCACCGTTTCAGGTAAAGTGCGACGTCAGTTAATCGCGGCAGGATTTCGAGTTGAGAAACGTCAAGCCTCGGGCAAGAAAAATGAAATGCTGAGTGCAGTATTTCAACAAAATCCAAATTCAGGAAAAGGCTATCAACAACGACCTCTGATTTCTAAGCCTCAACACGTCAGTATTATTGGCGGCGGCATAGCATCAGCATGTGCAGCTTATGCGTTAACAAAAAGTGGTGTCAAAGTAACTGTGTATTGCCAAGACTTTAGCGTTGCTCAGGGCGCATCAAGTAATAATATTGGCGCAATTTATCCGCTCATCCATCAACAGGCTGACGACATCAGCCTATTTTATCAACGCGCTTTCGAGCAAGCGGTCGACTATTATCAAGATATCCAAGCGCAAGGTTTTAACTTTGACCACGATTGGTGTGGGCTATTAGAAATATCATATAAACCTGCCTTAGCGCTGCGTCAAAAACACATAGCAAACTCTGCGGTATGGCCAAAAAGCTTAGTTGAAAGTATTGATAGAGTTCAGGCCAGTCACCACGCGAGCATAACATTAAATAATGGTGGTTTATTTTTCCCTAAAGCCGGTTGGGTAGCGCCAGCGCAATTAGTGAAAAAAATATTTAAGGCGGCAGAATCAACTAACCGCTTACGCGTAGAAACTGGTTGTAAAATCAATAAAATCAGTCAGCAAGCTGACGAAAAGTGGCTACTGCACAGTGCGAAAAACGACTACCTCACCGAGGTACTTATCTATTGTGGTGGCGCTCAGGGAATTCCGCTAAATGTCATTAAGCAATTACCATTAACATCGGTGCGTGGCCAGGTCAGTAGCATGGCCAGTAATAAAAAAATTGCAAAACTATCAACGGTGATTTGCCACAAGGGGTATTTAACACCGGCAAATAACAACCTTCATTGTATTGGGGCAACATTTAAGAAAAATAGCTTTGATATCGACAGTAAACCCGAAGAAGACCAGTTCAATCTTGATATGATCGAGACGTGTTTACCCGGCTTAACACAATGGCAAAATAGCGACGTTGTCAGCAGTAAAGCACGCTTGCGCTGCATGACGCCCGATCATATGCCCATGGTGGGTGCTATGCCGGATATTGAAGCTCATAAAACGCAATACCAACATCTGAGTAAAGACAAACGTTGGCGTTACAATCAGCAAGCGCCGGTACTCAAAAACCTTTATATGATGACAGGCTTAGGTGCTCGAGGGCTTTGCACTGCACCGTTATTAGCTGATATTTTAACGGCTGATATTTGTGGCACACCCTATCCACTGAACAACGAACAGCTATTTAATCTAGCGCCAAATCGCTTTGTTATCCGCGATATTATTCGTCGCAAATTTGTTTAATGCTAACCACGGCATTAAGCAAATAGCTTAGTAACTTAAGCGCTAAAAGCTTGTTGTAAATGCAGCCAATAATCTTGCACTATTTGGCGGTCTTGCGGATTAAGCTCAGTGCGCGCTGCTTGTAGTTTTTCACTAATATTATCGGCTAGCTGTTGACTCGGCGCTTGTGACTCATCGCCATATTCACTGCTAGCTAAACTAATAAAGCCTCTTAAATAGCTACCAGCAAAAAGTTCATCGGCACTAACATCTTGCGCCACTTGTTCATCTAAATAGTGGTATAGCGCGGTAAGGTTTTCAAATTGCATATTCAATTCCAAAGTCATATAGGCATGATTCTATTCATGGTCTGTTTAGGGTCTGTTGATCTTTCGAGATTATTTTTGCAGCAGTTTGTTGGGTATTTATACAAGGCCTGTCTCTTATACACATCTCCGAGCCCACGAGACTAGGCATG
>OJAV01000620.1_pt1 | contig 12872 bp, 10 predicted proteins | sample 1590081 | NCBI WGS metagenome assembly OJAV01 (sample SAMN05416852, study PRJEB24817) | seawater metagenome | isolation source: Sea water | place: Canada:Atlantic | collected 2013-07
AGTACACTAAGCCGATATAAAGTAAGCCAAGTTGTGGTAAAACATTTTTCACAAAGGGGATCAGTAAGGTTGTTTCTTCTGGGCTTTGCGCAAACCAATATAAAAATATTGCGGTCGCTAAACCAATTACGGTTTGCCAAAAGTACTTCCAGCGGGCAATTAAGCCATTAGAGTCTTTGCGAATTACTTTACGATAATCGTCTACAAAGCCAATAAGACCAAAACTCAATAGTACAAATAGCACTACCCAAACGTAGGCATTAGTTAAATTAGCCCACAATAAAACGCTTACTGCAATCGACGCTAAGATTAAAATTCCGCCCATAGTTGGCGTGCCTGATTTAACTAAATGACTCTCTGGACCATCGTCTCGAACCGTTTGACCAATTTGCATGTTTTGCAAGGCGCGGATTAATTTAGGACCAAAATATAATGAGATAACCAACGCGGTAAGCGTAGATATAATGGCGCGAAATGTTAAATACGAAAAAACGTTAAAAAATGAATAATACTGAGTGAGATACTCACCTAACCAAAGTAACATTATGCATGCTCCTGCATAGATTGACTGTTATGCCATTGAATAATATCAGCCACTACGTATTCCATATGAGCACTGCGTGAACCTTTTACTAAAATAGTCACTGGCTGTTCTTCACCCTGAAGTAACAGTTGTAATCGTGACAATAAATTTTCTTTACTACTAAAATGTTGAGATTGCTCTTGCTGCCCTTGATAAAAGGCATCTGAGGCATTTTGGCTTAACACGCCCAGCGTAAGTAAATCGTCGATTTGCTTACTCTTTGCATGTTCACCTACTTCTTGATGATATCGACGCGCTTCTTCACCTAGCTCCCCCATATCACCCAGAATTAGAATTCTGCGACCAGAGTAACTGGCGAGTAAATCTGACGCGGCATTAATTGATTCGACATTCGCGTTATAGCTATCGTCAATTAACTTAGTTTGGTGATTAAGTTGATGTAAGTTTAAACGTCCTTTTACCTCACTCATTTGCGCTAGCCCTAAACGAATATCGTCTAAACTTGCGCCAAACTCTAAAGCGATAGTTGCCGCGGCTACAGCGTTACATACGTTGTGATGCCCTGGCACAGTTAACTTAATAACGGCACTTCCCACAGGGGTTGTTAAGGTAAAATTCGCACAACCATTGTCGTCGAGCGTTTCTTGCTCGCTGTAACAGTCAGCTTTATCTTTACATGAAAAACGTAATACTTTTTTATCTGTTAAACGCCATTGCCACTTGTCAGCCCATTGCGTGTCTTGATTATAAATTGCTACGCCACCCGCCGTTAAACCAGAAAATATTTCACCCTTAGCACGCGCTACACCACATAAGTCGCCAAAACCTTCTAAATGAGCGGCAGCAATATTATTAATAATGGCAACATCGGGTTTTACCAGTGCTGAGGTGTATGCGATTTCACCGATATGATTTGCGCCTAACTCCACAACAGCAAAGTCATGTTGAGTTTCTAAACGCAGCAAGGTTAATGGCACGCCAATATCGTTATTGAAGTTACCTTTTGTCGCCAATACATTGCCTAAGCGACTGAAAATAGCTGCCACCATTTCTTTTACCGTGGTTTTGCCACTACTGCCTGTAATAGCTACAGTTTTTGGCGCTACTTTCGCTTTCACATAAGCACCAATTTCACCTAATGCTTTATGAGTGTCTTTAACAATAATTTGAGGAATGGACAGATCTGCTTGTGCTTTTTGCACGATTGCCGCACTACAACCCAACTCAGCCGCTTGCGTTAAAAATTTATGGCCGTCAAAATTTGGGCCTTGTAATGCTAAGAAAACATCACCTGCTCTAAGTGCTCTACTGTCAGTACCAATGGCATTAATGGTGATATTCTCACCGATTAACTCGCCATTTACCGCCTGTGCAAGTTCAATTAAGGTTAACGTTATCACAATGTTACCCCTTGCTTTGCTGCTTGTTCTGACTGTGCAGAATAAAAGCTTTGTACCACGGCGCGTTCGTCATAATGGCGTTTTTGCGTGCCAAAAATAATATAATCTTCGTGACCTTTTCCGGCACAAAGCACCACATCATCAGCATCTGCTTTTTCCAACGCCGTTAATACCGCGGTTGTTCTATCAAGAATTTTTTCAAAACCTGCGTTTTTGGTGAAACCGGTAATAATATCTGCCGCTATAGCTTCAGGATCTTCACTGCGGGGATTGTCATTAGTAATAATAATGTGATCCGCTTTATTTTCAGCAACGTGAGCCATTAGCGCACGCTTACCTACATCTCTATCGCCACCACAACCAAAAACTAACCATAACTTGCCATGGCAATGTAAACGACAAGCATCTAAAGCGCTCGCTAAGGCATCCGGAGTGTGAGCGTAGTCAACAACAGCGGTAGGTTTAGCTGTGACAGAGAATGCTTCCATACGACCTATAATCGGTTCGAGTTGTGTAATGGCTTCAGCGATTGTTATTAAGTCTATTTTTTCAATCATTAACACTGCAATTGCCGCTAACAAATTATCAACATTGAAGTCACCTAGTAAGCGGCTTCGAATTTCACATTCGCCTTGCTCAGTTACTAATTGGAAACTAACGCCAGTAGCGGAGTGTTTAACTTGTTTTGCCAGTGCGAAGCGTTGAGAGTTGGCAACGTTTTCATCGCGACCATAAACTACAACAGCTTGTGTAGACGGCCAATTCTCTAACCATGTTTTCGCTTGAGGATCATCGCCATTAATTACCGCTACTTGCTTATTATCACCAGTAAATATCGCTTTTTTCGCCTCAGCATAGGCAGCCATTGTGTGGTGATAATCTAAATGATCACGACTCAAATTAGTAAAGACAGCGGTATTAAATAATGTTGCATCAACACGTTTTTGCGCTAAAGCATGCGACGACACTTCCATAGCTACATCGGTTATTTTGTTGTTCGAAAATAACGCCAGTAATTGATGTAATTCGGTTGCACCCGGCGTGGTGTTGTCAATGGTTTGTAAGTTGGCTAGCTTACCGGCGCCGTTGGTGCCAATAACAGCACAATTTTTCTGACAGTAATCGAGTAAATTAGCAATAATTTGGCTAGTACTGGTTTTGCCATTAGTGCCCGTAATACCAATAATGTTCAACGATTTTTGTGGTTCACCATAAAACATTTTTGCAACATTAAATAAATTATTGTTAAGCGCAAAGTAGCTGAGTACTGGGGTTTCTAGGCCTGATGCTTGTCCTAGCCATGTTAATTGCCCGTGTTCAGTAAACTCGATGGTTTCTTGTAATATCATTGCACTATTGGCTGATATTGCTTGAGCTACAAATTCGCGACCGTCACGCACACTGCCAATCACCGCACAGAATACATCACCTTCTTTTAAAGCGCGTGTATCGTTAACTAAATCCGCTTTATTAGCAGAACTGTGCTGAGCCAAATGCGCTTTAAGCTGCGTTAAATCACTGCTTGAAAGCGTAATTTCACCCAAGCGTAAAACCGCCTCAATAGCGCTATAATTTCTTGCGTTATTAGAAACGTCTAAAGCGTGATCAAACATGGTCACGCTCCTTAGGGGTAGTTTTAATTTTGTTATCGGTTAGAACCGAAGTAATTCTGGTGTTCGCATCAGGCGGAACATTGAGTAGCCGCAGCGTTCCCTTCATAATTCGAGAAAACACCGGAGCGGCAACTTCACCGCCATGATATAAATCACCACCTGGGTCATCAATTACCACCACCACAGCAATTTCGGGATCAGATATTGGCGCAACACCGGCAAATAAACCGACATAATCATTCCCGTAACCACCGGCAAATGCTTTAATGGCGGTACCACTTTTCCCACCTACACGATAACCGTCAACTTTGGCTACGGTATAATGTTCGTTAACTACATGCTCAAGCATTTCTACAACATTTTGGCTATTTTCAGCTGAAAAAATACGCTCATTTTTTTGCTTCGCTAGTGAATCAGTATCTTGTTTTAAAATAGTAAGAGGTGTTTTAATACCACCATTAGCCAAGGTTGTATAAAAGCGCGCTAGCTGAATTGGCGTAATAGCTACACCATGACCCCATGATAAGGTTGCCAGTTCAAATTTCGACCATCGTGCTCTGTCGTGCATCATGCCAGAACTTTCGCCAACTAAGCCTGTGCCGGTATCTTCAGAGAAGCCAGCATCAAAAAACTTATCAATTAAATAATCTTTGGGTACCGATAAAGCCAGTTTAGTCGTGCCCATATTTGAAGAGTGTACAAGCAACTCTGCTAATGAAATTTTGCCTAAATAGCGAGGATCAGAAACACGACTGCCGCCTAAGCGCATCCAGCCTGGATAAGTATCTACAATACTATCTTTTTTCACGCTACCAAATTCTAAAGCCGTTAACACGGTTAATGGCTTCATAGTTGAACCTGGCTCATAGATATCGGTAATCGCCCGATTACGAAAGCGATGAATAGCCACACCTGAGCGGTTATTTGGATTATATGAAGGGCTGTTAACCAAGGCTAAAACCTCACCCGTATTAACATTAGTAACAACCGCAGAGCCCGAAGTTGCTTTAAAGGCTTTAACGGCACCTTTTAGTTCACGATAAGCAAGCGCTTGAATACGTTGGTCGATACTCAAGGTAATTGTTTTAGCTTGTGTTGATGCTTTTACAGAGACAATTTCAATTTTGCGGCCTTTAGCATCTTTGCGATACTTTTTCTCGCCATCTTCACCCGTTAACAGTTGGTCATAAACTCGCTCAACACCTTCAATGCCTTTATCATCAACATTGGTAAAGCCAACTATATGCGCACTTATTTCACCTGCAGGGTAAAAGCGTTTAGACTCTTTGCGTAAATGTATGCCTGGAATTTTTAATTCTTGAATATAGTTTGCCATTGCAGGAGCAACTTTACGCTCAATGTAAACAAAACGTTTAGTTGGGTTTTTAGTTACGCGAACTTTGAGCTTGTTAACGTCTTGTCCTAATACATCAGCAAGGGCTTGCCAATGTTCTGTCATTGCCAAAGCATTGGTATCAAATATAATTTTAGGATCAGCCCAAACGGTTTCTACTGGAACACTTACCGCGAGTTCGTGACCATTGCGGTCTACAATTGAGCCTCGTTGTACTGTTTTTGTATTGGTGCGAAGCGAACGGTTGTCACCTTGCTTCTTTAGCATGTCAGGTTCAAATACCTGTATGTAAGCAGTACGAGCCATTAAGCCAGCATAAATCAGCACAACAGCGCCTAGCACAACGTAAAAACGCCATGCTACCGTGTTTGGATTATACTGTGCTGATTTTTTCATTGCCTACCCGTGCTAATAAATCATGGTAATTTAATAATAATTTCCGAGCTTGAGTCTGGTCTTGTCATATTCAGTTGCTTTTCTGCACTGCTTTCAATCGCACTATGTTCTGCCAAACTATTTTGCTCTAAAACCAAGTTACGCCATTCGTTTTCTAAAGTGTCACGCTCGCTGAGTAGCATTTCAATTTTACTGGTCGTCAGTCGATTTAAGTGCGTGAAGTAAATCACCGAAAATGCTGAAATTAATACCAATAACAAAATGCCATAAATCAATATATGTCGGCGAATGTCATGCCAAATATCAAGTGCTAACACAACTTTCTGGGTTGCCATACTCAAGCGCCAAAGTTAGCGCGCTAATCTCTGAGCAACTCTAAGTACTGAGCTACGAGAACGCACATTTTCTTCCACTTCATCTTTACTTGGCTTTAACTTACGACCAATTAAACTCAAGTTTTTACCTTTATTTAGTTCTTCTTCGCTGATTGGCATACCGCGTGGTACTTTTTTACCTTGCGAATGCTTCTTCATAAACTGTTTTACTAAACGGTCTTCAAGCGAATGAAAGCTGATAACAACCAAACGCCCTTCAGTAGCTAATACCGACAAAGACGCCGACAATACTTTCTCTATTTGCTCTAATTCGCTATTGATATACATACGAATAGCTTGAAAGCTTCGTGTTGCCGGATGTTTTTTAATTTCTCTTTGTGGCGCAGTTTTTTTAATTAATTGCGCTAATTGGCCGGTGCGTGTTAATGCGGTAACTTCACGCTCGTCAACAATGGCATTTGCAATACGCCATGCATGTTTTTCTTCACCAAAAGTACGTAGTACCCAAGTAATATCTTCAACATCTGCAACGGCTAGCCATTCTGCTGCCGTTTGGCCACGTGAGGTGTCCATTCTCATATCAAGCGGGCCATCTTTCATAAAGCTAAAGCCACGCTCTGCTTCATCAAGTTGTGGCGAAGACACACCAAGATCCAATAAAATACCGTCAATTTTTTCAACTAACTGATGCTTTTCAACAATCATTGCTAAGTCAGCAAAACCATGATGCTCAATAATAAAACGCTTATCATCAGCATATTTTTGGGCTGCAGCTATTGCAGAAGGATCTCGGTCGATCGCTATTAAACGCCCATTAGGACCTAGGTTTTCAAGAATTAATCCCGAATGTCCACCGCGCCCAAACGTACAGTCGATATAAATACCATCTGGTTTAATCGCAAGCCCTGTAATTGACTCGGCAAGTAGTACTGAAATATGTGCATTATCGTGTTGCATTATGTGTTTATCGACACCATTTTGTTTTCATTATTTTGTTGCGAGATTTGTTATAACGACAAATCAAGTAATCGGTCAGTGAGCTCTATTTCACCTGACTGAATTTTTGCAATACCTTGCTGCATTTGTGCTTGCCAGGCATTTTCGCTCCAGATTTCGAACTTTCTTAACTGCCCAACTAACATTAAGCCTTTTTCTAAACCGGCGTGTTGTCGCAGAGGCCCATTAATTAATAAACGACCACTTTTATCTATTTCACAATCTGAGGCGTTACCTAATAACACTTGCTGTAAAAGTCGCTCTTGCGGATTCATACTCGATAAACCACAAAGCTTTAATTCTATTTCTTCCCATTCAGGAAGCGGGTAAAGCAATAAACACGGATGTTGAATATCAACAGTACAGACCATTTTTCCTTGGCAATCAGCAAACAGCTCCTCGCGGTACCTTGTAGGTATCGTGATTCTGTTTTTACTGTCGAGCGTTATTGCGCTAGTGCCTCTGTACATAATCCACTTTGTTTAATTGGGATCTCTGTTGATCCACTTATTCCCACTTTTCCCCACAATGGTACAGTTTAGTGAGTAAAGTAAACTTATGTCAAGCAAAGTTTTGTAATTTGATCGCGCTGAGTGCCTAGAAAATAAAGGCTTTTAGGGAAGTGAATGAATTTGTGGGCTTTTGTGGATCGCTTGCCCAATTTGCGCTGAAAAATTAAATTTTTTTCACTTAGAATGATGTTTTACTGTCACAGATCGGCGACAGTGGCACTAACTTCACCCTACAAATGGCTATTTTCAACCGCATATAAATGGAAGCTATCAGCTTTTAATCGCACTGAAAGTGCATCACCTAATGTGTGAAGTTCTTGGCTATAATAACTTAACTGCGAAAAGGATAACTCTGAATTCTGCTCAATACTGCGTAATAAATAGTGAAAGCCTTGCTCGGTAACACTAATATGTTCGATAACCACATTATTTTCTTTCAGCTGACATCGCTCGATATTATTTGGCTTAATCAACAACTGATTGTTACTTTCTTGCTTAGCAAGGTCAGCCAAAACTTGATGCTTAATAGATTGTTCATCAAGTTCACCAATTAACGTACGCACAGACAACTTATTGTTATTATTTATTAATGAAGCTGGTAACCAACTACCCAACTGCAGAAAATCAGCAACCTGCCAACTATTCGGTTGTTGGCAAACACTTGCAGGAGAACCCACTTGTAATACTTGCCCTTGATGCATTACGGCAATTTTATCGGCAAAGGTAAAGACCTCATCTTTATTATGAGTAACAAAAATAGCCGTCATGCCAAGGCGCTTTAATAACTGTCTTATCTCGATCATTAACTCATTGCGCAATCTAGCATCAATATTTGAAAAGGGCTCATCGAGCAATAACAAACTAGGCTGTGGCGCTAATGCTCTTGCAATAGCGACACGCTGTTGTTGTCCACCAGATAACTGATGTGGAAAACGTTGTGAAAATTCTGATAATTCAAGCAAGGTTAATAACTCTTCACAACGGTTGTGTTGTTCAGTTTTAGCTAAAGCGCTTAGTCCAAAACAAATATTTTCATTGACAGTTAAGTGCGGAAACAATGCGTAATCTTGGAAGATCATACCAATATTGCGCTGCTCTGCTGGCAGCATATTATTGATACTTATTTCTATAGGTGCCTTATTTGTAGGCTTTATTTCAATAATGCCTACATTTTGTGCGATAAAACCGGCTAAAGTATTAAGTAAGGTAGTTTTACCACAACCACTTGGCCCAACCAGCCCTAAAATCTCGCCTTTTTCTAATGAAAGATCAACATTTGACAAAATTATTTTAGCTTGTAATTCAACCGTTAAGTTTTCAATATTAATGAGTGATTGCACTAACTGTCCTTCTGACGGTTGAGAAAAATAATAGGTAATAAACCAAACAATACAATCAAAATTGCACCTAACGCACCTTGCTCTAAGCGTTCGTCGGAAATTAGCTGATAAATTTGTGTACTTAAGGTTTCAAAATTAAACGGCCGTAATAATAGCACAGCAGGTAGCTCTTTCATGGCTTCAACAAACACTAAAAGCCACGCAACCAAAATTGATGATTTTAATAACGGTAGATGCACCCGAAAAATAGCCGGTAAGGTTTTTACCCCTAAACTGCCCGGCGCAAGATCTAGCGATTTAGGAATTTGACTTATCCCAGCGTTAATCGTGCCGTTTGCAATAGCAGAAAAACGTACAACAAAAGCAAAAATGATTGCAAAAACCGTACCCGATAATATTAGCCCTGGTGCTTGAAAGCCAACCCCTTTAGCAACATCGTTAATCGCATGATCTAACGGTCCAAAAGTGGCTAGCATCGCCATAGCAAGTACGGTACCGGGAATGGCATAACCAAAACCAGAAATTTGCAATGGGATCATACGCGAACGACTTTGATGTAACCGATGAAATAAAGCCAAGGTTAGCGCAACTAAGGTGGCTATAGTTGCACTATAAATCGCAATTTCAAGGCTATTTTTACCGGTAGCAATTAACGCAATAAGTTGCGGGTAGTCAGCATAATCTATTGCCATGATAATGAGTAAAGTCAGTGGTAATAAAAATCCAGCCAGTACTAAAAACCAACAAAAAATACTGCCGAATATTTGCTGAGTTAAAGACAGTTTTTTTCGTTCTTGGTTTGCATTAGGTCTGCTTGATTGATGACGCTGCCCTGCTCTTGCACGCTGCTCGGCGACCACAATAAATAAAATAAATAGCATTAACACACTAGCTAACGCATTAGCAGCGCCAAAGTCACCATATCCTAACCAAGTATCATAAATAGCAGTAGTTAAGGTATTCACAGCAAAATATTGTACTGTGGCAAAGTCAGCCAGTGTTTCCATAATCACTAAGGTTAACGAAATAGCAATAGCTGGGCGTGCTAAGGGAAGTGCAATTTTATAAAAGCTTTGTCGTTCACTGCAGCCTAATAAGCGACTAGCTCTGAGCAGGTTTCTGTCTTGCTGCTCAAAAGCAGTACGTGTAAGCATATAAACATAAGGAAACATGACTAATGAAATAACAATAGCTGCGCCGCCTAAGGTTCGAATATCAAAGAAGTAGTAATCGTTTGGAGATTGCCAATTAAACCATGCACGCAACAAACGCTGCACTGGACCGGCATAATCAAATAAATCTGTGTATAAATAAGCCACTAAATATGCAGGCATGGCTAAGGGAAGCATTAGTAACCATCTTAGCTGCTTAGCCATAACAATATTCGTTTGACTAATCAGAACAGCTGCCGGTACACCAAAGCAAAATGAAAGCAGCGCAACTAATACGCCTAACACAAGTGTGTTTTGAATATATTCAGGTAAAACAGTTGCCCATAAGTGTGAAAACAAATCGCCAGCGTTATTTAAACTACCGACGAGCATCACCACGATGGGCGAGATTAACGCTAAAGCAAAAAACCAGCTGAAAAATTTCCAACTGGTACTGGTATTGCCAATAATCACGCCGTTAACTCGGCATTTGAAACACTAGAGATCAAATTGTGCTTTATCTAATAAAATCAACGCAGCTTTTCGGTGCTTAGCGATTGTTTCAAGTGAAAGTGTATCAGCTTTAAATTCGCCCCAAGAAGCAACTAATTTTGAAGGCTGCACACCTGGACGAACAGGGTATTCCATATTAGTTTCGGCATACATTTTTTGTGCAGGCTTTGAAACAAGGAAGTTCATCAATGCTAATGCATTGGCTTTATTAGGTGCGTATTTCGCCATTGCCATACCGGAAATATTCACATGCGCGCCACGATTTTTTTGATTAGGGAAGTTAATATAAACTGCATCTGCCCATACTTTTTGCTTGTCATCGTTTAGCATATTGCCAAAGTAATAGCTGTTACCTAATGATATGTCACATAAGTTTTGGTGAATAGCTTGCACTTGTGCACGATCGCTCCCTTGAGGTTTGCGCGCTAAATTAGCTTTTACCTTTTCTAACCATATTAAAGTTTCAGCTTCGCCATGCTTTGCGATCATCGCGGAAACCAATGCCACGTTATATGGGTGTTTGCCACTGCGAGTACAAATTTTTCCTCGGTACTTTTCATCGGCTAAATCTTCATAGTTAAAATCAACTTTACCTAATCTTTTTGCTGAATAAATATTACGAACACGTGTGGTTAACGCATACCAAGTATTATCTGCTGCTTTGTATTGTGCTGGAATTGCCGCGGTTAACTCAGGCGATTGAACGGCTTGCAACAAATGCTTATCTTTTAACTCAATTAAACGACTAATATCTGTAGTCAATAAAATATCAGCAGGACTATATTCGCCTTCGCGCTCTAATCGCTCAGCCATGCCTTTTTTAGCGAAAACAACATTCACTTTGATACCCGTTTCTTTGGTGAACTCATTAAAAAGTGGTTCAACTAAAAACGGTTGTCTGTATGAATAAACATTAACATCGTCATTAGCGAAAACGTTAATGCTCGTTGTTAAAACTGCAACTAAAACAAAAGAAGAAAACAAAATTTTATTCAACATCAAGCCCGCCTAAACAATAAGAAAATTAATGAATTTAAAGTTGCCGCAAGACTAATCAAGATACTTATCGCTGTCAAGGTTTTTGCGAACTATTCTCATTCAGCTTTTGTGTTATTTAGCTAATAAGTTAACTATTTTACTTCATATAAGCATATTAAAAAATATGCTCGAGCCAAGAGCGGTTTATTGACTAACTTTCGACTGCAAAAAGTCTTGAGTAGCTTTATCAAGGCAACGGTTAGAAATATAATGCCTGTTGCTGTTATGACTGATTAGCCATCCCTTTTCTGTCGGAGTAATTAACTCAATATCACTGAACTGCATATTATTATCAATATAAAAAGATGAAATATGAATACTATCTTGGTTTATAGCAAGTTTAACTTCTGCTTTAGCCGCTTTACTCAACATTTGGCGAGCAACCCACCAGGGCTTTCGATAATAACTACTAACCAGCTCTAATATCCCCAACGAAAAAATAAACCAAGCTGCATAAGGGTTTAGCTCTGAAAACATGACTAACAGCATACCTACTAGCATTAAGATCAAACCTTTACGATATAAGATCCAAGGTGTTTGCACTGTTACAGATTCGTCGAAACATTCGCTAAAATGAGATTTGTCTAAGATAAAGCTTGTTTGATAATTAAAGGGCTGGGTCATATTAAGATGATAAATAATGGAGTTGTATGCATTTTACCTATTACTGTACCGAATTACTATTTTGTCGCTGAAAAGATCGTCCCGGTATATTTAAGCGCTGTATATTTAGCCGTATTTTTATAAAAATTGGGCAATAAAAAACCGCGTAAACGCGGTTTTTTTAGCAAGATGTTAAAGACTAGCCGTTGATAAAATCAACACCTTCTTTAATATCTGCATTTAATGTAGCAAGCATGTCGTTTTTAGCTTTTTCTTCAAAAGCACTTAGCTCGCCGTATGGTAAAATTTCAGTAATACCATTAACACCTAAACGTACTGGGTGAGCAAAGAACGGTGCATCGCCACCTTCTACTTCAACGTAAGCGTAATCAACAACATCTTCGCCTTGTAAACCTTTTACTAAAGATAAACAAAAACGAGCAGCAGCAGCGCCCATTGAAAGTGTAGCAGAACCGCCACCAGCTTTAGCGTTTACAACTTCAGTACCAGCATTTTGAATGCGTGGTGTTAAAGCGGCAACTTCTTCATCAGAGAAAGTAACACCTTCAACTTGTGAAAGAAGTGGTAAAATTGTTGTACCTGAATGGCCACCAATTACTGGGATTTTAACTTCGCTTACATTCAAACCTTTTAATTCAGCAATGAATGCTTCAGAGCGAATTACGTCTAGCGTAGTTACACCAAAAACACGGTTTTTATCGTAAGTACCCGCTTTTTTGAATACTTCAGCAACGATTGGCACAGTACCGTTTACAGGGTTAGTAATAATACCAACTAATGCTTTAGGACAGTTAGCAACAATGCCTTCTGCTAAAGTTTTAATAATACCTGCGTTAACAGCAAATAAATCAGCACGGTCCATACCAGGCTTACGTGGCATACCAGCAGGAATGATTACAATATCAGCACCTGTAAGAGCACCGGCTAAATCGTCAGCACCAAAACCAGCAACTTTTACCGCTGTAGGGATGTGTGATAAATCTACGGCAACACCTGGAACCACTGGTGCAACGTCATATAAAGATAGCTCAGAACCTGCAGGTAATTGAGTTTTTA
>OJAV01000627.1_pt1 | contig 12768 bp, 8 predicted proteins | sample 1590081 | NCBI WGS metagenome assembly OJAV01 (sample SAMN05416852, study PRJEB24817) | seawater metagenome | isolation source: Sea water | place: Canada:Atlantic | collected 2013-07
TGCTCTCGCCTTTAAGGGCCTCTTTATTCCACTTAAAGGTAAAAGGCGTACCCATCTTAAGGTTATCCCCGTGAGTTGGTGCGGTAACCCCAGCAACTCTTCGATTACTCACCACGCGATTTTGCCCCTCTAACACCATCATATCGAGAGTCTTGAAATCAGGTGTTATAAACACCTCTGGGGACAATATACTGGCAAGCGTTTCAGCATACTCTTTGCGTATGGGAAGCGAAGTCGACGTTGCTAACATTTCTTCCGCTTTTAGGGCTTCTCCTTTAACCGCATACGCCGAGGCCAGTGCTAAATGTCTTTCAATATCATCGTTCTGAGTATGAGTGAGCCCATATTCAATCGCTAAATCAGTAAAGCCGGCGCGTAGAGCAGTATGAATAATATAAGCGGTATACTCGCCCAAGGTGTCTTTTTCCGCCAATGCATAAATATCGGCTTGCTTCACTGATAATCCCAAACCTATCTCACTATTCACTGCCACTAACGACGAGAAAAATGAAAGAGAGGCTGTTGAATTCTCGTCGGATACGCCGTCATTATTTCTCAATGTTTTTATTTCTGCTGACTTGATAACCGATAGCGCGCTGGTGAAATCATTGACAAGATACAAGGCTATCGCTTGTTTCACCTTTAACCGAGAACACCGAGGGCGTTGCGCGCACAACGCAACCGCAGATTCAATAAAAGACACACTTTGAGCATACATTTTACCGTAGGCATAATAGTTGTGTTGCTGCTCATAAACTTTTATTAATTGCTCCTCAAATAAGGGAGCAAGTGCAAGGTAAATACTTTGCTGCTTACTTAATAAAAACTCTACCAAAAGAGGGTCATCTATTAGCGACGCGGTTTCTAATAGATATCCATATAATTGCGCGAGCTCTGGATTAGTTGCATTATAGGCTTGCTCACCCAACGCCAACGATGATTTCATTCGTGATGCGGCACCATTCCTCTCGCCGGCTTTGGCTAGCACTAATGATTTCATACCTTCAAACCATGCTTTTTGGTGAGCCGGCATATCTGCTGGTAAGGGCTGCTCAACCCTATCAAGTAACTTGGCTGGTGCATGTTTAAGCAAAACTTCCCACTGAAATTTTTGCAATCTAAACTTGTCTTCCGGCAACATTTGTTTGTCGAAATTATTCAGAAGACGCGCCAGAGTATCTAGCACTTGCGGCCTTTGTGTGCCAGCGTAGTCGACCTTAGCGTTAAGGAATTCGCTTTCAAACGTACTTGGTAAATCGTTATTATATTTCGTAAGCCAGTGGGTGGCGCTGCTTAAATCACCACGGTAATAGGCTATTTTTGCCTGCATCAATGCACCGCTGGCACCATCTGTATCCAATCGCTCAATAACGTACTTTGCTTTCTCTATATATCCTAAGTTCAATAGCGTTTGAGATAAGGTGGCAACAATTGATGCACGGGTTTCACTATCACTCAATGAGGTCGAAAATGCGATATCAACACCATGATTAATAAAGTCAGCGGCACTCAATGCACCGCCGCCTTCTGATTGTGGTGAGTGCGCTAAAAATAACTCGTCGTAAAAGGAAAGCGTCTGCTGTGTTTTCCTCGATTCTTGAATTAGCGACTTATTTTGCATGAATAGCGCAGCAGCCCCTATCGCTAGCACACAAGGGATAATGACGGCCGATATTGCAGTAGTGGGCGAACGTTGAAACCATTTTTTGTAATAATAAGAATTGCTACTTTTGAACCACTTAAGTGGCCTATTAGCGAATAAACATTCAAGTGCATCGTTAAATTGCTCAGCACTTTGAAAGCGATCCCTTGGGTCGGCAGATGTGGCTTTTTCAATTACTGCCTCAAATTCAGTATTGAGCATATGGTGCTGAAACATAAACGCCATTACTTTACCCAGCGCATATATGTCATCGGTAACTTTTGCCTGGTTGCCACTTTGTTGTTGTGGACTAGCATAATCGTTGCTGACGGCGGTTAGTTGTTGGTTATCTGGATGGCTTAACGAGTGTGAAATACCAAAATCGAGTAACTTTGGTTGGTTGTGTTCATCTACAATAATATTCGACGGTTTAATGTCAGCGTGAATAATACCGCACTGATGTGCTTCAAACAGCGCACTACAAAGTTTCATTAATATTGAAAGGTAGGCGTGAGTAGTGTGCGATAAATTCTGTCTATTTGATAACGTTGCTTCAGACAATGGAGCACCATCAATGTATTCCATCACCAAATAAGGTACGTCTTCTTCAGTGACATCGACGGTATAAATTTTAGCGATGTTAGGGTGGTTTAAATTGGCTAAATGCTGCGCTTCTTTTTGTATAAAGTTATCACCCGCTAAATCTGCAATTGATGCGAAAACAAACTTAACGGCGACTTTTTGTTCTATCAACCCATCATTTCGCTGACCTAAATACACCGCGCCCATTCCGCCTTCGCCAAGCTTTTGCTTCAGCAGATAAGGCCCAACTTGTTTACCTTCTAGGGATTTCGCGTGATTATCGTCGCACAGTAAATCGGCTTGAGCCCCCACTAACTGAGTGAAACCGCTTTGTTTTTTATTCGCATAATGGGCATTGATTAATGCCAGGGTTTCACCAAATAGCGGGTCTTCTTTTGAACATAACTGCGACAAATTTTCTCGCATTTTAGCTTCGTCCAACCCAATAAGGTGCTGAAAAAAGAGTAAGGCATTTTCAAACTTCATGAATAGCTCTTTTGATTTATCTGAATAACAATATGGAGGGAAGGACTAGGCGGCTTCGCACTGAACCCTAAGGTAAGCTTTTGCCGCCGACAATTCGTTGTAAACCGTAGACTCACTTAAATTGAGTTGAGAGGTTATTTCCCCTACATTTTGCCCAAGATAATAGTGAAGAAGCGCAATTTGATAACAACGCTTAGAAACATTTTCGAGTGAGGATAACGCATTGTCGAAACTAAGGTATAAACCCGAGTCGATAGAAGCATCGGTTATCTGCACCACGTCTTCTAATTCGTTAGTGCGTTTTTTTGCAGAGCGCTTTTTAATTTCATCTTGCAACATCCAGCGAACAAAAACTGCTAAGGAAGCATAAAACTGCTGTCTGTTCTCGAAGATTTCATCAGGCGCGGTTAGTTTGATAATGACATCATGAAGAAGTGAGGTGGTATTGGGGAGCTTGTCGAGCAGGCTTAGCGCATTGTCAGACTCCGCTTTTTTGCTGATCTGCTTTTTCACCATGCCTTTTAAATGATAGTAAACAATACTACGAAGCTGATTAGCACTTTTTAAATCGTTATTGATTACCCAAGCGTTTAGCACTTCGGTAAACTCGCCGCTTGTATCCCTCAAATGAACACCTTCCATACTGCTGCCTAGCGCATTGGCTAATCATTTTAACAACCAACATAGAAATAATATGGCGATTAGTCAACGCTTAAATGCACTTTACCTTAATTAATAATTCAAAAAGCCTAAACCCACCTACAGTATAATCATTTATTATTAGTAACAATTACTTACATTCATCCCTCACGACTCTAAATATAGAGCTCACCCTAGTAAAGGCCTTAGATAGTAAGTTTTCAAGGCTATTTCAGCTACGCAAACAGCCTATATGGCGGGCGGCGGAATACTGCTGTATTTGCATTTATAAGCAATGACTACTCCCCTGCATTACTTAAAAAAACTTGCTTCTTAGCGCCACTAAAAACAAACTCCCCAAAACAGTATTAAGAACAAAGAGGCAGTAATGGCTTTCGAATTAAAAATTGAAAACAAGGTAGCACTGATTACCTTTGATGACGGCAGGGTAAACGCAGTAGGCTTTTCTCTTATTGATGCATTGAATAACGCATTAGATGAAGCTGAGCAAAACGCTGATGCAGTAGTGATGTATGGCGGTGCCGATAAGTTTTGCGGTGGCTTCGACCTTTCAGTGATGAAAGCTGAAGATAAGACCGAACAGGTAAAACTGGTTCAGGCAGGCGCTGATTTAATTGTAAGGCTGTACGGCTATCCAAAACCCCTTATTGTTGCTGCTGAAGGCCATAGTATCGCATTGGGTGCAATATTCTTGATGGCCGCTGACCTACGTATTGGTAAAGACGGCGACACCAAATATGGCTTAACTGAGACCGCTATTGGCATGGTATTGCCCGCGTTTGGTATGGAACTGGCGAAGTCACGTTTAGCCCCTACTTCTTTAACCGAAGCGTTACTCTTTTCACGGGTATACCAAGGGAAGGATGCGGTAAAAGTGGGCTATTTAGATGCTGCAGTGCCGCAAGAGCAAGTACTCGCTACCGCTATGGGCTATGCTGAAAAACTTAAAATGTTGCCTGCAAAAGCGTTTGCTGAATCTAAGCTACAACTTCGCAAAGAAACCCTATCTAAAATGCGCGGCTAGTCTCTCCTTGCAAATTAGGCATTGAGATTTAGGCCTTGCAACTTAGGAATCAAAACTTAGGCATTCAACGTAACTGATGCGCAGAGAAGTGCTTAGAACACACCTAAGAATCCATTTAGGTTGAAGTAGTCGAATAATAAATGGCACCCTTGAGGTGCCATTCTATTTTTACATATTAAGCCGTAAACTAATGTACAGCACCTGAGGTTTCTTCAATTTTTTCTTGAAGCTCTCCTCGCAAGCCCAACTCGAAGCCAAGTTCTGCAACTACAAATAATGGCCCAATTGCTAGGCCCATAATATCGTCTACAAAGGCTGGTTTTTTACCTTCAAAATGATGGCCAATAAATTGTAAAATCCAACCGCCTACGAATATACCAATTGAGGCAGATAGCCATACCCATGTTGCGCTTTGCGCCAAAGGTTGTGCGAGGTAAAGCAATGCCCCGGTTAATACCACCATGGTAAGACCTAACTTTACATCTAACTTTAAATAAAACACATTACCGATGACCCACACGAATAACGCAGGGCTTAGTAATAATGCTCCTACGATAGGCGCAGTGACTTCAAAAGCCGGGCGGCTTAACAAGCTTAAAAACGCAAAAACAATAAGGGGAATACCAATGTAATGGGTGAAAATATTACGTTGATCTCTATGATATTTTGCGTACTCACTTAGATGCTGCTCAAGCGTTTTCATTCTACTACCTATAAACTTTTTCTTATAAGCATATGAGATTAGCGAGAAAGAATACTTCACACTGTCGCCAAGCCGACAATTAGTTCAAATTGATAGTAGTGTTTGAAAAAAATAGAATCCGATACGTGTGCTTTATTTATCGCCTTATACCAAACTCAAACACACCGTTGCTTGCTACCAAACTAGAAGAGCGTGTTGATAGGCGAGTGAAGGTAATAGCACTTATTTGGTTTTGCGTGTCTTCTTGGGATATGTCGAAATAATGCATGGCATAGCCGGTACCAGCATAGTTGGGCCCGGTAGGCTGAAGTTCCACATAGGGGATAGCCTTAAACGCCAACCCCACTAAAAATTGCCTTATTGCACAATATAACTTACCTTCTAAGGCAGTGATTAAACAATAAAAACATAAAGTTATAAACTCAACAAGGATGTTTCATGCGCAAGGCCGTTCGCTTTAGAGTACTTTATTTACTGTTTGCTATAGCCACCTACACTTTAGGCTTCATACTACTACCAGAGACTATTAATTCTTCATTCGACCAGATACTTTCTGCTGGCTTCCTGTTTGCCTACTTCATTGTTCTACCAGCTCTGTTTTGGTACTGCGTTATAAAGGTCGGTGAGCAGAAAAAATGGAAGATCATCATTCCCTTTAGTCTCGCCAGTGTTGTCGCTCGCTATTCCATGCCGGTTTCTCTTGCTAGCTACTTTGAATTTTTAAGCTGGGTGCGCTATCCGGTTATTGCCATACTGCTTATTATCGAATTCGTGGTGATTTTTCACGTCGTGTCTATGCTATGGAAATCTCGAAAAATTAAAGGTGATCCTCGCATTAATGCGTTAATCAACAACATAAACGAAGACGATAAGAAACGAGAAGTTACGCTAATTATGGCTAGCGAACCCGCAAGTTGGTATTACGCCATTCCTAAATTCACAAAGGCTCACACGCCCGCCTTAGCTAACCTATCGCTGCTAAGCGCCAAACGGTGGCATTTCGCATTAGTATTGTTAGGTTTAGTTGCGGTGACGTGTGTGTCTTATTCTTTGTTAATATTATGGAGTGAAATTGCCGCCATTATTGTCGCGTCAGTCATTTTCTACGGCATCATTAGTGTTACGGCAAGTCATCGAATTAGCAGGCATTTTTCTGTTTATTGCCACAACAATCACCTTATCGTAAATGCCAGTTTTTTCAGCCTGCTTTTTATTCCCTTAACTCATATTCAAACCTGTGAAGCTGGCGAGTGGGAGTGCGATAAAGAGCAATTGAAAGTGGGTCGTGGCACCGCGAATATTAAGCTAACTTTTTCAACACCGGTTTATTGGTTCACGTTAATGGGTACCATTTGTGAACGCCCTACTGAAGTTTATTTATGTGTAGATACGCCTAATGATCTGGTGCTGTCACTCAGTAATGTGGATTAGGAGCTGAGGCAATGATATTTAAGGGTAAGAGTTGCTCAAATGGTTAAATGGATAATCTGCGAATAATCTTATCGGTTCAGTGTAAGTGTATGTGCTTCTTTACCTGAAAAAATCACCAATTTTCCTGATGATAGTTCTTTAAAACTATATTCCCCACTTACTATACGGGGATTTTTTTTCAGTGAAGTAATTAATATTTCTCTACTTCCCCCTCCTTGAGAAGAAATTTTCGAAGCTATTCTATTTAACGTATTAATAGAAACATTTTTATTACTTACTAACGCCACCAAGGTACCCAATTGCTCTTCCTTTTCCGATAGTGATTGTAACAGCTCACTCGGGGATGATGGGTTTTTAGCTAATAGATTATCTATTTCATATCCCATATCAGTCTCGAACCCTTCTAATTCAAGAAGTCGCTCTGAACTAGTTAAAGGATTAGCAGCATCTTCGAATGCTGAGTATTGATTAAAAGAGGTAAACGAAAATAATAAAGTAAGAGACAAAAATAACGTTAGCTTTAAAAACCTGAACATTAATTGCCTAAAATTTTCTCTAATTCCATCTATAGAAATCTCATTTAAAAAAATGAAAATCCCCGTAAACAACACAATAGCCACTAATATGACTTTTATTATATATATACCCAGTTGAGGGTCAGATTTGCCATGAAGTATAGAAAAATTTAAAAATATATAGGGGAATACTGTAATAAAAGCAATCGCCATTACGGCGATGCTTCTAAATTTTAATAAAGACATCTCTAAACTTTACCAGCTATCAAATTTGAATAGTCCATAAGGCTTTCCCTCCCCCACATAAGAAATGGTAAATTGAGCTCTAAAGTTACTATTATAAACAATAGCTAATCTAAATGATTTGCTAACGTTAATATCAAATCCAACGACAAGGTAGTCAAAACACTTAATTTTAACTTACTATCTTCAAAGTTTAGATTGTAAAATTTCTTTTTAACAGTTTCCCATCCCCCTGATTTAATCAAATCACAAAAGACTATATAACCGCTATTACAGAGACATTTTAAGCTCTATACGTGCAGTAGCCCCATCACCAATAGTGACGTTGTTAATGCCGCCACCCACAAGGTAATCAGTATCAAATACGTTTTCTACATTTAGCCTTACATCAACTTGTTTACCCATAATATCAGTTCGGTATGTAGCACCTATATCAACACGACTATAAGCGTCTTTTAACACAGTATTTGCGTTGTCTGCATAGCGTTCACCCTGATAAAAGATACCCGCATTCAATGCTAATTTTTCAGTAACTTCGTAGCGGCTCCATAACGATGCTGACCATTTAGGCGCATCAACTGGCGTATTGCCTTCGAAGTTTTCGTCTTTTTCATACTCAGCATCTAAGTACATCATTGACGTCATCACAAACCACTTATCACTAACCGCACCTTGTGCTGCAAGCTCTAAACCTTGGTGAGTTTGCTTACCAGATTGCGTAGTTACAGTGGTATACAAGGGGTCATTTAACAGCTGCTCAGAAATCAACGTACCAGTCTTTTCAATGTTGAAAAGAGCACCACTTACGAGTAGTCGGTCTGATACTTCCCACTTTGCCCCTAACTCTACTTGCTTAGACGTAGTCGCATCTAATTCCATACCAAAGTTTTGGTCTAGCTCGTCTTCAATGGTTTCACTTGATTGAGGCTCAAACCCTTCTGAGTAGTTCACATATACCGTGCTGTTTTCAGCTGGGTGATACAACACGCCAACTTTTGGTAATAAAGATTCGTTGTCAGCACCTTCACGGCTTTGCTTATCGAAGCGCCCACCAATGGCAACTTGCCATTGTTCGTTCAACGTCATTAAATCTTGGAAATACACACCGTAATAATCGTATTCAGTGGTACTTAACGTTTCATCGTTATTGAAATTTAAATCTGGTTTGGCAGGTTCGGGTTGCCCTACGGTGTAAGTGATTGAATCCCCTCTTTCGATAAGCTGACCGTAGTAATAATCTAGTGCGTTCGCACCAATCAGAATATTGTGCTCGATACCACCAAACGATACTTCACCATTAATATCTATAAATGCGGTTTTAAACTGCCAATCGTCTGAACGATCGTAAGGATTAGAGGTATAGCTGTCACCAATTTCGTAATCAGAAGGAAGTCGAGGGGATGATTCAAATCGTTGTCTTTCAAACGATTGCTCGTTGTAACCCACCTTCACTTGCCACTCAGGGTTCATGAAATAAGTTAACTTAACCCCTTTGTTTTCAACATGAATATCTGTGAACGCCCAAGAAAAATCGTTAATAGTATTTCTATTGCTAATTACATTAGCATCTTCATCTAACCATGCGCCGGTATCTAAACCCGCTTTATCGTTAGTGCGATCGTAATAAGCATTCACTATTAAGCTGTCATTAATTTTATGCTCAAGCACTAATGAACCAAGGAAACGATCACGCTCTCGCGTTTCGCCATTTTGATATTCGCGATCAAAATTAACATCCTGCTTTACCAATACCGCGCGATAGCCGGTATCTTCAGCAATTTGACCACCAGCATCTAGCATAAATCGCGTAGAACCATATTGGTCGGTGTCTGCACTGACTTCCAATAAGCGAGACGCAGTAGGTTGCTTGGTTACCATATTAATAAGCCCACCTGGTGCAGACTGACCATATAAAATACTAGATGGGCCTTTAATGACCTCTACTCTTGAAAGCGTTTCGATAGGCTGTTGATAGTGAGACCAATGCTGATGCCCATCGCGCAAATAACCAGTAGATGAGCTTAATTCAAAGCCTCGTGAGCTAAATACTTCACGGTTTCGTTGTTTAGAACCCGGTGACAAACTTGCATCGTTATTGAGTACTTCACCTAACGTGGTAGCAAGTTGCTCATCGATAATAGTTTCAGGAATGACCGTTACCGCTTGAGACGTTTCAAGTAATGAAACATTCGCACGCATGGCGCCAGATGCATCACCTACTTTATAGTCGTTAAAATAGGTACCTTTTACATTGATAACTTCTACTTCGCTTTCGCTTGTCATTGTTTCCTCTGCGTAGGCCGCATTCGATAATGCAATGCCCCCAACGCTCAGGCCCAAGCCTAGACCCAAACTTTTACCTAACTTAAGGCCTAAACGAACATTTACTGACGTACGACTGCGCTGCATGAAGATTTTCCTATACAAAATACTGACAAAAGTTTTCAAAAACGCGATGCTAGCACAAACGCAAATGATAAACATTAACATTCAGAGAATTATTTTTAAGGGAAGCTAATAACTCTTTTGAGGAAGTCTAGAAAAGGAAACCTTTATTAAATGCGAAAAGGTATGTAGGTATAGATTCCATAGCTCAAGCAAACAACAACTGCAGAAATAAAAAACCACGCTACCCCCCCCATCTTTTTTAAGGCGACTCGCCAGATCCTAAACGGGGTATTTGCTCGCGGTGTATTTTTAGAAGGAATACTCCCTACCTTTCGTCCTACACGCAAACCGTACATATATGTACCAGTTATACAAAGGCCCGTAAGAAAAATACCAAACAAAAAATACAAAATTTTACTCGCTAACTTACCCGTATTTCCTTGCACTTCTCCCCACACACCAAAATGCAGCGGATCTGCCGCTTCTGAAATACGGAGGTGTATCGACAAGTCATTTCCATATTGCTTGAAAACAGTTTCAGCAGAAACAGGGTCGAATTGAATGGTATTTGCTCGGCTTCTTACCAGTATTGCACTGGCTTGACCTTGGAACGCTACTACCCCACCGGCTTTGTTGGGAAGTCGCACTTCTTGAATGGTAAGCGCTTGAAACTGCGCTTGGGTCTTTTGCAACATCGTATTAAACGCAGCTTGAGTCGGCATTACAGGTTCATCCATCGCGGCTTGAGTCATTGCATAGCCTTTGTCGCTGCTGGGAGCGGCTGCGCCCCAACGTTCAGCTAAATACCAGCTACCTGTAATTCCTATCACAATCAAGAACCATAAGCTCCAAACACCAACTAACCGATGCAAGTCGCCCCAACGGGTTTGTTTGTGTCGCCAACGGGGTTTGCGCAGAAAGCCTTTCCACCAGCGCCTGTATATATACAAGCTAGAAATCAGTATCGCTAATATAGCAATAGAAAAAGCACTAACGATGGTGATGCCTAGGGTTAGCGGCAACATGAGGTGTCGGTGAGTTACCCTGAAAAAACGCTGCCAGTTTAACCAGCGGCCACCGCCTAAATACTCACCTGTTGTGGGATGAAAAAACAAACGGTGCCGTTGCTTATTGTCATCTCGATAAATGACTTGTGCACTAAACCAAGGGTGAATAGGCGCTTGGATAGACTCAATGTTGCTTACAGGAGGGGTTAATTTTGCGGTTTCAGTAAGAGCTTGTTCATAAACCGCCTCCCAGTTCATATCACTTACACTTGACGGCGCTACCCGTTTTGCCGGGTTAGTTAACCAATCAATTTCGTGTGATATAACAGCTAATGTTCCGGTCGCAACAATAAAGCACAGCAGGATGGAAAGCTTCACGCCCACCCAACTGTGAATCGAAAACCATGTAGGCTTGCTTAGCACTTATTAAAAATTGTATTTAAGCTGGGCAATAATTTCGCGAGGCTGCCCTGGGAAGTGGCCATTTCTTTCGCTAAATCCACTTACTGCGTATTCTTTATCAAATAAATTATTAATGTTTACACTTAGTAGAGTATTGTCCCATCGGGTCGTCCAGCTTGCATCAAACACAGTGAAAGGTTTTACCTTTTGCGCATCTGCACTTATTTGCTCACTCACGTAATTCACCCCAAAAGCAATCGAAGAGTCGATACTATTAATGGCATACCTTGTCCATAAGCCTGCTTGATGACGTGGTGCGTTCACAAATCTATCGCCCGCACCAAACGTGTTACTTGAGCTACCGTCAACCACAATAGTATCGTTATACGCGTAATTTGCAGTGATGCTAAGTTTCTCTGAGATATCACCAACTAAAGTAAACTCTGCACCGTCGCTTTCAACTACACCAAAATTAATTAGCGCCGATTCTGTATCGTCGTTTACGCCTTCGATATAGTCTGGGTTACTATAGACCAAGTTTTCTTTACTTATATGGTACACGGCTACCGTGGTCATAATACTGCCGTTCAACCACTCGTTTTTCACACCGAACTCAATGGCATCACCACTGACAGGTTCAAGTGAGATTACATTAGCATCAGCTTGATCAGTGGCGTCAACGGGGTTAAAGCTTTCTGAATAGTTGGCGTACACCGACATTGCGTTAAACGGTTTATAGGTAATGCCTGCACGATAGGTAATATCTGAATCGTCGTATTCGGTGCCAGTTTCTTTATCTCGCTCGTCAAATCTATCGAAGCGCGCGCCAGCCATCACAATAATATTATCTGTTAAGTTCACCATATCCTGAACATACAACCCTTGGCGATTACGACGTATGCCGTCTCTTTCTAGGTCTGTCAGGTTATAAGTACTTGGGTCTGTTTCACCATAATTTAAGGTGAAAATATTAAGATTGGCAACACCGTCAGCCTCATAGCGAGCACGCAAGTAATCGTACTCTGTGTCCATATAGTGCCAATCGCCACCAAATAGGAATTGATGTTCTATACCCGCTGCGTTGAAATCGTAAACAAAGTCGGTGGTTAAGCTAACTTCATCATTAGCACGGTATTGGTCGCGATATTCACGTTGAATAGTCTGGTCATCAATATTAGCTTCGCCGTCGCCGTTAACATCAACCCAACTTCGTGACTCGTGATAAGCCTGATCTCGCTCGTTCGTTAAATAGCGAAGGGTAGAACTAACCTTGAATGTGTCGCTGAAGGTGTGTGCTAGCTGGGTTTGAAAGACGAATGCCTCCATATCTTGAAAGTCACTTTCTTCGTTCGCGTTATAGGTTAAATCAACAAGGAAATTTCCCTCGTCATCTACCGGCACGCCACGCAGTCGGTGGCCACCTAGGTTTTGTACAATGTAATCGAAGGTAGTGGTTAAACGGGTATTGTCGCTAACATCGTAAAGCAAGCCGCCAGCAAGTTCGATATTTTCCATATCCGCATTATTTCTAAAGCTATCTTGGGCTTCATAAAAACCACCAATTCGATAGGCTACATCTTCGCTTAGCCCACCTGTAGCTTCACCTGAAATACCACGAAGGTCATAGTTTCCACCTGTTAGGGTAATTTCTTTATTCTGGGTGAACGTAGGTTTTTTGGTGACGT
>OJAV01000657.1_pt1 | contig 12325 bp, 9 predicted proteins | sample 1590081 | NCBI WGS metagenome assembly OJAV01 (sample SAMN05416852, study PRJEB24817) | seawater metagenome | isolation source: Sea water | place: Canada:Atlantic | collected 2013-07
AACTTGAGCTATTAATCCCAAAGATCGCAAAATCTTCGTTAGACGCTGTATTTTAGCCACTTTAAATCCAACAAAATTAGAAAAATTACTTCTAGTTAACCCTAATACTACTCCGTATTGATTAGCTTGATTTAGCAATGCCCCTAACAGAAGTACACAGTCATCAGTATTAACTGCAAATCGCTTGTCCTCTTCTGGCACTTTATGCTTTTCGTATTGCCCCTTTAAATTTTTTTTAAAGTCGTCACTTTGAATATGAGCTATTAATTCTTGATGGGCTGAGTTGGTAGTGGCAAGTGAATTTACTAATTTAACGCCAGCTTCAGCTATTTGATATCGATATTTTGCTGCACCCTTATCCTTAAAAATATCGTCAACTTCTTTTTGAATAACTAAACCAGACTCAACTAACAACTTTAAGTATTTGCTAACCGTAGATGGTGGCATAGCAAAGTTGTCAGCAATTACTTTGTGAGGAACAGAGAAAGTAAGATCTGGATAATGTGCTAATAATTTCCTTAAAAAGAGCTGAGGCTTCGCCCCTAAAGTGCTTTTTTTCATCATCACTTTTCTATCGTTAATATTTGACATCCTAGCTACATAATGAAGTACTAGCTCTTAAAACACAAATAAACTATAGTCAATTTATATTGCGTGCTAGTTTGCGTATTTACACGCACTTTGATGTTGGTGGGATATGGTTAGAAAAAGTAACAAACTATCCAAGTGGGATGAGACTTGGTTAAGTGATAAAAATGAAGAGAAGTACGAGTATGTAATTGAGTACATTCGAGTAAGGTGGCCTATGGAGGTATCTCAAACTATTCCATCATTTTGGGTTGAAAATGGTGATAAAGAAAAAATAGTTCGAGATTTATTTTGTCGGCTTTTGCAGGAAAGCCAATTTGACACCAGAGGCATTATAAGAAGAACTAAAGAAGCTTGGCGCAGTTATTATAAAAACTCTCTTAAGAGAAACTCGGGAAATTACACTAATGTTAAGTTAACTGACTCAGACAAAAACAAGATGAGGATGTTAGCTAAAGAAGCTGGGCTATCGTCAGTTAGTGAAGTAGTCTCTTCTATCCTGAATAACGAACATAAAGAACTGCTAGCCAATAAAAAACTAGAAAGAGATATAGTTGCGAAAAGCAAAGCGGCAATGAAAGATAAAACAATGGTTTCTGGGTTGCTTAACAATGCTAGACTACTAAAGCTAAAAAAAGAAAATCATAAATTGCAGCAAGAATTAGAAATTGCACAACAAAAACTGGTGACGCTGACAGAGATGTTCTCACAGCAACTCATCACTCTTGAACGATACGAATCCAATGGTATTGACCCTTTATCTGATGAAGAATTAAAGCAAGCTAAAGAACTAGCTCAAAGTATGATTGCATCCTTTGAAGATGCTAGAAATAAAGCGACTAAAGTTGGTTAGTATTTAAATTAGGATGATGCCGCTTTTTTCTGTAAAATCTTTGAAAATGAAATTCTCACTTTATTTGTTGATGAAAGGAAGTTAAATGGCCCAGCATTCACCTCTTGCAATGTTTACGTCTAATGACGGTAAAACTCGCCTACAAATTCGTATGCAAGAGGACTCGCTTTGGTTAACGCAGAAACAAATTGCAGATCTATTTGAGCGTTCAAATAAAACAATCAGTGAACATATCAATAATATTTACGATGAAGGTGAGTTAGACCCCACTTCAACTATCCGGAAATTCCGGACAGTTGCCCTAGAAGGCGCAAGGGAAGTAGAAAGGCTGCTAGATCATTACAATTTAGAGGCGGTACTTTCTGTTGGTTACAGAGTTCGTTCATCACGAGGTACACAGTTTAGGCAGTGGGCTAATCAAGTACTAAAAGAGTTTTTAATTAAAGGGTTCGCTATGGATGACGAACGCCTTAAAAACCCCGATAAAGATCTGAGTTCAGACTACTTTGATGAATTACTTGAACGCATTCGCGATATACGTGCTTCAGAGCGCAGATTTTATCAAAAAATCACTGATATTTACGCTACTGCAAGTGACTACAATAAAAATGCTCCTGAAAGTCAAAGCTTCTTCGCCACTGTTCAAAATAAGCTTCATTGGGCAATTCATGGACATACGGCTGCTGAGCTAGTTAAAGAGCGTGCTAATAGCGAGCTACAGAATATGGGCCTTAAGTCTTGGGGTGGTGCACGAGTTACTAAAAAAGATGTATCGGTAGCTAAAAACTATTTAACGCAAGAAGAGTTGAGTGAGTTAAATCAAATTGTCACAATGTACTTAGACTTTGCTGACTTACAAGCTAAGAAAAAAGTTCCGATGACAATGGCTCAATGGGCGACTAAGTTGGATGCATTTTTAGAGTTTAACGATCAAAAGGTATTAACCAATGCAGGAAAAATCTCACATAAAGTAGCCCAACAACTTGCTGAAAGTGAATACGAGAAATTTGTCGAAATACGCAGGGGTGAACTGACAAATGAAGTCAGTGATTTTGATGAGTTAGTTAATAAAGAAAAGCAACTGACTCAGAAAAAATAGTTCACCAAAGCGCTTTAAATTACAGTGGTGAGTGAATTGGTGAGTACCACTCTATATTCCGGCAAAAAAAATTCACAAACACCTGATAAATAATAACTAAGTTAAATATAAAAATATTCAGATCCAGAATATTGAATAGTGTTTTTACTTTATATACTCATAAAAATTGTAAAATTTAGTATTTTGTTCAGGGGGTTACTGTTTCGGGAAGAGCATGTTCCTGTAGAGTAATCCCCCATTTTCAATGGCGATCTGTAGTAGATTAACAGTGAAATAGTCCATAAACACAAAAAGTAGAACCTTTGCCTTTCACGTGATTAAATTGTTTTATATTCTATTCTTCCCATTCTTATTTACACAAATAGGCGCCAACACGTTCTTTATTCCAAGTATTAAATTTATTGCCCATTTTCCCTAAAAAGCCATGATACCAAGTGCCGTTTTTATGGTAGATGACGTGATCACTCCCACCAGTACACTCTACTCTAAATGATGGAACATTGCTGACTCGCCCGTTACTCACAATTCTTTTTATCTCACGCTTGTTGGTAGGCGATTTACTCGTCGAATTTGAGGTATTCGATGAGCTAGCTGTAGAGGTACTTGATGATGACCTGCTTGGCGCATCACTATAGCTATTTGTTCCAATTTGAGAAGGCTCTGGATAAATTAATGTGGCATATTTAAACTCAGAGCGTGACCAATGAGTTCGAGAGACAATTTTATTAAAATCACTTTGTGAGTTCATAACCTGAGTGAATTTTTCTATTCGGTTAATAGCAGTTTGAGGTAATTTGCAACTATAAACATCGTAATGATTAATTGCTTCAGACGCGCCTCTCATTGCTTGAAAGAAAGAGGCACTATCTCGGCTTGAGGTTGCATAGTTATATTCACAAATGCCACTAAATGAAGTGCGGAATGATTGCCCACCAGCAGAAAGTCTTAAGCTAAATGTATTTTCTGATGAATATGCACTGATGTTATAGGGCAAATGTTTAACGACATATTGATATATAAGGCGATTTCGAAATTTTTCTATGTCGAGGTTTAAGTTGAGTTTTGGTAGTTGAAGTATTTTCTTATAATAAGCCTGGCTATCACAACGCTGTTGGCATTTTGCTAGCACGGTGTTAAAGAATTTAGGTAAGTCACTTTCAAAGCTAACGGCATAATCAAAGTATTTTTCAACAATTTCATGATAGGGAAAATGTTTCAACACATAATTATATTCAATCGATTCGAAAAAGTTTCTCGCTTTACTACCAAATCCGTTTGTTTTCACTAGGTTTCTATAGGTGCTAGGTTTATCACAGTTTGAACAAGTACTTAACACGCTATCGATAAAATAAGGAATTTCACTGACATTAGTTACTAGTAATTTTTGATAGCGATTTGATAGTGATTTATTCACCCAACCTGCACTAATACTAGGCTTGAAGATGTATTTGTATTCAATTGATGTTCGGGGTAAGCCAGCAACAATATTTTTACCATAACCAGGTAACTTGTGAAATTTAGATATATATTCGCGGCGATCACACAAGGTACACATCGACAGTACTTTATCGAAAAAAACAGGTAGGGATGAAATATTATTTACTCTATTTTTATAGTAAGTTTTAGCGATAAGTGTTCCAAATACTTCATTTTCAGTATTGTCTTTTTGCATTGCTGATTTTATTAAAAACGTTGATTTTCGATGATATTTAGGTGTTGATATGTACTTAAAAAAATTCGAACTTTTTAAATTTAATGAATACACCTTATCAAGTAGTCTTTTAGGAATACGTTCAACCAATCCGTATTCATTTCTCTCAAAATGTAGTGCATGAAGGCTATTTTTTTCATTATTAGTTAACCGCTCATCGGTCAAAATCTCTTTGTCTTTTAATACATACTCAATGAGGTAGTTAGACAATGCCATTTGTTTTTGAAGGTTTAGGTTTTTGGTGATTTCGTTGAAATATATGTCTTTGTCATTTCCAATGATGAGGTCAACACAAGACTCAACTTTATGTTGCTTTATACACAAGGTATGAGGAGAATTACTCTTTATTTTAGTTAACTTGGCTTTTACTTCAGCTAAATTAAGCTTTTTCGCGTAGGGGGCTGTTGGCGATAAAAGTAAGATCAAAGCCAAAATATAGACGTAATGTTTAAGCATTAAAAATTTCTACTCTTCAATAGCGTTTAAACGATAAGAGAAAAAAACACGCCGTGTCCAGTTGCAATGAATCACCTCATTCTCAACGGGGTCATCTAAGTTGCATTGTGTTTGATGAGCAAGGTATAAATTTCCTTCTTCTTGATATAACCGTGTGCATGGTAACCAACTGAACTCTTCTTTAGACGTTACATTAACAGCAATACAAATAACTGGCTTTCCCTTGAGTTCTTGTTTGGTAGGTTCAAAATCTTGATAAGGAGAAGGACTGTCGTAATTGAAAGTTGCTTGTTTAATAAACCAAAGGCCACTAGTGAAATTTTCGTTATCTAATTCTTGATAAAGCAGCGTACCATCTTCCATAAAATAAAAATGTTCTAAATTTGAGGTGAGGCGCTGGTTTACGATAAGGCGCTTTAAGTCATTCTTATTATCTATTAGTGTTTTTGCTAATAAATGTGATGAAAATAACGACAGTGCTAAAAAGGAAAGTAATAATTTCATAGCATAATTTTTCTGAGGCTGAATTTAAGATAGAGAAAAGAGCTAGTTTGTTTACCAGCTCTCACTTAAGCTAATTTTACAAAAATTAACCATTTCGTTCTTTTATAAAGTCATCCCAATTAAATTTACAGTAACGGCCAAACTTCAAATAATCAGAGCTTTGTGGTTTGAATTGCTTATTACTCCATGCGTAGTCACAATACATATTAGCTAACAATACCAAACTCTGAGTACTTTGAGGCTTATCAAAGTTCTCTAAATGTGCTGCTCTTAACTTGTCTATGTTCAAGTTTTTGCCTGCACGTTGGCCATAATATTTAGTGACCGATGTGTTACCACCGCCCACCGCCCAACTTAACAAATCACTACCATCAGCATCTTTGGCAAAGAATACTTTATCTGTTAAATCATGAAAAAACTCATAGCTAATGCCGCTATACGCTGCTCTCATATAGGGCGTAATTTGGTTATAGTCAGCCTTGCTTGCCAACTTAGGCGTAGCTATTTTTAAAAACCTAAAGGTGCCAGGTTGATTACCTTGAGCTGCTGCATGAAAAGCAGTTTCTCCATCTTTATTCTTTAAACTAATTTTTGCGCCATTTTTTAGTAAGTATTCAATTGTTTTGTCTTGCCCTTTGAAAGCAGCCATCATTAAAGGTGTATTACCAATATCGTTTCTACTGTTGATAACATCATTACCTTTTTCTGCAACCAGCGCTTTTATGCCATTAACATCGCCTTTGGCCGCTAAACCATGAATACCATTGCCTGGCATAACACTTTTTAAGCCTGCTGTGGCGCTATTAAGTAATTCTGACGTGCTTTTGCAGCCAGTAGCCAACAAAGACAAGACTACCAATATTAAGAATTTATTCGTTTTCATAAGGATACCCTCAAGTTATTTGTTTTTTAGTTTGATGTTTAGTGCTTCATAGACATGAGGGATATACTTGTTATCCTTAGAGTCTGATATGATAAATCGACCTTCAATTCCTTTGAGCTTAAAGCTAGAAACAAAGAATAGGCTTCTAGTTCCTGTTCCTCTATGCAGATCGTCTGTTTTTAAGTATTTTAAGGTCACCTCTTCGATACTAGGTTTACCCGCGGTTTTCTTTCCTATCGCCGTTATTAGTGCTTCGCTGATATCTAATTTAAAAGACATGCCTCCTCTATCACGATAGGAGTTATAGCCTTCAGCGATTAGTTCTGTGCCAAAAGCGAACCTTTGGTCTTGGTTTTTCAAATGAGGGGTTATTTCTTTTGATGCGATATTTACGGCCAGTTTTGTTGAAATGGTATAAAGACCAAATAGAGGTTCAATATGTTCCCGTGTATCTGAATGAGCAACCCTCAACCAGCCTTTTTTATTAAATGATGTGGGTATATTTAAGTCTTTGACTTTAACTTGCGAGTCTAAAAGCTCTTTTTGGGAGTAAGTTTTCTTAAACTCAGTAACTTTTGCTTTGTGCTTTTTCAATAAATCATCTAAAGCAAATTCATTAATGCCTTTATAAACTAACCTTGAACAAAAAGCTCCTAAGCATATATATTCAGCTGATAAGGAAAACCCTTCTCCATCACCATTTTGGGCGGTATAAGCAAAGATATTATCAATCTCTGAAAAATACTTTAAATCTTTAACAACGGGGGCGCTTTCGTAAGACTTAATTTGCTCTGCTCTTTTTTTCTTTTTAGCAACTTCTTCTGCTTTCTTTTTAGCTAGAGATTCAGCAATACGATCTTTGATGGCTTGCTTTCTTGTTAGTTCTTTCTCTTTACCGTCACTATCTTCTTCTGCAACATTGAACGTCCAATAAGCGCCATCGTAGTACCAACCGTAAAAATCAACTGCAACGTGCGGTGATTTTCTGCTGCCTTTACCTGCTTCTTTATACGATGCCAACTGACAAAATTTATACGCTTCCTTTTCTGTATCAGGCAGGGCAAATAGGTACATGTTCTCTTGAAGTTTCTTGTAGCTCATACCATCCGCTTGAGCGCAAGACCAACCTTGGTCAAGGTATGTTTCTTCGTTTACAGCTCCTTTACCATTATTATCAAAAAACTTACCGTTAAATGACATTGCATCAGCAAAGTATTTTATTCTTACGTTTTTGTCTGGCTGCTTTTCACCGAAAACAATAAAGCCTTCAACTTCATCCATTTCGATAGTTGTATTAGGCTTACGTAAGATATAATTAAATCGCGGGGCCTTTATTGCTTCGCTCATACTAATACTTGAGCTATTGCCAAAAAACACCATTTTCGTATTTTGAATCTCTCCTTCTCTATCAAGCTGAACTAAATCGCCATTTGTTAGGCGAGCATATACACCATAAGTTTCAGGGACTTCAGGTTCACCACAAGCAGTCAACCATAAGGTTGCTATAAGTGGGGCTAGTTTTTTTATCATTACGATAGGTTCCTTGTCTGATTTATATTTTAATTATTCACCTGAACTGATGAATTTTTCTTCTATTAAAACATCAAGATAAAAAATAAACCTTCCTTTAATCGCGCATTAAAAAATAATTTATTTTTTGGAAAAATTGGTGCGTTTTTCTTAGCTAGTGAATCGCTAAGGCGTTTGCCAAATTAAACCATCACTTTTTTAACTGACTGAGATGATGGCAAAACCTAAACCATTTACCCCCGAGCTATTTGAAATAAGAGTTAAGCATGCAATGGAACGACTTATTGCTGATAAGCAACCTTTGATTGGTGAGGAAAGAGGGGATATTCGGGTTACTGACATCGCTGATATTTTTAAGGTAAATGTGGCTACCTTTCGCCGCTGGTGTATAACCTATGTCAACCAAAGTCCGAGTCAGTATTTAGCAAATTATCGAATTGAAAGGGCTAAACAGTTACTTAAACAAGGGGTTAAGCCTTCAAAAGTGTCTGAAATGTTGGCATTTGGTGAGCATAAAATATTTTCAACCACATTTAAGCGATATCAAGGGAATACACCTTCAGAGGTTATGAAAATGCAATTTAGTACTTATTCGCCCAATCATACAGCATCGAATAAAAAGGGACTGTAAAAAATAAAAAAGGCTTTAGCTATAGGCAGATTGGTATTTCAAATGCATATGCGGGGAGTCAAACACCTGAAGTAACCACCATATGAGTGGCCATATTTTAACCTTGTAGGATGTTTATCAGGTAGTCATTAGGCTATTTGTTAGAGAAATATTCCTTGGTATCGTGATGGTTGTAGTCATCAGGGTATAAGTATTATTCGTAGCTAAAAGTGAAGTTGCTAATTATTGTTATAGCGAGTTTATTAGATAGCAGTAACCTTGTGTGAGAAGGCTACTGCTAATTAACGTATTTCCCCTTTCGGAGTATGTGTTGTGATACAACGCTAGGGGCTACTATCGATAGATGAAAGTTTGTTCACAAGTTTTTCAAACCTTGCCAGATATTGGTTGGTAGGAGCAGACATTTTTAACATTGCTATGGCCTGGTTCAAGTAGTTAAGAGCATTCGCGTTATCTTCAACTTTTACTAAGGTTTCACCATATCCTCCTAATTGTACAGCTCTGATATATCCTTGAATGTTTAGGTTTTCTGTTGTCTTTAATGATTTTTTGTGCCACTCAATAGAGGTTTTATATTCGCCAATATCTCTATTGTTTGCAGCGATATTATGATAAATCACTGCCAATGCAATAGAGTCTTTAAGGTCTTCTCCTTTTAACGAGTTCAGTGCCATCATTGAATACTCCAATGCTTGTTTAGGCTTTTTTAAATCTCGCCCATAAATGGTGGCAATATTGTTGTAAGTTGCATGAACTCTTGGGTGACCTTCAGGTGAAATTTCCTGAAACATTTCAGCGGCTTTCTTTAAGTTTGTTAAACCCATGGCGAAGTTACCAAGCCCAGCTTGCACAGCTCCAAACTGTTGTAAATGTAATGCTGTTCGTGGATGACTGACATCCCCATACATACGAATGTCTAAATCAACTGCTTTTGCAAAATATTCAAGTGCTTCTTCATTTTTTCCTTCCATCATGAATGAGCTACCTAAGTTACCAAGCACCGTTGCCACCATAAAATTATCGATTGGTAACAATGATTTATATCCACTAAGAGATTTTTGATAAAAACGTCTGCTTTCTTGATAAGTTCCACCTGAGTGCAATGCTAATCCCATTAAATTATAAGCTTCATAAATAATTTTTTCGGTATTGGCATTATTGATGCTGTTTTCAATTGCTGTTTTTGCATCACTTTTTCTGCCTGAAGATATATAAACTTGTGCAAGTTCATTTTGCGCAATATAAAAAGACTCATCATTTTTATCAAATAATGGAAGCGCTTTATTGTATAACTCTTCGGATTCTTTCAGTAAACCTCGCCCTTGATAAACCTTAGCAATAGCCTTAAGTAAATGTGCTTTAACTTTTGGACTTTTATTTACGCTTTCAAGTGCTTTCTTACTACTGTTATCAATAAGTTCTTCAACAGTTAATACGCTGTTTTTATCAATATCTGAAGCATCAAACATATCAGTTAAAAAAGACGTAACTTCTTCGCTTACTTCAACTTGCTCAATGAGCTTTGTATTGCTGCTATATAGCGAATAAGAGCTAATAGCAATGGTAATAATGAGTGATAATGAAATACTTGAGACTAGTTTATTTCTTTGAAAAAACTTTGAGATTTTGTACATCAAAGTATTGCTGTATTCGCTAATAGGCTGTTTATTAATAAATTTAGTGATGCTCTGTGATAACTCGAAAGAAGATGAATATCGCTTTTCGATATCACTTTCAGTTGATTTTGAAATTATTGCCTTAACTTCATTGGGAATGACCATATCCGAACCGAGCATTGCTGTGAGGTTTTTACCAAGAGCATAAACGTCACTCGTAGTTGATAACTTATTTCCTGCCAATTGTTCAGGGCTAGCGTAGTCTCTGCTTACAGCTTTTAGGTGGTTATATTTTTGTTCATTTTTTAAAGTATTACCATTCATTGTGCTGTTGATATTTTGAGCGATACCAAAATCCATTAATTTGGGTTCACCTTGTTTATCAACTAGGATATTCGATGGTTTAATATCTGCGTGAATGACCATATGTTGATGAGCAAACTGTACAGCCTTACAGACTTTCTTAAATAGTTTTAAGCGTTCTTGGAACCTTAGCGCATTTGCGTTGCAGAATTGATCAATAGCAATGCCATCAACATATTCCATCACCATGTAAGGGAGATTGTTTTCTGTTTTATCAACCGTATATATTTTGGCGATATTTGTATGATCTAGGTTAGCTAAATGCTGTGCTTCTTTTTGTAAGAAATCCTCACCTGCTAACGCTGCAATAGAAGGATAGACAAATTTTATTGCAACTTTTTGTGCTAATTGACCATCATTGCGTTCGCCAAGATATACTGCGCCCATTCCGCCTTGGCCTAATTTTCTAGTTAACTTATATACGCTAACTTGTGTGTTGATTAAATCATGAATTATATTGTCATCAACTAGTTGTTCGGCCTGTTTTCCGATGAGTTGCTTAAAGGTTGTTTGTTTTTTATTTTCTTCATGCGCGGTAATTAAGGCGGTTGTTTCAGTATAAAATTCATGTTCACTACTCATTAAAATAGATAGTTGAACTGCCATGTTATCTTCATCAATTGCCAGTAAATGTTGAAATAATGCTAGTGGAGTATCAAAGTTCATTGTTGTTCTTATTATTTTTATTTTATCCGTTTAACACTGGGTGCGTAAGTAAGCTTTTGCAGCTGAAAGTTCACTATAAATGGTTGATTTTTTTAGTGTCAGCTCAGAGCCAATATCTTCAATATCATAACCTAAAAAGTAATGTAGTAAAGCAACTTGGTATGATCTAGGAGCGATCTTAGCTAGCTTAGATAATGCACTATCGAAAATAATATAGGGCTCAGGATCTTCTGATAGTGAAATAAACTTTGCTATATTTTCGCTGTTATTCGACCTTTTTTGTGCACCTTTAGCTTTTAAATCGTCGAGCAACATCCATCTTACAAAAGAGGCTAACGACAGAAAAAACTGCTCTCTATTATCAAAAACTTCTTTGGGTGGAGATAATTGAACAAGCACCTCGTGCAAAAGTGAGGTAGTGTTGGGTAGCTGCTCTAATATGCTATGAGATGAAGCTTTATAAGTAATTTGCTTTTTAACTATACCCTTTAGATGATAGTAAATAATACTTCGTAGCTGATTCGCACTTTTTAAATCATTATGAACTATCCAGCTATTTAACAACTCGGTAACAGGTTCGTGTTGTGCAGTATCTATTGTCATATTATTCTCTCAAAGCAATAAACTAATCGATTATTCGTGCTCAATTAAAGCTAATGACTCAGCAATATGATAAATATTTTTATAATCATACTTGATGGTATCAGGCCTTTTTTCTTCTAAATCTGACCAACTTAATAAGCAATCGTGGGTTTTCATTGCTTCGTTTTTTGATTTTCCATATCGCCAATTATTGACAATATGAAATGCATTCCATCTATTATGTTCGGTTTTTGCTAACGCATGTATTCGGTGTGTAAGTTGTTGATTATTTAGTCCCGTTTGCTTTTTAATAAACTTTATCCAATGCTGAATTAAAGCCATGTTTAGATCTGAAAATTCATTTAAATATGGCAAATAGTCTAAATCTTCTTGTTTTGTTGCAACTGAATTATTAAAGGTAACCGCAGGTATTGAACCACCTAAAGCTAATAGTTTCATGGGAAAATGACGTTTTTCAGTAAAGTTTGAATTACGCTTAAAAAGAGGTTGGTTAACCCAATGTAACCACTGAGTTGAGTCCACTGTATCTTGGTCGTGTTTTTCTATTAGCACGGATAATGCTTCAGGCGTTAAAGCACTTAAGCCGAGTTCTGTTTTTGCATAAGTGTTGTGGCTTCGCTGCGCAAGTACTTCGCTGTTGCTATCTAATAATTGATTGAAACTTAATACTTTCTTTAAGGCGCCGAATGATTTGATTTGTTGGTGCTCTATATCATGATTTAAGGCGTTGTAATAATGAAATGTGGTTGTGTTATCCGTTGTTTTTAACTGCGCCAAGGTGCACATATCATATAAGCGTAATATGCTTTTTAAGGCGATATT
>OJAV01000668.1_pt1 | contig 12158 bp, 12 predicted proteins | sample 1590081 | NCBI WGS metagenome assembly OJAV01 (sample SAMN05416852, study PRJEB24817) | seawater metagenome | isolation source: Sea water | place: Canada:Atlantic | collected 2013-07
CCTGTAAAAGTAAGCTTCGCAACAAAGTGATTTAATCCTGTAAAATCATTGAGTACTTAATGAGACCGGATAAAGGCTTTTATTATTCAAGATAAATAAAACTATTTTGTAACTTTGATTTTATTAAGTCATTAAGTTTTAATCACTCATGATTTAATGAGCAAGTTAACTTGCCATTCACCCAATACACCTTTGAACCATACAGGTTTTATGATGACAGCAAATATGAAAATCGGTATTAAATACCAAGCGGCACTGAACATCATATTTAGATAAATTGATAATTCCAGTTAATCTTATAATAAAAATAAACAGTATCTCCGCAAACACTTGCCCATAAATACAAGACAATATCAGATACTTACGTTGGTTCAATATCTAAAAACCCAAGATATGCACTAACGAACTGTTCCATGTTATCTATCAACTCTTCATCCATATACTGATATTCATCAGGGATATCTAACACTTGAATATCTTTATATTTAACTAATTTGGTGAACTCAGCTTTAAGTCTACTTTTATGCTTTTCTTCCATCACAAAGATAATGTCAGCGCATAGAATGTCTTTTGCATTTACCGTTTTCCTGGCACTTGCACTAGTACCTGCTGATCTCACATTTAGTTCCGCGTGATTTTTAAATATTTTTTCTCCTGTAGGGCTACGCCACTGATTTTTACTACAGATGAATAGGATGTTTCTCAATTAATGTTCCTTCCATATATACTGCTTCTAATGAATCGAAAGTTCTGAATGAGTTATAATTACCGCTGATATTACTTTTATTTTTCACCTTCCGATTTAAGAAATCTATTTTCATTCTCTTTAGTTGGAATCATACAACTATCGTATTTGCCAAATAAATTATATCGATTTAGGGCTATACGATCATAAAGCCAATTTCTGATTCCCGTTGGGATTATTTTGAATACGTACAATATGCGCCATGGGAAACCTAGTTTATTAACGATATTTAAAAATGCATCACTTTTATCAAAGTATTGGTTACCTTCAACATATAGCTTCGTATCAAAGTGACCAGTTGGCATATTGAAATGCTTTAGTATGCTCTGGCCCTCTGGAGATTGTACGCTGCACAGTTTGAAGCGCTTTCGTCTATCATACTTGATAATGAATTGACTCCAGGTATTACATAACTTGCAAACACCATCAAATAGAATCACACAATCGTTTACACCAATGTTAGGAGGATACTTTTCAACGCTCACACCTTCCCCTTTTTATCTTCATTTTCCAATTCGACAAGTAAGATCAAACTAAAACCAATTAAAGTAATGTTGGTGGTAACAGGGTTAAATGCTTCAACAAGCAATTGAGGCTGTAATACTGCTACAAAAGCTAATAAGCCAGTAAGTCCTATAATGTTTAAAATAACCATCACTTTATTACGATAAAAAATAAAGAATAAAACTCCGAAAATAACTTCACCAACTCCCGCTGATTTAGTCAACAAATAAGACAACTCACCTGATAAGCCTAAACTGGATGTCATTAGCTTTTCTAGTGGGGCTATATGTACAAGTTTTGGAAAAATCCCATGATATAACCAGCTAAAGGAAATGATGAATCTTGCAATTTGTATTGATGACAAGGTTTACCTCGTTCTATTCTAGATTATGGTTGAATTACTATTAAAGTTAGTTACTCATATATGGGTAACACTTAAAAAGATCATGTTGGTTCTATGTTTTCCAGTTCAGGTCTATTTGGCAAATCTTGAGGTAAAACCAACGCCCATACTAAGCCTAGTTTCCGTAGTAGCATCAAAACAGTCCAACCTAAATCAGATTGACCTGATTTGATCCCTAATTTTGCAGATCCAGGATACGCATGGTGGTTGTTGTGCCAGCTTTCCCCCATAGTCAATATCGCAGCAAAGCGTACATTATAACCTTGAATATGTGCACCTTTAACATGCCAGTCTCGCTCACCTTGATTGTGCGCAAAATAACCTACAAACCAATGCCCTAGAATGGAAATACTCACCCTCATACAGATGCCCCAAATAACCCAAGATATACCGCCTATTGAGAAAAACAACAACGCCCAGGGAAGTTGTTGTAACATCCAAGTTCTTTCCATAAATCTAAACACTCTATCGTCTTTGACTCTCTTTTCTAGCAAAAAGTTTGGTGGTTTATCTAATTTTAAATCACAAAACAACTGCCAACAGGCATCTATAAGCATTGGTTGTTTATGACCAAAGTAGTCGTGACATTCATGCTGACGTTGTGCCCAATCACGCATATCATGTGTTTTTATCATCCCTATAGGACCCGCTAAACCAACAATGACTCCAAGATGAACGAAAATATACTCAAGCCATAGCGGGCATTGATAACTATGATGAATTAACTTTCGATGCATACCTAAAGAATGCCCTAAGCAAAGTGAGACTGCCGTTGAAATAACAAAGACAAGAAGAGCTTCGAGAGAAAATGTTAATACACCACCAATTATCGAAAATAGCAACATACTGCCGAGCCAAAACAATTTAGTTTTCGATAATACAACTTTGCCATCATTAGCATTGCAAAAGTCTGAATCGTCTATGCGTTCGTTATGATACTTGGCTACTTTTTTGTGGTCATTCATGTGTCGTTACCTAAATGTTTAGGTGTTATCACTTCGTCCAGAAGAAATTGAGCTGACTTTCCAACAGCATATTCTTGTAATGGACCGAAATACCAAACGGGATCTAGAAAACGGTGATATTTTATCCGCAGAATGACTTTAGTTTTATTGTTACCTGTTGGCTCTAAGTTAATCTCAGTACCATAAAGTTTCAGGTAGTTTGATATATAACTGGTATCTTCAACAAATCGCGTTCGAATGTAATTATCTTCTACTTCACTAATTTCTAATTTCATACTACCTTCGTGTGTATTCGTTACAAACCATCGGTGGTAGCGAAAGTTAATAGTATGCACATCTCCTGCAACAAGTGTTTCTGCATCAATATCATAAGGCATGGGAAAAAGAGTTAATAACCAATGTCTGGACTTATTTAACTCAATAGGCTGTTGTAATTGTTTTTTAATATCATCGATATTTGCGGAGACTATTTTTTCACTGACAACTTCGTATTCCCTCTCAAAACTAAATTCGGGAACCACGCCTTCAAATGCGCTTAATAGTATGACGACTGGCAACACATGTGCATAGTTTGTCCCTTGATTCTTACTTTTTCTATACCTCTTAAATGCTTCAAGTAAAAACATCAAAAATATGATAAAAAAGTAAATGGGCATAAACATTACGACACATACAAACCCTTCAAACAGTATGATCGAGCTGCCAAGCATTATGACCAACGAAAGTATAATTATATTTACGTAGCGCCTTTTCCAATTATGAGGAGGTTCGGGTCTTTCAATGAAAAGAAGAGTGATAGCAATTAAAAATGGGATTCCGACATACAACAATGCTGAACGGTCAAAGTTGTACTCCATAAGTAACCTTATTAATACAGAAACAACACCAATAATCACTAGCAATAGGATGTTTCTGTTTCTGATTTCTTTAAAAATAGGCTTAGTCATGGTGCTCTTCCTTATTGATCATAATTAAAGAAATCAAAACAACAATAGGAATATTCTTGGTAATCGGTCCAAACGGGTGTAACCAAAAACTCGGATCGAGAAATGTTAGAAGTACTGTATAAATAGAAATTATTGATATTTGTACAATACAGCACAACTTAGTTTTAAATGAGGTTATAAGCCAAAAGCCAAGTACTATATCTAGTATACCTCCAGTATACACAGCTATATCAGCTAATGAGCCAGAAATATTAGCGTTAGCTAGTATTTCATAACCAATTTCTGGCGAGAAATAAATAGAAGTTATCCCGGTAAAAATCCATAAAAAGGCAAGAGCATACTTAGCAGCTTTCATTAAACTATCATGTTTATTAGTGTTCATGCCCTCTCCTCTAAGCAACAGGAAATGGTTTGAAAACCATTAACCAGAAAATGGCCAATATTGCGGTAAAGGCTGGTATACCTAACAGGGTCCATGTTTTCATCAGTGATTTAAATTCAGGTGTAACTTGGTTTGAATCTATAGAAATTTTAGCTAGCTCACGTAGTTTGTATTGAATACGAAGCACAGGTAGCCAACAGACTCCAATAAAGATAAACAATCCCATAACACAATAGAACCAAGGCGCAGAAAAAGAATAGCCCTGCATGTTCATCAAATACACACCTGTAATTATTTGGGTAATAACAGCAGGAGTTGTAAATACCCAATCACCTAAAATAACGTGTTGAGCGGTGACATAAATTGCTTGTGGGTTATTTGACCTATTTGCCATGAACATGAAAAACGCAATACCTGCACCTGTACCTGTTACGACAACAGCCGCTAATATGTGGATTAGCTTAAGGGTTAAATAATACTCCATTACGCTTCCTCTGACTTATCTTTAGAAGTCATATTTTCTTCAAATTGAATATTTAACGCTTCAAAGTCAGCTTTAAATTCGCTTAGTTCAAATAAACCAACACAAGGCATAGCGCCAGCATTGTTGCGTGATTCATGGCTTTTAATATTTAAGAGTTTTCTAGCTAGGATAATGGTTGAAAGCGTCGGGATGTAAGGGCCATTGCCTTTTGGAGCGTACAAGGTCCATTTTACTTCTTTAGCATGACCATCATTACCTTTACCTTTTATAATCACTTCCATCGCGCCCTGATCGCTACCAAAAGGAAGAAAGGCATTACTAGTGCCAACAATAGCTTTAGATAAAGGTGCCCAGCTTTTGACTAAACCTATTTTAGATAGATAAGCCATACCAACCATAGTTAGATGTAATATTGGAAGCTCTAATCCAGCCTGAAAGCTAACTTGCTTAGATACAGAATAGCGATTAGGGAATAGCTCAAGATCAGGCACATCGACATTGGCTAAATGACGTTTGCCAACAAAGCCACCAAAGTCATTTACCTTAGAATCCATCCAACCATAAACATCTTGCCAACGACCGTCCCTAAAAACATTAAGTCGATGCCCTGTGTACGACAATATGGCCTCAACAGTTGCTAAGCCACGTTCTGCCTTATTACCGGGCGCAATGGCTAAATCTATCGATTCAATAACGCTAAACTGATTTTGATAATGCTCAACAACGGCTGAGGATAACCCTGGTACAGAACTGGCACCACTAACAATTAGTACGCCTTTATCTTTTGCGTGCTGATCTAACTCACCTATATCACAAACGAAACGTCTGTCATCGGCTAAATCAATATAATGAGCACCACATTCAATACATGCATAAGGCACATGATAATCCTGCCCCTGAAAAGGCCCACTGGTATGAATAACAAGATAAGGTGAGAGGATCGCTAGCTGATCTTTAAAATCATCAGCGAAAATATCTATGACTAATGGCTCTAACTTAGCGGCTGAAGTATTTTCTAGATTTGCCGCTAGTGCTGACGACTTATTTAAGTTTCGACCAGCAATAAGTATGGTTATATCTTCAATATTGGTAAGGTTCTTAACAATTCTCTTACCAAAGTTTCCATAACCGCCAAGGATTACTACTTTTTTCACTGGCTCGGTTTCCATTTCTAATGAAGATTAGTATTACTTCGTTATTAAATTTATCAATTTTGAAGTGTTAAAAACATTTACTTTGTTACTCTACACCTGTGTACCGAAGCTCTTTCATCCAGACATCAGACAATATTATTTTGGACTCATTATCTTTCCACCAATTAATCAGTGGCGTAAGAGTATCTCTATGGGAGGAATTATATTCTAATACACTATTTGCATATAATGGCGGCTGAGGTACACCGGATATAGCGGCTGAATTTGACAATAAAACTTGCATTCGATTGAACATATTGGACAAAAAGTAACGCATGTGCCCATCTGCCAAGCGATCAAAACTATTAGCATATGAAAATATTATTGTTTCGAAAAAGTCTCCTACCGCTTTCTTATTACCATGTCTGACTAAATTTAACGAGAGCCAAAGTTTCATATCCGGTGAAAGTTGTTCAAGATCCTTCAAATGATGCAAGTTTTCTAATTCACTCACCCCCACTAAAGGGTTGTTAAGCGCTAAATATACTAATGAGGCTACTCGAACTTGATCGGATTTAGCGCTTCTCAACGATTTAATTAAATTGGTTGATAGAGGACTGCCCTTGATCAGTAAGCGAGATGCCAATAAATATCCGTCATCACGGTCCTGCCATTCTTTACCCGTATTTGAGTACTGCAATAAGTAATCAACAATAATGTCTGGCTTCTCAACAGCTAATACATCGAAAGCGTCATACCATAAATCTGTTTCTTGCCATTTAGACGATTTTAAATATTGTTTAAAATTTTGTTCAGCTTGTTGAATATCTAAATTTGTAATTGCAGGGAGATTAAGTGCTTTATTTTCTTCATTATTAATCGTTTGATTAGGATTTCTGAAGTTGTAATATTTAAGCTGATACTCCTCTTGATCAACTGAGGAAATCAAATCATAAACCACTTGAGCTGTTTCATCTGAATAAGGACCTTGCTCAAGGATAGTCAACCTCCCAGATATATTCCAAATATAGTTTACAAGTTCAGTGGCATCTTGGTAGCCCTTCACTTGTTCTAGCCATTGATACTTATTGAATATAACAGGTTCGCCAACATAGCTTCTATAGTCATCAATTTCATATTTTTTATATAGCTCTTTGAGAATAAATAGATCCTGTTCTTCTGGCGTTGCTGCGAGTAAACCTTGTATATTTTTTACAAGTAATTCTGCTCCAGTTTCTTCATCCATTCCCCAATAAAACTTAAGGTGACTATCACTAAAAGAAAATGGGGTTCCCTTTCTATTCGGTGACAAAACCATAATACCTGAGCTTAGGGGTAACCTGTAATCATATGGTAATTCTCTAGCCCAAAGTGGAACGCTGCCACCCGATGAAGTACTTATAAGCCCAATAGGGGCATTTTCTTTAAAACCTGTGATTAAATATCTTTCTCCAACTAAAGCAGTTGGAAAGTGCCCCCCCCAATAATCTGTTGCCATTCGCAATCTGATTAAATCTCCAGTGTTTTCCAAACCCTTTATTGTTTGAATAACCTGATATTCGGCAACAATACCTCCTGACTTTGTACATTCAATTATTCCAATAAAGTCAGCTGATAATGAAAGTTGTGCCCATGTTCTTGGATCAACTTTTGTGGCTAATGTTTGAAACGATATAAAAATAATGAACGCTAAGCACAAACGATTCATAACTTTCATTCTACTGACTCCTTATCTACTTTCTTCATTAATTCAATTCCTTACACGGGATCTCAAAATCAACATGATAGTGTTCATCATGTCTTACCCATGAACGCTTTTTAGAAAACTGAACGTGCTTTTTAAGGTATGGACTATATGATGTTTTGAATAACTCAGGTTGCAACTTAGGATCAAATATAACTCGCCATAAATCTACACCTTGAGTAATAGCCTCTTTATGAAGAGCAATAATATGTGCAGCTAAAGCAACATAATCGATAGTGTATTCATCGTATTTTCCATTACCATCAAACTCAATATCATAACCAAACTTGTTCAGTGGATGAGTTGGCAAGTGATCTGATTGACCTGATTCATTGACAACAGGTGTCATAAAATCTACCGATAAACCATTGCGGTGAGTTTTATGTGGTTTGAATTGCCCACCTTCTTCAAAGCCCGTTTCAGCATACTTAAATACTTTATTAGGCTGTTCAATTTCTAAAGATTTATAGGCGTTTACTATGATATCTGCTACTTGTGTATGTACGTATGTTCTTCCTGCAAGCCTTGCAATAGTACTGTATCCAACATAATTAGGACCTGATGACGGTAACCCGATACCATTATCTAGTCGCCCTTTTGAAGTTGTGCCATAGCAGGTACTTTCTTTAGCCTGTATTAGCGCAGACAACATACAAATGGCGAGAACTATAAACTTCATACACCATCCCCTACAGGTATTTGGTATTGAGTTAGTCCTATTTTTTTCACAATTTTGGCAACACAAGCTTCCTTATCAACTACCCACAAACCATAACTAATCGGTAGCACCTCAACACCAGCTCGCTTGAATAATTTATAGGTATTTAATTCAAAAAAATCTGCCCAAGGGCCTGGATAACCAATAAGGTCAATTGCTAGGTATTGATTGTTATAACGACATAAAATATCTACTTCAGTTCCAGCAATTGTATAACCAGGCCATGTTGATATTTCTAGCCTATTTAACTCGCTAATGACATATTGTTGGAACTCATCAAGTTCAGAAGCTATTGAGTGTTTAGCTTCAAAGTCACTGATTGAGCCTAAATATCTTCGCAATAGGTTATGTTCTGGTAATTGCATTTCATCAATAGATAGGAATAGTATTTGTTTCTGGCGTGCTCTAGTGATTGTAACGTTAAATACATCTGCTTTATTCAAATATACAGCAGCACGATTAGACTCGTTATCTACAGAAAATGAAATAAGCATAATGTCTCTTTCTTCACCCTGAAAACCATAAGGCGTAGCAACACGTACTTTATGCTTAATAATTTCAGCTTCACTAAAACTTGTTTCAATTTCTTTAGCTATATGCTCGGCTTGATGCCTAAAAGGAGAGATAATACCAATGCTATGGCTAATTCCAGCTTGTGTATCTTCATTAATTTGGTGTCTGATGGCTTCTATTACATGCGTAGATTCTATATGGTTAACACCTGACTTATCCCTTGTTCCCTCTACCCTCCTTAAATGAAGATGGCCACTACTTGTACATGGCCTGTGTTGCATTATTTTCAACTTATTTTGATAAAAGCATTCGTTACTAAAGTGAATTAGTTCAGGTTTACTTCTAAAATGCTCATCCAAAAACGCCAATTGCTGATGACTAGTTAGCGCATTTAACGTCAAATCTAAAATTGAATTGTCCCTATAACTCACAACTCCTTCAGTTTCAGGAGTAAGATCATTTTTAGTCGTTAGTTGAGCCTCTTTGCTTTTAGCCAAAAAGGAGTAATGCCTAAGTTGTTTAGTATCTCCAACAACCATCGCTCTTTTGGCGCGATAAAGTGCTGGCAAACAACTACTGATATTACATTGCGTTGCTTCATCAATAATAACCAAATCGAACATTTCTGCTTTTAAAGGCAATACCCGGTAAAGTGTATTCAGGCTAACCAACCATACAGGAAATGCTGAAAGTAATGCTAAATACTCAATATCATCAAAAAGCTCAAACTGCCTTTTAGAAGTACGACTACGGATTGCTTTATTGAACGCTTGTAAGGATTTTCTTTCTTTTTCAACTAATGTCTTAAGGTTCCTAGTTTTTAATGCACTTAAATAACCACTAGCAAGTTCTTCGCGCTCAATATGCTTATTATTGATTTCATTTAAGGAAGCCCATTGTTTCGCAAGCTTTCTAATTCCACTACTAGCTAAAGCCAAATAAAGTCGCTTCATCCATTGCGAGTCTTTTTGCTCTAAACCTTTTAATCTCTGGCCTCTGACTATAGCCCTTTGACAAAACTTAACAAAACGTCTTTCTAATTTAGATAACGAGGTATTTAGTATTTTTAACTCTGACTCACATACTTCTGGTTCTTTATTCAATTCCTCGGAGAAATATCCTGCTAATAGATCAGCAATATAACTCTTTAACTTTTTGAGGAATTCTTTTTGTCCAGCTCGAATAGATACATCACTTAAACCAAAGTTATCATCTAATTTGTCGGCAATAACATCTAAAGCTGCGTCATTATTGGCAACTATAAGGACTGATTCGCCTCGTGCCATATGCTCTGCTGCGATTGCCGCTATTGTATAGCTTTTACCAGTCCCAGGAGGGCCAGAGGCACAACTTAAATTAGCATTAGCTGCAATTGAAATGATTTTCTTTTGTGGAGTAGACAGTAAACCAGGTAAATAGTCATACTTAAGGGGCTGTCGAAATTGGGAACTTGATATAGTATTTTCTGACGGTGTCAGTAGTTCAGATAGCGGATCAGATAATTTATTCGACTCAATAATTTCTTCTAGTTCATGCAGTACACCGCGACTACTCGTTGATCTTTCAACAAAAACCAACATAGAAGCAGGAAGCAGTGTTGGTGTTTTTATTCTTAATGCTTTTTTGATCTCATCGGAGTTAACGAGGTTAGGAAAGTTAAGTAGCTCAAGTAAGTTTAATTCTAACGGGCTATCTTTAAGCCATGTTGTCCACAATGAAGCGGATTGAATATTCCTACTACCTTCAACATCAGGAGTGCTATCACCTTCTGGCATTAGTAATTGAGTTAGTGATTCATTTATTTCTGGCGTTTGTTCATTTACAGAAAAGTAGTAGTTGCCGCTGTCGTTTTCAATGAAAGCCTCATTAAACAGCAGAGGTGTGGCAACTTCCTTTAACTCACCTTTCATTTCCAACTTGCCTACTAAAATAAAGCTAGCATAAAGCAATACACGTTCACGCTGATATACTTCAACACGTTTCATCATTTGCTCTGCAAACTCTGCTGGGATGGGCATGCGAGGAAGAAATCCAGAACCTAAATCATCCTGACCTTCTAATACTAAGCAGTCATCCTTTTTTAGTTTATTTAAATTCCATAAATTTAGGTCTGCACTATCTTCTTTGTAGCAGTCTCGATAATAGGAAAGTATGTTCTGGATTGACACTTTTATAGCTTCCCTGCTTGAATAAGCCTTTGTATGAGTTCGGCTGCTTTTTTGGGCTTTGCTTGCAATATAAAATGTGGCCCCTCTATTTCAACAAACTCAACGTGTTTAAAAACGTAGGCAACTTCTTGGCTTTTCTCTGGTGATATAAGTCTGTCAGAGAGTGCTCGAATATAAATAGTGGGAATATTAAAGGTTACCTGCGGAAGTTGTTGCCTCTTCATAACATCCAATCGGTTACTCAAAACCTGCTCAGGAATTGATTTAATGACATTTATAAATTTTGACAAAAGCGGTTTTGTTGCTTCTTGACCAAAAAATAACAACCTATGAACAATATTTGATAGTGGTAACGAGACTAAAGCTTTAATAGGCAATAGCTTAGCAATCGATAATAATTGGTAAGGTGAGCTGAGAAAGCTGGCAATAAAAATTACACCTTTCATATTTGTTGAATTCAATTTAAGTAACTCTGGAACAATGCCACCGGAAAAAGATTCAGCGAGTAAAATGTAATCGTTATTTGGCAAATGTTTATGTATAGCGTTAGCTAAGATCACATGGTCTTGAGGGCCAGAATTAGGCAGAGGTACTACCAAATAGTCACCAACATAGTAAGACAGAAACTCTGTAAATAACTCCCCTGTTCCATCCATTCCCGGTAATAATACAAGTGTTGAAATAACTACTGTCCTTGTTCTTATATCCTAACAGTTAACTTAGTATTTAATTTAACTAAATTAATGTGTTACGTTACATTTAATTTTCTCTCATGACAATATCACAATTAAATAAGAAAGACCATTTACGCTCTAAAAATGGCCTGACTTTAACTAAACGTTATTGGGTGGAACCATCTCAAAATTTAAAATAGAATATGGTTTGTACTCTTAAGATCAAGTTAATGAACAAATAGAAGTATGCGAACTCTATGTCTTTGACGGTATTTCGCGTTTACCATCAACCACGATAGTTTAATCATTGTTTAAACAACACTTGAGTTATCGCCTTAATTTTAATCGTATAAGCTTGAGACAAATCAACATAATGAGTAAACAGACACCGAAAAGGATAACAAGTCATTTTACCAAGGATAGCAATACACAAAATTCTCATTTTGAAGGCTATTCTGATCTATTAACTCTTTAATGTCCGATAAATCATCACTTAATACTATATACTTTTTACAGGTAAAAACGGCGTTGAAAGAAACTAAATCTTATGATGAATTTATTAACAATTAAGCTGAGTAAGAAATACCTGAAAACGTCAATCTTTCGATTAACGGACTCTTCTTAATATGGCGGTGAGAAAGAGGTTTGAACTCTACTCGAAGGTTTAGCGCTACAAGCCCTCTTTAATAATTCCTGAAATGCAAAGAGCCCGCTAATCTTTCAATTAACGGGCTCTTCTTAATATGGCGGTGAGATAGAGATTTGAACTCTACTCGAA
>OJAV01000687.1_pt1 | contig 11904 bp, 3 predicted proteins | sample 1590081 | NCBI WGS metagenome assembly OJAV01 (sample SAMN05416852, study PRJEB24817) | seawater metagenome | isolation source: Sea water | place: Canada:Atlantic | collected 2013-07
CGAGATCATGCCTAGTCTCGTGGGCTCGGAGATGTGTATAAGAGACAGCATAAGTGATATTCAGTTTGATGCGTCTTCAATGAAGTTTCATGTTCAAGTATCAGTGGCCATTAAAGGCGAAGTTGATCGCTATGTTGGTATGTTAACGGTTGGTATTGACGTTGAAGAAGCCTTGCGTCAGGGCTCTGGTTATTGAATTGATAGCAGGCGTGATGCAACTTCGTGTCATGCTTTTTACCGTAACGACTAGCTCAGAAAAGTAACGGACTGAGTAATGTCTACGCGGTCTGTCCGGCACTGATTCGCTGGTGATTCATCGGCGTAACCGAATGACATACCAAAAAGTACCCCATGCCCTTCAGGTAAGTTCAGCATACGATGAATCGGTTTCGGGAATTGGCCAAGCGCCCCTTGCATACAAGAATCTATACCATGTTCCTTTAATAGTAATGCGAGTGTTTGAGCGTAAATACCTATATCAACTGCGCCCATGATGTTTAGGTATTTTTCCATTGTGAAGAAAACGACATGTGGCGCATCAAAGAATGTCCAATTTCGGAGCATGGCCATATTTCTTTTGGCTTTGTCGTCTCTGGCCACTGCCATTGCACTATAAAGAGCATTGGCGGCTCCAAATTGCCGCTCTCTATGAATACCTTTATAGGCAATATTCCAATCAAAGTCAGGCTCGGGTGATTGTTGCTTCATCACCTCACTAATGAGCAGCTTACTGAGTTCATCTTTTTTCTCCCCAGACACAACATAAGTCTGCCAAGGTTGAACATTGCAATTGGAGGGCGACTGCTGCGCTTTGCAAAAAACATCTTCCAGTAATGTTGAGTCTATAGGAGTGGCCTTGAAGCCTCGCACGGAGTGGCGCTCTTTGAGTATGTCTGAAAGTAACACTTTTGATGCTCCGAAATAGCTATATAGGCATGTAGGGTTGGTGGCTGCTCTGTAACCTTACGTGTGTTTAATTGTGATCTATGTCAGGAGAATGTAATTCCTTTGGTAACACCTTGTTACATGAACGACCGTTTATTATCCTGCAGCACCAAGGGTTTTGGCCTGTTTTGCGTTAAAAAGTGACATATTCTGCGTCATCGTTTTTACTTTATACGTATTGCGTCGACTTAACACAGGTATTAGAATCCAGCAAAATTTTGTAAATGGACTGTGAAGTAAGTCTCAAAATAGCTGAGATCTACTTTCGAACGGAGCGAACATTATGAAGTTCATCAAAGGCGTTGCAATAAGTCTAGCCACGGTAGCGGCATTTGCTAGTGGAGGTTATCAGCAAGCAAATGCTTCACCTGGTGGTGTGAATGATTCAGCTGTTTGGCTCAAGGTGGACGACGCCGGTAACATTGGCGACGCTTGGAAGGATAGCTCCGGTAACAATCGTGATATTGATGCACGAGGTTCTTGGTCATTAACTTCGGCGGATGCTAGTCACAACTTTCATCCTTACACTACTGGATATACAACTAGTCGCCACTTTAGAAATAATAGTACGGGAATTGTTCCTAGTGGCGAGCGTGAAACTCCATTATCAATTTTTACGGTTACCTTAACTTCGAGCTATGTACAAAATAACTCTGGTCGCATAACAGGATTGGATAGCACCAGCAATTACGCTGGTGAGCCTGGTTTCTCTCTCAACGGTGTTGATGCTGCCGGTGCCGGTAAATTATTACTACGACCAGAGCGCTCTTCGGGTGACGACATTAACGTATTTCACCCAACGGCCGTTCCCCTTTCTCAGTCTGTTTTAGGCTATGCGAATATCGGCGGCGCTGAGAATAAGACATTTGTTCTCGGTTTGAACGGCGAAGAATACTCATATACCTCTCAGTACTCCTCCATTACTCGCGGTGATAATTTACTCGTAGGGTATGGGCGTAAAGACAGTGGTGATGCTTTCCAAGGTGACATCATGGAGGTGATTTGGTACACCAAATCACTGACGACTGCCGAACGCCTACAGGTAAGTTCTTACCTAAGCCTCAAATATGGTATCGATCTTGTTGGTAATTACACCGACAGTACGGGCGCAGTTATTTGGAATGACTCGCTTGGTGTCAGTTCTAACCCAGGGGAAAACTATAAAAATGCGGTCTTTGGTTTAGGTCGAGATGACACCAGCGGATTAAATCAAAAAGTTTCTCGTTCCGTTAAAAGCACGCGTTTAACACTAGCATTACAGTCTGACTTCACCTCTTCAAATGCGTCATCTTCACGTACCACGTCAATCAATGGTGATCGACAGTTTTTCTTAGTTGGTAACAACAGTGGATCATACTCTCTTCAAACGACAGAAGTTGGTGCTCCATACTCACTGCGTATTGGCCGTGAGTGGCTAGTGCAAAAAACAGGCTTCAATCAGTCTGTATCTATGAAATTCGCTATTCCGGCTAATCTCCCGCTCAGCGCGAAGCTCTACTTAGTCCGTAAGAACACAAATTCTGATTTTAGTTCCGGTGCTGAGTCGATTGGTGAAATAAATAAAACCACAGGTGTTATTAACAACGTCACGTTGAACAATGGTGATTATTTTACCATCGCGGTGACGTTAGATAGCGATGGTGATGGTGTTCTAGATGCTAATGACGCATTTCCTAACGACCCTAACGAGTCGGTAGATACTGATGGCGATGGTATTGGTAATAACGCGGACACTGATGATGATAACGATGGCGTGTTGGATGGTGATGACGCGTTCCCACTTGATCCAAATGAAACAACTGATACCGATGGTGATGGCGTAGGAAATAATGCCGATACCGATGATGATAATGATGGCCTAACCGACAGCGAAGAAAATACGTTAGGAACCAATCCTCTATCCGCTGATACGGATAATGATGGTAATGATGATGCGACAGAGGTTGGGGTCGTGACATCGCCTAATGATACTGATAATGACAACATTATTGATGCGCTTGAATCTGCTAATAACGATGCAGATAGCGACGGTGTATCTGACCAGCTAGATGCCGAAAATAATAACCCTAACAACGACTCGGACGGTGATGGCATCGGTAACGCTGATGAAGTTGCTCTAGGCACAGATCCTCTTGATCCGAATGATACGCCACTAGACTCTGATGGTGATGGTACGCCTAATGCTTTTGATACCGATGATGATAACGATGGTGTATCAGATGATGACGAAGCGACGAATGGTACTGACCCGTTAAATGTTGACACTGATGGCGACGGCGAAAACGACGGCGCAGAAGGGACTACTGATACAGATTCAGACGGCATCATTGATGCGCTTGAATCAAGCTTACTTGACGCTGATAACGACGGTGTATCTGACGAGCTAGACGCTGAAAACAACAATCCGAATAACGACTCGGATGGTGATGGTATTGGTAACGCAACCGAAGTGGCTGCAGGGACTGATCCACTTGATCCAAACGATGCTGGAACAGATACAGATGGCGACGGCACTCCAGATAACATCGACAATGACGACGACAATGACGGTTTAACCGATGTCCAAGAAAGTTCATTAGGCACTGACCCTCTATCTACGGATACGGACAGCGATGGTGAACTGGATCTTTCCGAAGTAGGCGACGTTGCTGATCCTATAGATACTGATGAAGACGGCATTATTGATGCACTTGAATCTGCCGTACTTGATAGTGATAGCGACGGTGTCGTTGACGAGCTAGACGCTGAGAACAACAATCCGAACAATGACTCGGATGGCGACGGCATTGGTAACGCAACCGAAGTGGCTGCAGGGACTGACCCACTGAATCCAAATGATGCAGGTACGGATACCGATGGTGATGGTACCCCAGATAACATCGATACCGACGATGACAATGACGGTGTATCTGATACTGACGAAGCCACTAACGGTACCGATCCATTATTGGCCGATACCGACGGCGACGGCGAAAACGACGGCGCAGAAGGTACGACAGATACTGATTCAGACGGCATTATTGATGCTTTAGAAAGCAGTACGACAGATACCGATAACGACGGTGTATCGGATGAATTGGATGCTGAGAACAACAATCCAAACAACGATACCGACGGTGATGGCATTGGTAACGCGACCGAAGTGGCCGCAGGTACTGATCCGCTGGATCCGAATGATGCAGGTACAGATACTGACGGTGACGGTACGCCAGACAATGTTGATACCGATGATGATAATGACGGCGTATCTGACACTGATGAAGCGACTAACGGCACCGATCCGCTAAACGCAGATTCTGATGGAGACGGCGAAAATGACGGTGTTGAAGGCACAACGGACACTGATTCAGACGGCATCATTGATGCACTCGAATCAAGCACTCTTGATGCTGACAGCGACGGCGTATCGGATGAATTGGATGCTGAAAACAACAATCCGAACAACGACTCGGATGGCGACGGCATTGGTAACGCAACCGAAGTGGCTGCAGGTACTGATCCCCTGAATCCGAACGATGCGGGTACCGATACTGATGGTGATGGAACTCCGAATAACCTGGACATCGACGACGATAACGATGGTATTGAAGACACGGATGAAACAGCTCTAGGTACAGATCCACTCAATGCTGATAGCGATGGCGACGGCGAAGACGATGCTACTGAGATTGGTAATATCTTCGACGCTAACGACACTGACAGTGATGGAATTATTGATGCATTAGAAAGCAGCATCATTGATACCGACAACGACGGTGTATCGGATGAATTGGATGCTGAAAACAACAATCCGAACAACGACTCGGATGGTGACGGCATTGGTAACGCAACCGAAGTGGCTGCAGGAACTGACCCGCTGAATCCAAACGATGCAGGTACCGACACCGACGGTGATGGCACCCCAGATAACATCGACAACGATGATGATAACGACGGCGTTAGCGATACTGATGAAGCGACCAACGGCACCGATCCGCTAAACGCAGATTCTGATGGAGACGGCGAAAACGACGGCGCAGAAGGTACGACAGATACTGATTCAGACGGCATTATTGATGCTTTAGAAAGCAGTACGACAGATACCGATAACGACGGTGTATCGGATGAATTGGATGCTGAGAACAACAATCCAAACAACGATACCGACGGTGATGGCATTGGTAACGCGACCGAAGTGACGGCGGGTACTGATCCACTGAATCCGAACGATGCAGGTACAGATACTGACGGTGACGGAATTCCAGACAATATCGACAACGACGATGACAACGATAGCGTTAACGACGAAGACGATGCGTTCCCGTACGATCCGAACGAGTCTGTAGATACCGACAGCGACGGTACGGGTAACAACGCGGATACTGACGACGACAACGACGGTTACACCGATCAAGACGAAGTTGATGCGGGCACTGATCCATTAGATGGTACAGATACGCCTGCAGATAACGACGGTGACGGCGTATCAGACGTAAATGACAACGACGACGACAACGATGGTGTTAACGACGAAGACGATGCGTTCCCGAATGATCCGAACGAGTCTGTAGATACCGACAACGACGGTACGGGTAACAATGCCGATACTGACGACGACAACGACGGTTACACCGACGAAGACGAAATCGACAACGGCACTGATCCGCTGGATGAGAATGACACGCCAGCAGATAACGATGGCGATGGCGTATCGGATGTGAACGACAATGACGACGACAACGATGGCGTTAACGACGAAGACGATGCGTTCCCGAACGATGACTCAGAAACCACTGACACGGACGGCGACGGCACGGGTAACAATGCTGATACTGACGATGATGGTGACGGTTACTCTGACGAAGACGAAGTTGATGCCGGTACTGATCCATTAGATGGCACAGATACCCCAGCAGATAACGACGGCGATGGCATCTCTGATGTTAATGACGATGACGATGATAACGACGGCATTTCTGATGATGATGAAGATGCCATTGGTACCGATCCTAACAACAGCGACAGTGATGGTGATGGTGTAGATGATGGTACTGAAATTGGTAATGACCCATCTAACCCAACAGATTCAGATGGTGATGGCATCCCGGATGTGAATGATCCAAATAACGATACAGATCAGGATGGTTTGTCTAACTATCTAGAAAGTTTGATTGGCTCTGATCCTGAAAATCGTGATAGCGATGGAGATGATTACCGAGATAACGAAGAGCTGGCTGTTGTTTTGAATGGTCTTGATGTTGATGATGATGGTATTGACGATGCTCTAGATGCAAGCGAACTAGGCATGCCTGATGAAAATGGTGACGGTGTTGCAGATTTCGCAATTGTTGATGTTGATGGTGATGGTGAGCCTAACTTACTTGATACCGACAGCGATAACGATGGCATTGATGATATCGATGAGACATTAGCGGATGCTGATTCAGACGGTATTCCAGACCTGATCGACCCTCTAAATGTCTTAGGTGGCGGTGACAGTGATGGTGACTTTATCCCTGACGCGCTTGAATGTTGCAGCGACACGGACTTGAATGGTCAGCCTGATTACATGCAGGATGATTCAGACAATGACCGTATCGATGACATCTTTGAAGCTGGCATTAGCGGTACTGACACTGATCTAGATGGCTACGACGATATTTATGACGCAGATATTAATGATGATGGTGTTGTAGATAACGGCCCGGATGCTAACGCTGATGGTATTAATGATGATTGGCTGCCGATCGACAGTGATGGCGACGGCTTACCGGATTACCGTGATACCGATAGTGATAACGATGGCGTCACTGATGAAGTTGAATCTGGTTACGGCGCGTATCCAAATCAAGATTCAGATGGTGATGGCATCCCTGATCGAATCGATGTGGTGTCTGAGCCAGGTTTAGCCGGAGGTGGTGATAGCGATGCTGACGGCATAACTGATGCTGATGAGTGTCCAACAGGCTACCCATACTGTGCAGATACTGATGAAGACGGTACTCCGGATTACATGGATAACGTTGATGACAGTATCGATCAAGCACCGGGTAACCCTGATACCGATGGCGATGGCCTGACGGATGAGGAGGAAGCGGATTTAGGTACAGACCCTAATAATGCGGATACCGATAACGACGGCATCTCTGATGGTGACGAAGTCACCGCTGGCTCTGATCCTAAAAATGCAGATTCAGATGGTGACGGTATTAGCGATGGCAAAGAAAACACAGACAGCAACAGTAATGGTGTCGTGGATACTCAAGAGGGGTATTTGAAAACATCAACTGGTACAGGGTCTATGCACTTCTTATGGCTAGCGTTGGCGGGACTATTGATTCGTCGTCGCCACCTCGCGGCGGTGATTGCTGCCATGATCGTATTGCCTAGTTCAGTGATGGCTGCCGATACTGAACGTTTGTACTTCTCTGGTGCGCTTGAGTATTCACGGTTTGCACCAGTGACAGAAGGTGGTGGTATTCAGATCACTGATCGTCACGATTGGGGATATGGCGTAGGTGTCGGGTATGACGTGTTGGATGAGCTAGCAATTGAGTTTAACTATGCTCAAAAAGGTGAGCTAGTCGCTGCCACTGCAGGCGATGATGTCAATATCGACTACAGCGCGATGACATTAAACGCTCGCTGGTTTCCGGGCTTTTGGTACGGTAATCGTCGTTATGATGATGACTGGCCAGAAAAATTTAACTGGTTCCTTTCTGGTGGGATGAGCCATTTATTAACTGATGGCTCGGCACTTGAAAATAGTGAAAACAGTGTAAATATCACTTATGGCGCGGGTGTCACTTACGGCTTAACTTCCAAACTGCAATTACGTGGTTCAGTGGATCGCGTATCTGGTGATGTTTTGACTTTTGGCCTTAGCTTAGTGTGGTATCCATTTGCCCCTGAGAATCGTGGTAAATATCAAGCGCCAGTGGTTGTTGAGGAAGCAGTTGCACCAGTATATGTGCCGGTAGATATCGTTGTTCCGCGAGCGAAACCAACAGTCAGTATTGTGCCTGTGCCTCCGGTTGCAGAGGTCTGTCAGGTTGAGCGCTCACGTGCCGACGTACTATTTGGTTATGATTCGTACCGTTTGCAAGATCAGTTTTTTGATAGCTTAGATTTTGCTGCCAAAGACTTCTTTAAATGTCCGAACATGACGATTACCTTGATCGGTTTTACGGATAGCCGTGGTAGCCAGCGTTATAATGAACGTCTTGCTTTACGTCGCTCAGATTCGGTGGCTCAATATTTGATGGAGCGAGGTGTACCTTCCAATAGAATTGTGAAGATTTCACGTGGTATTGATGATTCACGTGGTTTGGAAGAGTCTGAAAAACGTCGTGTAGAATTGTACTTCGGTGATCACTCTGAGAAAGACTGAGAGCCAGTGCGTTGAAGAGTAGTACTGCTCTGCTCGACACATGAAAACTAGAATGAACCGGCTTAGGCCGGTTTTTTCTTACCTACAATAATGTCAGTAGGGAGTAAGAGAGCCAGAGGCGTGTTGTAAATTTAACGTCTGGTCTCTAATATTAGAAACAACCTCGGATTGTCATGAGTATTTCCTGAGTAACCTAACCGGTTACTGAGAGGCCAATAACAATAATTACGGCAACATAAGAACAATGGATTGTGCTTTACTCGGTCGTTAGCCAACCCTGACTTGGGATGGAGCACTCGGTATGAAGATCTCTTCAAAGTTTAATCACGCTGTATTAGTGTCGATATCATTCGTTGCTTTTTCGTCGCTTGCCGCTCCTGGTGGTGTTTCTAGCCCGGGCCTGTGGCTGAAATCAGATGACGCGGGAGATATCAGTACCGCTTGGAAAGATCATTCAGATAACAACAACCCCGTCGAAGCTGTGGCAGATTCTGGTGAGGCGCCCTGGGAATTAACTGCTGCAGACTCAGATCATAACTTCCACCCTTACACCACAGGGTATAGTTCTAACCGACTTTTTTTAGAGCCGGATGCTTCTTTTGTTGTTGACGAAAAAAGTCCAACCCCGCTAACTATATTAACGGTCACTCGTAATGAATCTGTGTTGGCCGATGATGTGACGGCTCGAATCACAGGGTTAGATAACCTCAATTATGGCAGTTCCAGCCCCGCACGAGAGCTAGGTATTTCGTTAATGGGAATGGACACTGAGAACCCGGGGCAGTTACAAATCAGTTTAGAATCAGATGACTTTTTTGGTATCTCGGAATACCGATACTCTAATTCAATTCCGTTATCTCAAAACTTGTTAAGCCACTCTGTGATAGGAGGTGCGAATAACGATCAAGTAACTTTCGGCTTTAATGGTATTGAGTCGTTGAGCGTTATGGATGATCCCGTTATTACACGAGGAAATGTGTTGAGTGTCGGTTATGGCGCTGTTTTGATGAGCGAAGCATTTAACGGCGATATCATGGAGGTTATTTGGTATGCCGAGGCACTCACACCAGAACAGTTAAGAAAAGCTAATACCTACTTAGCCATTAAGTACGGCATCGCGTTAGAGGGGGATTACGTCGGCAGCAATGACCAAGTTGTGTGGTCGGCTGCTGAAAGCGCCTCATTTAACCATTCAGTATTTGGTCTTGCGCGAGATGACATTAGCGGCTTGCATCAAAAGGTCTCGCGCTCGGTAGACTCAAGTGAGCTCATCTTATCTATTGATGCAGATTTTAGCAGCGATAATGGCAGTATCAGCCGTGTTACCGAAATTTCTGGTGATCAACAATATTTCATCGTTGGTGACAATGCTGCGGCTGTTGCAACTCAAGACACTGAATTAGAGACACCATACTCGCTACGCTTATCTCGTGAGTGGCTGGTGCAAAGCACATCGTTTAATCAGCCCGTCTCGTTAAAATTTGAACTGCCAACGCTGCCAGCGAATACTCGGGTGTATTTAGTGCGTAAAAACTCGAATTCTGATTTTTCTGATGGCTCAGAATCGTTAGGGGAAGTGGATTCGAGCACGGGTATTATTGAAAATATTCAATTGAACGATGGCGATTATTTTACGCTAGCAATAACGCGCGATACTGATGGTGATGGCGTCCTTGATACCGAAGATGCCTTTCCAAATGATCCTACTGAATCTGTAGACACCGATTCCGACGGTACGGGGAATAATGCAGATACTGATGATGATAATGACACTTATACTGATGATGACGAAGTAGCGTCAGGGTCTGACCCGCTCGATAGCGGCGACACGCCGCTGGATAACGATGGCGATTCTATTTCCGACGTCACCGATACCGACGATGATAACGACGGTGTGAGTGATATTGATGAAGTAGCCATTGGTATCGATCCATTCAATGCCGATAGCGATGGGGATGGTGTTTACGATGGTCGGGAAGTCGGTGCGGATGCAAGCATGCCAATCGACACCAACGGTGATGGCATTCCAGATGTTAAGGACGAATTTAACGATTCAGACTTAGATGGACTAACTAATTTTATCGAGTCTCAAATTATTGGCTCCAACCCTAACTTGCGTGATAGCGACGGCGATGACTTGCGTGATAACGAAGAGCTCGCGGTTCCGCTTTTAGGTGAAGATACTAATGGTAACGGCATTGATGACGCCATTGATACGAGCATGATTAGCGCTCCCGATATGAATGGTGATGGCATTGTTGATTTCGCATTACGTGATACCGATGGCGATGGAACGCCAGACCTACTAGATTTTGACAGTGATGCCGACGGCATTGACGATGTGAATGAAGCACTCGCCGATACAGATAAGGATGGAATTATTGATGTGCTCGATCCTTTTATTGCGCTCGGTGGTGGAGACAGTGATGCGGATGGTATCCCGGATGTGGTTGAGTGCTGCAGCGACACCGACCTAGATGGCCAACCAGATTACACGCAGCTAGATTCTGATCGAGATGGATTATCGGATCGCCAAGAAGCCGGTCTTATTGGAAACGACGACGACGTTGATGGCTATGATGATTTTTACGATGCAGACATCAATTTGGATGGTGTTATTGATAATGGTCCAGATGACAATGGCGATGGTATTCGAGATACCTGGGTGGTTCTAGATACGGATGGCGACGGCTTTGCGGATTATCGTGATACGGATTCAGATAATGATGGAATCAGTGACTTTGACGAAACGTTATCGGCCAGTGACTTCAATATAGATGAGGATAACGACGGCATTCCAGCACAGGCCGATGTGGCAAGTGGCGTCGATGGTGGAATGGATGGTGGCGACAGTGATGGGGATGGCCTATCGGATCTATTTGAGTGCGCTGCGGGATATCCATTCTGTAAAGATTCAGATTTTAACGGCACACCTAATTACATGAGTACAGACAGTGATGGTGATGGTATCGACGACAGCGTGGAATGCCCTTCAGTGAATGATTGCCCCGATTCAGATGGCGATGGCATTCCAGATTACATTGATAACGATAGTGATAAAAATCAAGCACCGGGCACAGCCACTGGTAATAACCTCGCAGGGGATAGCAAGTCGGACCATATGACGGCATCGACGGGCATTGGTGCATTGACTTGGGTGTGGGTGCTAGGAATGATGATGTTATTATCATATCGACGTAAAACAAAAGGATAGCCCGATGACCTTTACAAGGCGGTTGGCTAAGGTCATCACCTGTATTGCAACAATCAGCTTAAGTATCGCGTTGGCAACAACAGCCAATGCAGCAGAGTTTGATGGCTTAACAAAAGAGCGTTTATACGTAACCGCGGGAACAGAATTTTCCCGGTTTACGCCTGAGACTCAAGGATCAGAATTTACCGCCGAAGATGTTCATGATTGGGGATTTGGCGTAGGCGTTGGTTATGATTTACTCGATCAACTCGCCATAGAGTGGGACTACTCCAATAAGGGTGAATTACTCGCCACGAGTGATTTAGGGTTTGTAAATACGGGTTATAACCTGTCTCTTATACACATCTCCGAGCCCACGAGACTAGGCATGATCTCG
>OJAV01000697.1_pt1 | contig 11794 bp, 10 predicted proteins | sample 1590081 | NCBI WGS metagenome assembly OJAV01 (sample SAMN05416852, study PRJEB24817) | seawater metagenome | isolation source: Sea water | place: Canada:Atlantic | collected 2013-07
AAGAGAGGAGCGTAAGGAGAAACTTCTCCTTGCATGGGGCCGGGGGCGGAGCCCCGAAAGGGATTTGAGTTTGAGAATTGGGTTGGCTAGCTGAGTTTAAGAGATGAGTTTTAAAGAAACATGATTGAATTAATGAAGCAGCATGGAGTGACGCATGCCACTCCAAGCTATGGGACATTAGCGTTATAAACGTCCTGATATGTGGGCTGTTGAACGCTAATGAGCAGGGCGCTGCTTTCTAACTAATTACAGATGGCGAAGCGTTAGCGGTTCCCTCTGATAATTGAGCGTTTTCTTCTACTGTGCGCATACGGTTAGCGCGTTTGAATGTACCCATGTCATTAAAGCGAATTCCATGACGACGTAATACCTCCAACGATTCGTCGGCACCTAAATGACGAATATAAAACGCATCACGTACAACAAAATGATGAATAGCGTGAGTATTGCCAAAATTAAAGCAGAATAATTGCATCGGTAATAAATACCATTTATTCATCACTTGGCATTGCTCATGAATAATCCCAGGAGTGTTATCGCCGTAGTAATGCATGTTTGATGAAATAAAGTGCAAGCAAAATGTACGGAATACATTCGGCGCAATTAAGATAACTACCATCGCCGTTACCCAGCCTTCTTGAGCCAGCAACCACTGCGGCCAGTCAATACTAGCGCCTAATAAAAAGGCGATGCCATTTGCTAGGTGGAATAACACAAAACCATGCCAAATGCCGTAAATAATAGTGCCTACTGGTGTGAAACTTAACGCTGCAATGATGCGCAGATTTTTTAAATCTTTGCGGTCTACTTTGCCTTGCTTTAGCAATTTACGTGGTTCTTTAAAAATATTTACCAGCACGAAGGTAAAACGCAAACATGTTATCGCCGACCATGATAAAGCGTCGCCAGCCCCATTTTTCGCCGTTGGTAATCCCACGTTCTTCGAGGTCGGTTTCAGTGCCAGAAACTTTGTGATGATGCAGGTGCACATGACGGCGTACCCAAGGGTTTTGAGTTAGCGGGCGAGCTAAGTACACGCCCGCCATCATAATGTGGTGCCAAAAAGGTTGTTTGCGGAAATACATGTAGTGAATTAAGTCATGCTCTAACTCATGTAACAGCGATGTCCAGAAAGCGCTGAGTACAATTACAACCCAAGCAGGCATAATGCCTTCGAACCAGAGCCAGCCGTTCACCGCCATACCGGCCAAACTGACTAAAAAAATGGTCATACCGACGGCGTCTTGGTGCTTCATTAAAAAAGGATGACGAGCGCGTACTTTATCGCTCACAGCCATGAGCTCGCTTTGGATTGCGCGGTCTTTGGCGCGTAAGCGTTTAAAATCTTGCTCGTTGTTTTTATCATTATGTGTCGCAGTCATACTATATACTCCTAATTCATAAGCGGGCGATGTACACATGCCGCTCTGGGATTCAAACACTATACTCAGATGCCAGCGAGCAAACTCTGCCGTAACTGCCAACCTGTTGACCGGAGACGCCAATGTCGGATCAATCTAAGCCTGAACCGATAGCGACCGACAAATCTTCGCTAGAACAACCCAAAGCGGTGGCCATGTTTTTACGACCGCTGGCTAGCCTGTTGCGACAGCAAGGCATTGAGCCAGGGGCACTGTTTCGCGAGCATGGTTTATCTCTGGACGATACGAATAACCCAGAAAGCCAAGTCAATGTCACGGACACCTCGAATTTATTGTCTGCTGCGGAAGACTTACTGCAAGACCCTTCGCTCGGCATCAACATGGCGCGTCAGAGTGAATATTCGGTCTTTGGCGGTTTAGGTTTGGCTTTGTCGGCCGGTGGAAGTTTACTCAGTGTTTTACAGCGTATGACACGATTTCAACGCTTGATCAGTAATGCAGTGCGTGCTGAATTGGTTATAGGTGACGATAATGTAAGTATTCACTTTCATCCAAATGCAGGGCACACGCCGCACCCGCAAGGTATGCAGTATGTGATGGCGAACTTAGTTCGGTTAGTACGCATCCGTTTGGATTCGACGTTAAACCCGCTGCAAGTTTTGGTCGCACACGAGAATGCCGCGTATTGTGCGCGCATGGCACGTTACTTCCGAGTAGAGCCTGAGCAGGCAGATCATTACGCCATTGTGTTTGCTCGTGACGCTGCCAATTCACAATTACACTCCAGTGATTCACAGCTGGCGGCCATGTTAGATGCCACCTTAAACGAACGCTTAGCTGCCCAAGAAAAAGGCTCATTGGTGATTCAATTATCGCTTTGGCTGGAAGGGCAGTTGCCCGAGGGTGAGCCTTCGCTGGCGGATGCCGGTGCTCAGTTTCATATGAGTGTGCGTAGCTTGCAGCGACGTTTAAATGAAGAAGAGCTTACGTGGAAACAGTTGGTAGAGCGTACTCGGCGCACCTTAGTCGAGCGACATTTGAAAGTTCCCGGTACGACAGTAACGCAGTTGGCATTTTTATTGGGCTTTTCTGACGTCAGTTCTTTTTCGCGAGCGTTTAAAAAATGGTATGGCGTATCCCCTAGTCAGTTTCGGGCGAACGCTGAATAGTTTGGATTAAGGCTGTGACCATAATCTCATAAGGTTGTGATACAACCCACTTAACCGGCGCACTTCTTGATCTTCTGCACCGCGATCGACTGTTAATACCTGAATTGATTGATCCAGCTCGAACAGCTGCTCACGTTTGTTAGCGTCAGGAACTAAACTTTGAATCCAGAAAAAAGCGGCAAAGCGCTTGCCTTTAGTGACCGGCTTTACCTCATGCAAGCTGGTGGACGGATAAAGAATTAAATCCCCTGAATTTAATTTTACTTCTTGCGCACCAAAAGGGGTTTCGATGGCCAGCTCGCCGCCTTCGTATTCATCACTATCGGATAAAAATAACGTCCCTGAAATATCAGTTCGTACGGTTGCGCCGTCGTCGCGTTTCATAATACTGCTATCAATATGCAAGCCATAACTGCCACCGCCTTGATAACAATTAAAGCGTGGCGGGTAGAATTTTTCAGGCAAGGTGGCAGAAACAAATAATGGGTGCTGGCTAATCGCCTGCATCACAGCTTGGCTTAAGGAGCGGGCAACATAGGAGTTTTCATCCAGCTGTAAATTATCTTTTACATTACGTGCTAACGCACCGGCGGTACGTTTTCCGTCTAACCATTCGGCATTTTTTAAATGTTGGCGGAGTTGTAAAACGCTGTCTTTAGCCAGTAAGTTTTCAATAGGGAGCAGCATTATATATCTCCTAAATGGTGAGCGCGTGAATGAATCGATGCCGGTGGATTCACCAAAATAGCAGGTGTGATATTTTGAATATTTGCACAACCGCATAGCGCCATACTGACTTCGATCTCTTCTTTTAATATTTTTAGGCAATGTGCCACGCCCAATGCACCTGCAACGGCAAGCCCCCACATCTGCGGGCGACCAATACACACCGCATTGGCACCTAACGATAATGCTTTAATTACATCCGTACCCCGTCGGATACCACTATCAAGCAGTAAGGGAACATCCTTGCCCACTGCTTGGCGAATCGCCGGTAATAAGTCAATGGAGGCGGGCAGTGTATCTAGTGTGCGGCCGCCATGATTCGAAATAATTAAACCATTAAAACCTAATTGAATTAATTGTTTGGCATCGGCTGGGTGCGACACACCCTTTGCGAGTAAGGGGAGTGATGTTTGTTGTCGAAGCCAATGCAAATCTTCCATATTGGGTGCATCCGCCATAAACCCCTTGAGAACAATACTATCCCCCGGATTTAATTCACGCGCGGGTGCTTGGGGTAAGCCCATTAAATTCACTTCATTGATTGAATCGGGCAATCGAAAGCCAGCACGTTGCGCGCGATTTCTTAGCCCGTTAACCGGCGCATCAAGGGTAATAACGATGGCTTCACATCCAGCGTCTTCAGCTTGTTTAATCAGTGCTAAATTCGCCTCTCTGTGAGGCTGCCAGTACAGTTGAAACCAGCTGCGTTCAGCGGTTTTTGCTATCTGCGCCAAAGGCGTATTACTTAACGTGCTAATAATCATTGGCGTGCTCATCGCCCGTGCGGCTTCGGCGGTAGCAAGTTCACCCCGTGGATGTACCAGTTGCTGGTGGGCAACGGGTGACAATAATAATGGGTGCGTTAACGTGCGGCCAAACAGCTCTGTATAAGTGCTGGCATTGCCGTTATCCGAGCAGGGATCAGAGGACAAATTAGAAATAATTCGATTGTAGAGTTTTAACTGATCAAAGACGGAGCGGTTTTCTGAAAGTGTACTGTCATCGGCAACGCCACCATTAATATATTCGAGAATGTCACGGCGAATAAAATCTGCCGCGACGCGCTCATAATCACCCAGGCTCACAATATCGGATGGGATGTGGCTTAGCGCCTGAGTTTGAATATGCGTCATTTGTTATTCCAAAAAAGCCGGAGCATGGCTCCGGCTATTAATCTGATATAGCGTGTTTACATTGATCGTTGGCTGTTCATGCCTGTCATTTCATAACCACCGGTTATTTGATAGCTACCGAATGACAAGCAGTTTCACTAACGAATCATCACGACTAGGTTATCAGAATTCGTACGCTAAGCTCAGCTGTGCGTTACGTGCATCACCAATGTAGGCGAATGAACCACTGCGGTAAGCGGTTAAGTAGTAATCACGATCGGTAATGTTACCTACGTTTAAACGAGCATTTAGCTGGTCGTTAAAGTCGTAAGTTGCGAATGCATCAATCACAGTGTATGCCGGTACACGAATGTCTTCGCTTGCAGCAGCGTCAGGCTGGCCCACATACACTTCGCTTGAGTGATTGGCACTAGAGCCAAACGCAAGTTTGTCCGTTAGTTGGTAGCGTAATTGAGCAAAGGCAGAGCGATTTGCAAAGTTTGCTAGGCGTCCGCCTTCATCTTCTTCATCCGCACTTTCTAGGATTTCAGACTTCATTAAGGCAAAGCCAAGCTGAGTGCTTAAGCGATCATTGATGTTACCGACAAGAGAGAACTCAGCACCCTGAACACGGTTTTTACCGGTGTTGTAAGTACCTTCGGTATCGTAATCCGTCCCTTCCATCACGTTGTCTTTAGTGATGCGGAAGATCGCGGCGGTGGCCAATAGCTTCTCATCCATGATGTTCCACTTGGTACCCAACTCAATGTTTTGAACGTCTTCTGGCTTGGCTTTATTAACGTTCTCAGAGCTTGAACATAAGCCGCCGTAACCACAGTTACCGCCTACGTCAGATTCACCACCATTAATGTTGGTAGAGGTGCTGTACGTTAAGTACACGTTGCCGTTGTCAGTGATGTCATAGACTGCACCGATGTGGCCGTTCCACAGAGTGTCATCGTATTCGAAATCAGTGGTTGTGCCATCACGACCAGTGACTGCGTTGCTGTAGTCAAAAGTATCGGCTCGTACACCGGCAAATAGGCTGAAGCTTTCTGTAATATCAATGGTATCCATCGCGTAGAGAGACAGAGTGTCGATTTTATAGTCAGCATCAACAATGTTTTTAGTAATCTGTCGATCCATTAAACCACCGGTATCCCCAACAACACTGCCGTCAGGATTAATAATACAGTAGCCTTCAGAAACACCACCACGGCCTGCATAAGTACAGTTAGACGCGCCAGCATTGTCAACGTTATATGTTCCGTTAACGACGTTGTGTTGAGAGTATTCCGCACCAATGACAAATTGGTTGTTCATGCCCGCTAACTCAGTATCAAAGAAGACATTGAGTTGATTAACCAGGTACTCAACTTCTTGCCAGCCTTGGTGTGTACTTAAGCGAATTGTGTCGTATTCACCATTTGGATCGGTTGCATCAGTCGTTGTGCCGCTTGCGCCTGTCACAACATAGCCATTGTTGGTGGTGCCGTAACGCAGTGAGTTCTCAAGACGCATGGCATCAGACACTTCGAATGCTGCGCGAAAGGTCAGGCTATCGACGCGAGATTTAACGAAATCTTTATCTTGCACGTACGCCGGAATATCTTCGTAAACTCTACCGGTATCACGGTTCACAAAGCTGCCTAGATCAGTACGATCAAACGCATCCATGTGGTAGTAGTCAGCGCTTAGATCTAATTTGTCAGTGGCTGCCCACGTGGTAGACAGTGCTAGACCGTTTCGCTCACGGGTATTGTCGTCACGGTTAGGAACGTTTTCTGCGTTATGCAGCACGTTTGCACGAACCGCCACGTCATCAGTTAGGCCAACGTTTGAATCCAGCGTCACACGGCGGTAATCGTCTGTACCAATACCGGCTTCAACTTTGTTGAAGTCGTATTCAGTGCTTGCTTGTTTGGTGATGCTGTTGACGGCACCACCAGATGAACCGCGGCCAGCAAAGGTAGAGCTAGGGCCCTTGGTGATTTCAACTTGTTCAACCGCGAAACTTTCACGGGTCGTCATACCTGGATCACGTAAGCCATCGACGAACACGTCAGAACGAGCTTCGTGACCACGAATCACGTAACGGTCACCAAAGGCATTACCGTTTTCACCGGTACCCAAAGAAATACCCGGCTGTGCATCTAAAATCTCTTTAAGGTCGCTACGGCCAGATTCTTGAATTTGGGTTTGTGTTAAAACGGTGATCGTTTGTGGTGTTTCCGCGAGATCTTTTGTGTGGCGGTTGTCACCAGACACTTTTGCTTTATACGGCGCGCCTGGTTCTGCATACGGGTTGGTATCCAGCGTACGCTCTTCAACCTGCATTGTGTCGAGTACAATCGCTTCTTCTGCGAAAACAGGTGCAGCGGCTAAAAGCAGTGAAGGTAAACCAATAGTTAATGCTGTGGCTCCCGGTGCAAGACGGGATTTACGCAGGCTCAGTTTTTCTATGCCGGATTGGCCCGTTTTTTTTGTGTTGGTGTTCATAGTTATTCCCCAAACGAAGAGTTAGTTATTAGGCTGAATTCAATTGGCATAACCAGTGGCAACTGTTGTCGCGATGGAAAAAAATCATCGGGAACAGCAGGCAACGGTGATGCGTCTTTCAGCATCCGTAATGCAGCGTTATCAAGTAACGGGTGACCTGAACTTTCCTTAATGCCGCTGGAAAGTACGTCTCCCTGACGGTTCATCGTGAATGCAAGCTGGACAGTTCCCTGTTGCTTACTTTTTTTAGCGGCGGGTGGGTATGTCCTATGTTTGGACAGCCACTGATACAAATCGCGAATATAGCTTTTACTATTTCCACGTTTGCCGCCGCTGGATTGCTGCTCCGAACGTCCAGTGGCCTTGACCATAGCTGACGAAGCGGCTTGGTCTGGCTTGGGTTGTGGCAGCGTTTTTTCTATTGTTTCGGTCATTTCGGGAGGGGTTACTTCCGGTTGTTTTTCAACAACGGGATCTTCCGTTTGTTCAGGCTTAGGTGCCTGCTTGTATACAGGCTCCTGTGGTTTCGATTTTGGTAATGGTGTGGGCGCTGGTTTAGGTGCTGGAGCAGGAGTAGGCTTCGGCTTATTTAATTGCGCTAGGCGCTCGCTAGCATCGGCATAAGCACCTAATTGCCCTAAGCCAACATGAGAGCCTGCATCACCATCAGAAAGAGCATCTCCGGAGGCTTCTATTGGCGACGAAAAAAACTGCCAAGCCACCGCGCCGTGCAGTGTCAGTGCACTCAGTAGAGCGATAAATAGCGTTCGAGCATTCATGCGCCGTCCTCCACCAAGATGGAGAGCGCAATATGTTTCAGTGGGCGTAATTCACTCAGCACACTTTCTAATTGCGCAGCGGTGACGCGTTCATCTACAACGAGAGTCAGTTCGACAGCAGTCAGTTCACCAGCAGCATTACTTTTTTCTGCCATTCCCTCTGTCATTCTCTCTGATGTCGAGATAACAGACAGTGCGTCTCCTACTTGTTCAGGTGTCATGGCTTTTTCATCCATCGACACCATGCCATCGGCATTGATTTCCACAAAGCGTTGCAAATTCGCTGGGGTTTCTAAATTAGTTAGCGTTGGTAATTCTATGCTGGCATTGGGCCGCTTCTGGATATGCCCAGCGACCATAAAAAAGATAAGAAGTAAAAAAACAATATTGATTAAAGGGATCATATTGTCGTCAGAACTTGAGTTTCTTTGTTTAGGTAAGACGCTCATTCGCTCAACTCCTGAGAGGCGAAAGGCTGGCCTAACGTAAACGTACGCACGCTAGCATTCAGCTGGTCGACGAGGCTTAAAACGCTTTTCACATTGGCGTTTTCTTCTGCACTAATCACGATCGCTTTATCACCAACGGAAGTAAGAACATCCTCAAAACTCTCTAGCGCAGGGCTAAGGCTGTCCTTGAGCACTCGAATATCTCCGTTGCTGTACACCAAAATTAAAGCGGGTAACTCATTACTGGCCGTCGCAGATGCTTTAGCTGCAGGCAGTGGTAGTGCTTTCCATTGGCTAAAGGTTGAGGTCAGCATAAAAAACATCAGCAAAATAAAGACGACATCAATGAGTGCTGTGAGGCTGATTTTTTTGCCTTTGCGACCCTGAAGAACCGAATCCATTAAGCACGTACCGCTTGTAAACGGACGTCTTTGGTTTCGTGATTAGGAGTGTTGTTCAATAACGCTTCTGAGTCGCTCAGCATCTGAATGCTTAAAGATTCATGCTGACGTTCAAACAAGCTGTGAATCAGGGATACTGGAATAGCCACACCTAGGCCGACAGCCGTCGTGAGCAATGCTTGCCAGATACCACCAGAGAGAACCGCCGGATCAACTTGTGCACCGGCTGCTTCCATTGCTTTGAAGGCTTCAATCATGCCGAGCACGGTGCCAAATAAACCTAACAGCGGGGCAACGGTGGCAATCACTTCAAGCGGGCGTAAACCAAAAGACAAACGTTGAATTTGATTACGTAACTCACGCATTGTTTCGTTACGAGCATCTTCGTGAGAGTGAGCTTCCATCATTTGCCATGTACGGCGGATGTTGGCTACGCGTGGGTTGTGGCAGTGGCTTGCAATATCATTCAGAGCTTTGTCTTGCCCAGTTTGAAGAGCGTGTAAAAGTTGATCAGAGGGGGGGGCAGAAGCCAGTAGAGCCTGAGTCGAGCGGATCAGCCGCGCGATAACGAAGGTCGTTGCTACCAGTGAAAGTAAGATCAAAGCGGCGACAATGGGTCCGCCAATTAGGGTGATAAAGGAGTTTACATCCGACATAACAACAGCGCCCCATAGGTAATAGGGGTGCGATATTAATGTTTTTGATAATGATTCGCAATAGCCTTATCGATTGAGTTTTGATACTCCTGTAACTCGATTGCGCCCGTGTTCTTTGGATTGATACAAACAATCATCCGCGAGGCCTAGCAGTTTCTCTTCTTGGCCGGGGTGTACAGGTATCTCACAAGAGACACCGACACTGATGGTCATTATCTTTGAATGTTCGCCTTGAGTGACGGTGGTTTTTTCAAACGCGCGGCGTAGCATTTCGCCTACCTGACACGCGCGATCTTCTGTGGTTTTTGGGAACACAACGACAAACTCTTCACCACCATAGCGGGCGGCAAAGACACCAGGCATCGTGACCACTTTACGTATGATTTGTGCGGCACGAACTAAACATAAATCGCCGAAGGCGTGGCCATGTTCATCATTGAGTTTCTTGAAAAAATCGATATCCACCATCATGACACTGATAGGGTGCTGGTCTTTGTAGGATTGCTGGTAGTGCTCCCGATATACTTGATCGAAGTAGCGTCGGTTAAATAGCTTCGTCAGGCCATCAGTCACACTGAGTTCTTCAAGGCGGCGGTTGGCTTTTTCTAAGGCGGAAGTTCGCTCTTTCACCTTGTTGTCTAACTCCTTGTTCATTGCCATTTGCATATCAAGCAGCTTTGTTTGCGAGCCTATTCTTAATTCTTTTTCTTGGTTCATTTTGTCCGCAAAGGCAATAGATAACAGAGACAATTCGGCGATAAAGCCAATAGCAAATGCTTGGTTGCCGATTTCTGTGCTCGGCACTTTACCGGTCATATCGAGTAAGTACCATGCGATAAATATAAGGTGTGCAAACCAAGCGATCGTGAATAGTCGGGCCGATTTCATGCCCATTACCCAGCCTTTAATCCCTATGTATAAGGCACAAGCTACACCAAAGAGTGCAGCGGAATGCCCCAGTTTTACAATGATTCCATAAGGCACGGTAAAACTGGCTAGGCACATTACAATTAAGACGAACATTAATAGGTAGGCAACGGAGCGATCAAAAATCGACCCAAACTTTTGTAAATCAACGAACCTCAGCACAAAAGCCATGGCGGTGAGCTGCACAAAGGGCGCAAGAAACGCAATGACTTGATTATTAACGCCGGGCATATCGCCCCAGAAATATTGCTGCCCAAGACCAAAAAGTGTGGCCTGCATAAAGCCTGCACAGGCAAGGTAAATAATATATAAGAGGTAAGATGCCTCGCGCAGTGACAAATACAGGAAAAGGTTGTAAAGCACCATAATAAAAATGATGCCCAAAAAGCTGCCAGCCCAGAAAAAAATCAGTTTCTCTTCTTCGATGGCTTCATCATAGTTAATAAGATCCAGAGGAATAAGAAGCGGCCCCGGCGTCAAAATACGTATGTATACTTCTTGCTCTTCGGCGGTTGCAGCATCCAGAGGAAACCAGAATGTGCGTTCGTCGATAGGGCGAATATCAAAGGGACGCTGATCTCCAGCTTCAAAATGACGAATCATACGTCCGTGTTCAAACAGATAGAAATCCACATAATCGTGATGTGGGTAATTCAAGCGAATAATAGGTTGGCTAAATGACTCTGTAATGCCACTTAATCGGACTCGTGCCCACAGGGCGTTATCAGTTTGGCCTAAGTTATTACTGATGCTATCGCGATGGTGCCAGTCACTTTCAGGGCGCACGAGAATTTCATCCAGCGTTTCTCCATTGCGTTCAGAAACAAACTCAAGCAGCGGTAACAGGCTAACTTTTTTATCAGAGTAGTGAACCGTTTCAATCGCCGATGCATGAGTGGCGTAGAAGACTAACAATAAGATAGCGAATGAGATGAATGCCTGAATGACATGAACCATGAACGCTTTATCGTTGACATCTGATTCTGATCTCTTGTGTGTGTCAGCCATTCTGAAACCTATCACCTCTCGCTCTTATATCTATTAAAACTAGTTCACGCTGAGTGATAGTCAAAGCGTTAACTGTTAGATTCTTTGAGAAATGCGACTTGGTTCCTGCCGTTACGTTTAGCAGTGTAAAGCAATGAGTCTGCGGCCTGTAATAGCTTCTCCCAGGCGGCTCTGTCAACGGGTTGATCGACCGTTAAGCCTATGCTCACCGTCATGATTTTTGCGGTATCGTCATCGCGTACAACGTACTCTGCAAAGGCTAGGCGCAAGGCTTCAGCCTTGTTCCGTGCTTGCTCTGAGGTCGCTCCGGGAAGGATGACCACAAACTCTTCTCCACCATAACGTGCAGCGATTGCTTGATCGTCGTTAATGGTCTCTTTTATTAATCGACCTGCTTGGATTAGGCATATATCCCCGAAGCGGTGCCCGTGTTCATCGTTGAGGTGTTTGAAGTGGTCAATATCTATCATTAAAACGGCCAGTGGCTCATTACGACGACAAGCACTTAAATACGCTTTTTCGTAACATTCATCAAAGTGGCGTCGATTTAACAAGCCTGTTAGCCCGTCGGTGGTACTTAAAATCTTAAGTCTACGATTCGCCTCCTCAAGCTGATTTGTACGTTGGCGCACCTTTTCCTGTCTCTTATACACATCTGACGCTGCCGACGAGCGATCTAGTGTAGA
>OJAV01000702.1_pt1 | contig 11730 bp, 11 predicted proteins | sample 1590081 | NCBI WGS metagenome assembly OJAV01 (sample SAMN05416852, study PRJEB24817) | seawater metagenome | isolation source: Sea water | place: Canada:Atlantic | collected 2013-07
GATCGCTCGTCGGCAGCGTCAGATGTGTATAAGAGACAGGACATAGTGACTGATGCTATGGGCGGGAAGGGTGTTGCGCGCGAAGTGGCGGATATTATTCTAGGCAGTCGCATGGATTTAAAAGATGCCTACATCAAGGCCATGCTACCTGAATTCGAAACGTTAAAAAACGAACAGTAAATATTATAAAAAGCGTTGGTTTCCAACGTTGAAGGAATTTTCATGAAAATATTAGTGACGGGTGCTGCAGGTTTTATCGGCGCATTTACCAGTAAAAAATTGGTTGAGTTAGGGCACGAAGTTATTGGTGTGGATAACATCAATACCTATTACGACGTTGCGTTAAAACACGGCCGTCTCGAGTGGTTGAATAAACTCGATGGTTTTCAATTCATTGAACTTGAGCTTGCTGATCGAGATGGCGTTGCAGCATTATTTAAAGAGCATAAATTTGATCGTGTTATTCATTTAGCTGCTCAGGCAGGGGTGCGTTATTCCATTGAAAATCCACACGCGTATGTGGACAGTAACGTTGTTGCGTTTGTGAATATGCTCGAAGGGTGTCGTCATAATGATGTTGAACATTTTGTGTACGCGTCATCGAGTTCTGTGTATGGATTAAACACCGAGTTGCCATACGCAACAGGGGATCGTGTTGATCATCCTGTGTCTTTGTATGCAGCGACAAAAAAATCCAATGAATTAATGGCGCATACGTATTCGCATCTGTATCGCTTGCCCACCACAGGGCTGCGCTTTTTTACAGTGTATGGCCCGTGGGGTCGTCCGGATATGGCGTACTTTAGTTTTACCAAAGCCATTCTTGAAGGTCGCACCATTGATATTTATAACCACGGCAAAATGCAACGCGATTTCACCTACATTGATGACATCGTAGAAGGCGTGGTTCGCATTTCGCAAAAAATTCCACAGCCTGTGTCTGGTTGGACGCCAGAGTCTAATGACAGTAGTCGTAGCTCGGCACCATACAAAATTTATAATATTGGTAATCATGATTCAGTTGAGTTAGGTACCTTTGTTGAAACCATCGAAAAGGCACTCGGTAAAACGGCGGATAAGCGTTATTTGGATATGCAACCGGGTGATGTATTGGCCACGTACGCGAATGTCGATGACTTGATGGGCGATGTGGATTTTGCACCCAACACGTCTCTGTCTGATGGTATCGAGCGTTTTGTTGAATGGTATCGTGAGTTTTATAACATCTAACGGAGTAGTGCATGTCCTCTTATAAAATTGTTATTCCCGCCCGTTACGCATCTAGCCGTTTACCGGGAAAACCGCTCATCGATTTGGCGGGAAAGCCTATGATTCAGCATGTATATGAACGTGCTTTGGAAGCAGAGGCGGACGGTATTGTTATAGCGACTGACGATGAACGTATTGCAAGTGTTGCGCGTGCATTTGGTGCGGATGTGGTGATGACATCTCCAGACCACGAAAACGGTACCGATCGTATCGCTGAAGTGGTAGCGATTAAAGGCTGGAGTGACGACACCGTTGTTGTGAACCTTCAGGGGGATGAGCCATTAATTCCTCGATCATTAATTGAGTTAACGGCGAAAGGTTTGTTGGATAACGACGATGCCGGCATGAGCTCTGTTTGCACTCCGGTGACGACGGCCCATGATGCTTTTGATCCAAATGTAGTGAAGGTTGTATTAAATCAGCGTCAGTTTGCCATGTATTTTAGTCGCGCTCCTATTCCTTGGGATCGTGATCTTTACCGGGATGGGCAAGGTAGCGTCACGCAGAAAATGTCTGTATATCGTCATATTGGCATGTACGGTTACCGAGTCTCGTTTTTAAAAGCGTATCAAAAAATGGCCGTTTGTCCTCTGGAACTTACCGAATCATTAGAGCAGTTGCGTGCACTCTGGTATGGCGTAGGTATTCATATGGCCATCATAGATAAAGCACCGGGTCATGGCATTGATACGCCACAAGACGCGGAAAGAGTGAGTGCGATTTTGCAGGCTGGCTTATAATTTTTTAGTGAGTTAAATAGGTAACTTATCTAGCTTATAAAACTTCAGAGCGCTGTATAAAAAGAAGAACAAAGTGACTACTGAAGAATAAGTGACTATAGAAGTACAAAGTGACTATAGATGGGGGAATTTCATGCCGTTATTTGAACGTTTAGGATACGCTGGGTTGCTGCCTTTTATTGCCGCCACTTTGGCTATCCCTTTTGGTGTTCACGGTGCTGAGTCGTTCTTTATTGTGTACTCTGCATTTATTTTAAGCTTTATGTCAGGCTCTTGCTGGGGCGTTCAGCAAGCTCATCCAGACAGAGCTAATAATATCGACTTATCCATCGCTATTGGTGTGTTTCTTTGGGGATGGCTGATGTACTTTATGCCTTTTACCTATGCGCTTTGGGGGCTATTGGTGGGGTTTATAAGTTTGTTGCTATTAGAGCAGCGTCCGCTGTATGTGAAAACTTACAGTCGTTCTTATCGCCGTCTACGTTGGGTGCTGACCATGGTGGTCAGCACATGTCATATTGTCTTACTTATTTGGTAATGCTTACGTTAGTTATATCGCTAAACGCCGCGCTTCTTTAGATCGTTGAGCTACTTGTAATAAATGCGAATATTGAGATTCGAGACGGCGAACCGTTCCCGGATCTCCCATGCAAGCGATGGCCTGCAAGGGCTCTGTTATCTTCATATACCCCCAGCTCGGGGTAATTAGTAAATTCGTGTCCGCGCCTGAATGAATACCTAAAGACATTCGGCTGCTTAAACGTTGTTGAAGTCGCAGTAGGGGGTGCCTTGAAATACCGGTTCGCTCTGAAGGAATTAATATATTAACGCGACGTTTTGGTGAGCGACGGGCGAACTCACTGATTGCATCAAGTACGGCAGGGTGCGCCCAAACTGGTAAATTTAGATCATGGCAAATGAGGGTGGCAGAGCGAGGGTTGGCCCCTAAAGTTAATTCAATCCAACCCACCATGTCAGTTATTGAGGTGAGATTATAAATGGTTTCATCGCGGCCAGGACTCATGACCCAGTTAGTTCGCGGAGCACCGGGCGCTTTATGAATTTCTACATGTGGCATACCGGCGTCATCAAAAAAACCACCACGAATATTGAATTCATTTTTTTTATAAAATGCGATGGCTTTAGTTTGAGCGTTGGCGTGAATTTCTTTGATTTTCAATTCATTGCGAGCGTGGCTTTCAATGGCTCTGAGTAATCTTGACCCCCAATGATTATGGCGGTGCTCTTTTACAACCGCCATGCGGCCAAAGTGACCGTTATCCATAAGGCGCGCGCAACCAATAGGATTGCGCCCTTCAAAAGCAATAAAGTGCGTGGCTTTTAAATCGGCGTCATCCCATTCAAGTTCAGGAGGCACGCCTTGCTCGTCGATAAAAACTTCGGTTCTGATTTTCCGAATCAAGTCTCGACTTGATTTCCAATCAGTTGTCCGGATCTCCATATTCATCTCCCTCGCGTATCAATTGGTGCTGCCACAAAGCGATGAGTAGCTTTTTAGAGGCATCGTCTTGCGCTGATTCAAGGATAGTACATACATCATAATGGCGCTGGTTGCCTAGTATGGCAACCAGACGTTCTGTGGTTGCGGGCAAGGTCACGTTTTCGCCCTGGGCATAAAAATTCAAATGTGAGCCTGAGCGATGCCAGGCAAAGCGTGCCGCTTCACTGCGAGTGAGTGTGGGGATGTCGTGTAGGTCTTCAATGAAATTTTGCCAAGCCTCTTCATCTAATGACGCTGTTAAATTCTGCGTGAGTTCTTCGGCAGAAAACTCTGGGGCTTGATCGGGGTATTTTGACTCTGTCAGTAATTGGCCCAACGTGTCGGCTAGAAGCCGATCATTATTTAATGAAGCTTCCAGTAATGAGCGTAAGCGCTGGATGGCGTCATCGCCTATTTCTCCTGTATTTTTCTGCAGGGTGAGGTTGGGGTCGGCGTAACGTTGGTCTTCGGTTAATGTTGGTAAGATGGTATCAAGAGTTCTCTCTAATAACTCAGCCGTTGATGGAGCGCGAAAACCAATGGAGTAGGTCATGCACTCGCCTTGAGAGATACCGTAATGCGCGAGCTGTGGTGGCAAATAAAGCATGTCGCCGGGATTAAGCACCCAGCGCTCTGTTTCTTTGAAGTCGGCCAAAATTCTAAGCGCAGGGCCTTCTAAAATAGAACTTTGCTCTGAGCACATTTGTCCTATACGCCACTCTCGTTGTCCTTCGGCTTGCAGTAAAAATACGTCGTATTGATCGTAATGCGGGCCAACAGAGCCACCGTCCACGGCGTAACTGATCATTAGATCATCAATCCGCCATGACGGTAAAAACCGAAAATGCTCTAATAAATCTGCCGCTTCGGGAAGGTATTGGTCCACCGCCTGAATGAGTAGCGTCCATTTGTTGTCGGGTAGGGCGCGATAATCGGCCTCAGAGAAGGGGCCTTTACGGATTTCCCAAGGCCCATTGCTGCCTTCTTCTATAATCAAGCGGGACTCAATGTCTTCTTCAAGACTCATTCCCGCCAATTCATCCGCAGGTATCAGTGCTTCAAATTCTGGCAGCGCGTCTCGTATTACTACTGGTTTTTGCTGCCAGTAATCTCGAAGAAATTCTTCAACTGTTAAATGACCTAATACGTGCATTGAAATACCTACAACGGTGAGATACAAAAAAGCCTCCCGAAGGAGGCTCTATAAACAAGAAGTCGCTTAGATAGCCTTCGCTTGTGCGATGGCGTTGCCGATATAGCTAGCAGGTGTCATTGCATTAAGCTCATCTTTTGCTGATTGTGGTAGATCCAACGTGGCAATAAATTCTCCGACTGCATCTTGAGTGATGGCTTTGCCGCGAGTAAATTCTTTCAGTTTCTCGTACGGTTTTTCAATACCGTAACGACGCATGACGGTTTGAATTGGCTCGGCCAGTACTTCCCAAGCGTTATCGAGATCTTGAGCGATTCGCTCTTCGTTAACGAGTAGTTTGCTGATGCCTTTCATTGACGCTTGGTAAGCGATGAGGCTGTAGCCCATACCAACACCCATATTACGCAGAACGGTAGAGTCCGTAAGATCGCGCTGCCAGCGAGAAATCGGCAGTTTAGTTGCCATATGAGCAAACACAGCGTTTGCCAAACCTAAGTTACCCTCTGAGTTTTCGAAGTCGATTGGGTTAACTTTGTGTGGCATGGTCGATGAGCCCACTTCGCCAGCAATAGTACGCTGCTTAAAGAAGCCCATTGAGATGTAAGACCAGATATCGCGGTCAAAGTCGATCAAGATGGTATTGAAGCGAGCGATGGCATCGAATAATTCTGCGATATAATCGTGAGGCTCGATCTGAGTGGTGTATGGGTTCCAGTTAAGGCCCAGCGACGTGACAAATACTTCAGCATTGGCTTGCCAATCGATATCAGGATAAGCAGATAAGTGGGCGTTGTAGTTACCTACGGCACCATTGATTTTGCCTAGCACTTCAACTTGTTCAACTTGGCGGATTTGGCGCTCAAGACGAGCAACCACATTCGCCATCTCTTTACCAAGTGTAGAAGGTGAAGCCGTTTGGCCGTGGGTGCGAGACAGCATAGGAATCGCCGCGTACTCGTGGGCTAGCTTACGAATCGCTTCGGCGATGTCTTTCATCATCGGCACGATGACCTGATCTCGGCCTGCTTTTAACATTAAACCATGCGACAGGTTGTTGATGTCTTCTGAGGTGCAAGCGAAGTGAACAAATTCATTTACGGCTTGAAGTTCGTCGTTATCGGCAAATTTTTCTTTAATGAAGTACTCAACGGCTTTTACATCGTGATTGGTGGTGGCTTCGATGTCTTTGATACGTTGAGCGTCCGCTTCGTTGAAGTCCGATACGATACGATCAAGTTGGGCATTGGTCGTCGCTGAAAAGGCTGGAACTTCTGGAATGGCGTCATGGTCAGCCAGTCGCTGCAACCAGCGGATCTCAACCTCAACGCGGGCACGAATAAGGCCAAACTCAGAAAAAATGGCGCGCAGCGGGATGGTTTTGCTGCCGTAGCGGCCATCCAAAGGGGAGATTGCGGTAAGTGCAGACAGTTCCATGGGGTCTCTCAAGAGGCTGATGAATGAGGTTGTTTAATGGCGCGGAATTTTAACGGATTTCTCACTCGAACTCAGTAGTTGACTGAAAAAATCTTCAAATTGATGTTGTTCAGATAGGCAAAAGGGGGAGTTCTGCTACAATCTCGCGTCAAAATTTACGTGGATACGGCATGCTCGAAGATTTACTCCTTTATTATGATCACCCGGTGTGGCCAATTTTTTTAGTGGTGATATCGACATTTGTACTCGAAGATATTGCTATTATTGGTGCTGGTTTTCTGGCGGCAAGTGAAAAAATGGCTCCGGGCTTAGCTTTTTTTGCCGTGTGTCTCGGTATCTTTATTGGCGATACCGCGTTGTATTTACTAGGACGTTTGGCGTTAGTGTGGCCGTGGCTCCGTCATAAAATGCGACAGCCCTTGATTCGTCGGCAAATGCGCCCATTGCAGTTGTCACCGTGGAGTCAAATTATGTTGATTCGGTGTATGCCTGGAATTCGCACCTTTGGATACATTGCGTGTGGTTTGGCGCGGGTGCATCCAGTGCCTTTTTGCTTAGCCAATGTCTGTCTCTATTGTGGGGTGGGCTGCGGCTCTGTTTTTCACTACGTTGTATTTAGGGCGACAGTTTGGCGAGGAGCTGCATGGATATATGTGGTACTTGTTACCGGTGGCCTTAGTGTTGTTCTGGCTAGGCCAACGTCGAATTAAGCGAAAGATTGAAACTCAGGTTTAAGATACTGGCTGTCTCGTTGGAGTTGTTAAAAGCACGCTGAGCGTGCTTTTTTTATGTCTTGAAAATGAATGGGTTGTTAGAGGTTAAAGAGTCACCATCGCCCCTTTGTTGACCCCTTCAAACGCACGCACTGTTACTTGGGTATTGGGGTGGCGTGCTTTGATCTTGTTAGCAAGGTGGTTGGCGATCAGTTCAACGGTGGTATCTGTATCTATCAGGTAACAATGTTGTTTTGACAGGGAGAGATAAAATTCGCCTTGTTGTGCTGTGTATTCAAACTGGTATTCGTCTTCAGGGCTATCGATGAGGTCTTCTTTGCTTCCGATGTAGATGTCCTTCCAGAGATCAGCCCAGTAAGCTTCTTCATCTTGATTACGATTTCCATCCAGCCAGATTTGAATTCGGGAACGGTGACCATGAGCGATGCGTTGGCAATTGCCATCGTGCTTCTTTAAACCGTGACTGTAATGGTACATAGCACCATTGATTTCTTCAGGAGTGAAGTCGAGTGATAGTTGATCAATACTATTAGGAAAGTGTGACTCCAACTGGCGAATGTACCATGAAGCTACGCTTTGAATCGTGATTTCTTTGGCATCGATTAAAGTCACGGCTTCACGCGGTGCGTTCATGATAATTGGGCCGCGAGCCGTATCACAACGCAGTTCAATGCGATCTGCTGATTGTGTGATGGTTAGACCTTCGGCAAGCTCAGGCACCAGCAAGCGGTGGTCAATTTCATCGTCCATCCAGTTGCGTAGAACTTTTTTAACGGTACCAAAGTCACAGACCATGCCTTGCTGATCCAACTCACCTTCTAATATGGCGGATGCCCACCATGTTTCGCCTACAATACCGCGGCTTAAATCTAGGTAGCTAAAGTCAACGTTGGTGAGTTGTTCGACGAATAAGTGCATAGGTCTCTACTAATAAGCTCTGTACTAATGGATCTGTCCGTTGAAAGCTTCAATGTGTTCTTTCGCCGGTAATGGGCGGCAGTATAAAGGAAAGTCGCTGCTGAATCAGGCGGAATTCCTCGTTTGTGTTGGCAATTCCTTACGAGTGAAGATCAGGCAGTTCTGGTATGTATTAGCCGGGCTGTTATTATTGCCGCCAGCCATATTTTTGAACATCCGAGGTTTTTGTGAATCAGGCTATTTTTCTTCCTATGTTTCTACGCCGTTTAACTAGTAGTGTCCGCTTTACCTCTCTGTCTCTTCGTGCGCCTAAGGCGTGTCGAATTATTGCGCCGGCCGTGGTGGCTGGTGCCGCTGCTGTGATGTCTGGTTGCAGTGATGACGGAGGGTCGTCGAGCAGTCTCATTTCAGTTGATGTTCAGGTTGGGCAAGAAGATTTTGATCAAGCCTTGATCCGGTCGGTACTTATTTCTGAATCTGGCCGGTTGTCCGAAGTGGAACCGGGGGCGCCTGTTTATGCGCCTTACGTGACAGATAATCAAGGCGAAGCGCAGGTTACTATTGATGGTAATGAGTTATTTTACTTCGATGTCTACGGTCGTGATCGAGATGATGCTCAAGGCATTGCTCAGACGACACGTCGCTGTCAGTTGGTGGCAGGATGCGGTAGTGCCAGCTTTGGTGATAATTACAGTGTTGCTGCCACACCCGGTTGGCGCTCAGTGGCGTATGGTCTTTCTGATGGTGAGCGAGTTCGTATAACGTCATTAACTGATTTGGCTGCCGGTTTGGCTCAGGCGTTAGTGTATAGCGAGTCGAGTGGTGATCAACAAGATGCCGGATGGCTAGAGACGGGGTATTACTCTGTGTATTCGGTTGTTCAGGCGGAATCTCAGATATCACGGTTGTTTGGTCTAGCGGCAGTACAAAACTCTGAGCCTGCTGATCTTACGCAATTGAATGAGTTGAAAGATATAAACACCACAGAAGCGACGGATTCAATTCGTTATGGTGCGATTTTAGCGGCGATACAAGCTTATGAATTAGAGTATGAAGGTACGGTAGATTTACCGTTTTTCTCTCAGGCGGTTGCTGCGGACTTGATTACCAATGCAGCTCAGCTTTATCAAAAGGGGGGGGATCAAACGATCTCTCTATCTACGTTATACACGAAAGCTGCGGATAATCTTGAGCAAGCGGAAGTGACGAACAGCACGGTTCAAACCTATGTCGATGCGGTTGTTTCCAAATTACGAAGCGACAGTGATGCTTTTGCTGATGGTGAATTGACGACAACAACGCCTGCTTCCTTGGCGACTTTGTTGGGGAGTGACCTTGAAGATTTCGAACTCGGCATTACTCGTGCAAAAGCGTTTGTTGATCTGTTGCGTAACTACGATGAAACCTTCTTTGAAGATGGCTACCGCACTGAGTTGGATAAGTACGGTAGTTTGTTACAAACCATTGGTGATGATAATGCCGATAATTTAGATGCGTTAATGGTCGCCTACCAGCAAGTCTTTGAGTTTTATCGTGACTGTTATCTGGGGGGCGGTTGTCCTACTGCAGACAGTAGCTGGTCTTGGTATGAAAGTGCTTCTTACAATAATGGTGTTCTAACCCTTAACGACGGTGAATTAACGGTTAAGCAAGAAGTGGCCGATGTGAATCTTAACGACAGTAATGATGAGCCTACCAGCTCTCAGGGCATCGATGTTGTGATTCTCGGATCGCTTAAGATCAACGACCTAACGCTTGAATTGGATTACTTATTGGGTAGTAATGATGACATTGTTAGTAGCCCAAGTTTACGGGTGTTTTATGATGAAGCGGTGTCTGTTCTGCAAGACCCTTTAAGCCAACCTGAAGTGGCGTATCAAATACGCTGGTCGCAGTTTGCTTTGTATGACACTGCGGATGTTGGGACTGACTTTGAAACCGAGCTAACGGGCACCTTTACTCTCTCTTATGTTGGTGTGGCTGACCCTGAAGGTTCTGGCGAACGTCGATTTAATATTGAAGAAGTGGTACTTAATTCGCGGATCTCTGATGTGGTGGGGGATGACTCGGACAATGACAAAAACATTGTTCCTTTGTTTGTCTCTGCAAAAGCGAATCAAGCGGAGGCTTTTTACCCAGAAGTTAGTTTTGCTTCGTTCAACTCATTCTTCTCAAATTCTGGAGAGAGTTCGTTGGTTGAGGGGAGTGTTGAAGCGAACTTGGTTAGTTATCGTACGGGCGTCGAAAGTATTAACGGCCGCTCGGTTGAGTATTTCGAATACTTCATTACTGATGGTGAAGCCCTACGCTATCGTTTTTACCCGACCGTGATGCGCGAAGATACATCAGATGTAGACGCCGATGATGATTTAGAAGAATTGATTGCCACGTTTGATTATGAAGAATGCACTTTGAACGGCGGCGTATCATCCCCTTCTGTGAGCAAGTGTCAGCCAAAGCAACGCCTCAATGGTGAGCGTGATTTGCAAGCCGCTGTGAATGAGTTGTGGGAGTTGGGTGTGTTCTCTCGTCCTGAGGTTGACGGCAAGGGGGTGTATTTTGTTGAGCTTCCAGTGGTCTCTGATACAAATGGTTGCTTGATTCTGGATACGTTACCAACGAGCCTGCAGCAATTAGATGGCACGCTTTACCTTCCGGCTCAACTTGGTTTGAGTACGGCACGGGTATTTGCCGAAGTTGTGCTGGATTATGACAGTACAACCGAACCGAAATCCCTGCTTGATATTCAGGTCACAGCACCTTATAGCAATGTGGTGAATATCTCGGCGGCCTTATCTCATGATTACACCTCAGTAAATACTACCGGTGTTTACACTGGCGTCGGCCCAAATTTAGATCGTATTATTTTTGATTTCAGCACAGAAAATAATACGGTTGAGACCAGTAGTATTGCGATCTACAAAGACGGTGTTTCATTAACTTACGCTGATGGCACGAGCGATACAGTAGATAGCGAAATTCTGGCTGGCTCTCAGCTTGATCTTCTAACCGGCTTTCCCTTGTACCGTTACCGCGTTAATGAAGAAGGTCTTCTCGATCGTTGCGTGATCTCAAATACAGCAGAGCCGGCGACGTCGCGTAACTTTGATGATTCTGTATTTGTGATTAACTTTCGTGATGCGGTGTATGGGAAAATTGCCAATGAGTCTGGCATTTGGGTCATTCGCTACATAGACGGCAGCTGGGAAACATTGAACTAATCATGAAATCAAACGGGGTACGTTGAAGTACCCCGATTGCCTCCAATTGTTATTTCGAGTTTTATAGCCGCCCTAGGGATATCGGCGACATGATATTCACCCGAGTGCATGGACGGACATCCGCACCTGCCTTCAAAAAGTTTTGCTCTCCGCTCATTCCGAGTGGCACCTCCTGAATTTTTCCGCCGTTTTTAAGGAACATTTCAACGTCTGTTTCTAAAACGTTGCGACGTTCCTCACTGTTTACCTTGTCAAACTTCTGGTTTGCACTTTTTCTTGAAGCCATTTCAGACCTCCAGTTGGTTCACGGATTGATTGGTGCGGCCAAGCTCCAAGTACAAAATTAGCACATGACGTATATGTTGTGTATAAGTTTTGAATAGGTAATTTCAGCTCAAGTTCAAAAGAACGCTCTTGGTTAGCAGTCCGAGAGCGCTTGCGGTATACTCGCGGCCCTAAAATTTCGTCGCTCTGAGTGCGTTTTTCGAGAGGCGACTGTTGATATTGATCTCTAGCACGGCGAAACCTGTGCTTATTAAAAAATTGAGGCTAAACAATGACAGATTACGTTCAGAAGGGCGGCTTACAGATCGCTCGTGAGTTGTACGACTTCATCAATGAGAAAGCGATTCCAGGCACTGGTGTTGAACAGGAAGCGTTCTGGGCAAGCTTCGATGCAGTAGCGAATGAGCTAGCACCTAAGAACCGTGCCTGTCTCTTATACACATCTCCGAGCCCACGAGACTAGGCATGATCTCGT
>OJAV01000703.1_pt1 | contig 11694 bp, 8 predicted proteins | sample 1590081 | NCBI WGS metagenome assembly OJAV01 (sample SAMN05416852, study PRJEB24817) | seawater metagenome | isolation source: Sea water | place: Canada:Atlantic | collected 2013-07
CATGGTAACCATTTTAGGGAAGCCCTGACCACCGTATTCAGCATTACCGCTTAAGCCAACCCAGCCTGATTCAGCGTATTGCTTATAGGCTTCTTTAAAGCCTGTCGGAGTCGTGACGACGCCATCACCTTCGAAAGTTGCGCCTTCTTCATCACCGCTACGGTTAATAGGTAGTAGAATGTTTTTTGACAGTTTTCCCATTTCTTCTAAAATCATATCGACAGTTTCCATGTCAACATGAGCCAAGTTTTCGTTGTTTTGCCAAAACTCTGGCGCCTTAAATACGTCATTTAAGATAAAGCGCATGTCATTAAGAGGGGCATTATAAACAGCCATAAACATTCCTTTGGTTCAAATAATTAAAATTGAAGTTGTTAAGATTATCAACTGTTTTCTTGGTATAACCTTAGCGATTAATAATCAAAGTTTAACAAATAAGCTTGTGAGCGAGTGTATTTCTTCGTGAATTGTGCGTACACCAAAAGTTAGCAGCGGCTATTGAAGTGTTTATAGACACCTTGCTGATAACTATAATATGAGAAGGTAGACAGGTCGGTGCTTATAGACAGTTGCTATAGTCAAAACTATGTTGATAGTTGTCATAAGCATCCGCAAAACAAAGCGGCAACACACCGAAGTATATTGCCGCTCAGATTATATAATTACGAAGTTCAGCGCTTTAATTAAAAGGCAAATTGATCAACGTCCATGCTCATGTATGGCTCTACACCAGTGCTGATACGCTGTACGTGCGTAGTCGTACGTGGCAATAGCTTAGCAAAGTAGAACTGAGCTGTTTTAACTTTAGCGTCATAGAACGCTTTTTCGCCAGTACCGTTTGCGATAGCAGTTTGAGCAACCAGTGCCATACGTGCCCATAAGTAGGCTAGGGTCACATAACCACTGAAATACATATAGTCTACTGCAGCGCCGCCGACAGCATCTGGCGTTTCAGTTGCTTGCATACCGATACGTGCAGTCAAATCGCCCCATTCTTTAAGATGCTTGGCAAGTGGGCGAATGAACTGACCCATCTCGTCATTTTCTTTGTTTTCTTCACAGAATTCTTGAATAACGTTTACAAAGTTGGCAAGTAGCTTACCTTGTGAACCTAGGACTTTACGACCTAACAAGTCAAGCGCTTGAATCTCTGTGGTACCTTCGTATAAGCAAGAAATGCGCGTATCACGTACGTTCTGCTCCATACCCCATTCGCTAACGAAACCATGACCACCATAAACCTGAATACCATGGTTAGCAGCTTCTAGACCTGTTTCAGTCAAGAACGCTTTAGCAATTGGTGTCAGTAGTGACAACATTTGATCAGCAAACTTCAACTCTTCGCCTTCGCCTTTTGCAACGGTATCTGCAAAATGTGAGAGATAATACACTAGCGCACGACCACCTTCAGCAAAGGCTTTTTCAGTCAATAGCATGTTACGAACCGCTGGATGTACGATGATAGGATCAGCTGCTTTTTCTGGTGCTTTCGTACCTGATAGTGAACGCATCGCTAAGCGGTCTTTTGCATAAGTCAATGAACCTTGGAATGCATACTCTGCTGCAGTCAAACCTTGCACGGCAGTACCGATACGTGCCACGTTCATAAAGGTGAACATGCACTGTAGGCCGCGGTTTTCAGGTCCAATCAAGTAACCCGTTGCGCCATCGAAGTTCATGACACAAGTTGCAGAGGCTTTGATACCCATTTTGTGTTCGATAGAGCCACACGTCACTGGGTTACGCTCGCCCAGAGAACCATCATCATTCACAATGAACTTAGGTACTAGAAACAGTGAAATACCTTTTGGGCCAGCCGGTGCATCAGGAAGCTTCGCCAACACGAGGTGAATAATGTTATCCGCCATGTCGTGGTCGCCCCAAGTGATAAAGATCTTGGTGCCTGATACGTCGTATGAACCATCAGCGTTAGGGACCGCCTTAGTGCGAATAATACCCAGATCAGTACCGGCATGAGGCTCAGTCAAATCCATTGCACCAGACCATTCGCCGGAGTACATATTCGGCAGGTATTTTTCTTTCAATTCTTGTGAGCCGTGAGCGTTCAAAGACAAACACGCACCTGCAGTCAGCATAGGGGCAAGACCAAACGCCATGTTCGCGCCCTGAACCATTTCTTCAACTTGGGCTACCAATGTTTTAGGCATACCCATACCACCAAAATCAGGGTGACCACCCAGACCATTCAAGCCCGCTTCAACGTATGTTTTGTAGGCGTCTTTGAAGCCCGGAGCCGCAGTTACTTCACCGTCTTTCCATGTTGAGGAGTGCTCATCGCCGTCGCGGTTAATTGGCGCTAATACTTGGCTCGCAATTTTTCCACACTCATCCAAAATGGCTTCAGCAGTTTCCATGTCGACAGCGCCCTCAAGACCGGCAAGTGACGACCACAATTTGTCTGCTTCAAAAACTTCGTTTAAAACAAAACGCATATCTCGCAGCGGAGCTTTGTACTCTGGCATAGTTCACCTCGTAATTAGGGGCAGTGCTAACTGATTGGTAAATCAGTAGCTGAATTTGTTCGTCGGGATCGTCCGACGATTAAGTAAGATTGTTTTAACGCAGAAAAACCGCGCTAGGCGCGGTTTTTCTTTTTAACAGTCAGAATCAGAATGCGAAGTGTTCTTCGGCTAGATCCATCACTGTATCGGCACCTGCAAGCATCGATGCTGCATGGCCTTTAGTACGAGGCAAAACGCGACCGAAGTAGAACTTCGCCGTGGTCATTTTCGCTTTGTAGAAGTCTTCTTCAGTCGTGCCGTTCGCCAATGCGTCTTGAGACACTTTAGCCATACGAGCCCACAAGAAGGCTAGCACTGCATAACCTGAGTACATCAAGTAATCAACCGAAGCAGAACCAACTTCTTCACGATCCTTCATTGCCGCCATACCGACTTTCATCGTCAAGTCAGCCCACTCTTTATTGATTTCAGCCAATGGCTTGATCAAATGAGCCAGTTCTTCATTGCCTTCTTCAGCCTGACAGAACTTGTGAACGATCTTGGTGAAGTTACGCAGTGATGCGCCTTGAGTCATCAGTACTTTACGACCCAGTAGATCAAGTGCCTGAATGCCGGTAGTGCCTTCATAGATACAAGCAATCTTGGTATCACGTACCATTTGCTCCATACCCCATTCAGCGATAAAGCCGTGACCACCAAATACCTGAACACCTAAGTTGGTCGCTTCGTAACCGCTTTCAGTTAGGAATGCTTTTGCGATTGGCGTTAAGAAACCTAATAGTTCATCAGCTTCTTTACGCGCTTCTTCAGTTTCGCCTTTGTGAACGATATCGTTCTGCTGTGCCGCTAGGTATACCAGTGCACGGCCACCTTCAGCGAAAGATTTCTGAGTCAGCAACATACGACGAACATCAGGGTGAACAATGATTGGATCAGCCGCTTTTTCTGGTGCTTTAGGGCCAGTCAACGAACGCATCGCAAGACGGTCTTTCGCGTAGGCTAGTGCGCCCTGGAAAGAACCTTCTGCAGCAGACGCACCCTGAAGCGCAGTACCGATACGAGCCGTGTTCATAAAGGTGAACATGCAGTTCAGGCCTTTATTTTCAGGGCCGATCAACCAACCTTTGGCGCCATCAAAATTCATAACGCAAGTAGAGTTACCGTGAATACCCATTTTGTGTTCGATAGAACCACAAATTAGCGTGTTCTTTTCGCCTGGAGTACCGTCTTCATTTGGCAAAAACTTAGGAACGATAAACAGTGAGATACCTTTCGTACCCGCTGGAGCACCCGGAAGACGTGCAAGAACGATGTGTACGATGTTCTCTGACATGTCGTGCTCGCCAGCAGAGATAAAGATCTTAGAACCTGTGATCGCGTAAGAACCGTCAGCATTCGCTTCCGCCTTAGACTTCAAAGTACCAAGATCAGAACCACAATGTGACTCAGTCAGACACATAGTGCCGGTCCACTCACCTGAAACCAGCTTGCTTAGGTAAACGTGCTTTTGCTCGTCTGTCCCGTGAATGTCTAGCGTGTTCATCGCACCGTGTGACAAGCCTGGGTACATACCCCAAGACCAGTTTGCAGTACCAACCATTTCAGAAACAACCGTACCCAGTGACTCAGGTAAACCTTGGCCGCCGTGTGCTTCGTCATGCGCCAGTGAAGGCCAGCCGCCTTCAACATACTTAGCGTACGCTTCTTTAAAACCTGTTGGCGTGGTAACAGAACCGTCATCATGACGAGTACAACCTTCAATATCACCCACACGATTCAGCGGAGAAAGCTCTTGTTCACAAAACTTTGCGCCTTCAGCAATGATGGCATCAACCATGTCAGGGGTAGCAATCTCTGCGTATGCAGGCAGGCTGGCGTAGTGGCCTGGCATGTCTAGCAATTCGTCCATTACGAACTTAATGTCACGAAGGGGAGCTTTATACTCTGGCATTGGGATGACCTCGTTGCCGTTATTTATTTTCTGCAGCTAATGCCGCGTTTAATGGTTCGGCGCATGTTTATGTCGACCGAACATAGTTTTTGAACCGAGGATAAAAGCCCGATTCAAACAAGTGTTTGAAACATACGTTCGCCTAAGCTTAATGTCAAGTCTTGGCGGCCCGTGACACGGCGTATTTACTGAGTAAAGAAGGGGAATTCATACGGGTAAGCGAACAAAGGTAAAAACGAGCCAATCAGGCAATATCGTCGAGTATACTGCCCGCTGAAGGCGTTTGCGGAGCACTAATCCTGAGTAGCGTCTCATTAATTTGCCGTAGCCGTGCATTGTATTCGGCAAATTCTTCCGCCACCGAAATAAAGACGTCGTTGTCTTCATCAGAGTCGCTACCCTCTTTGTTCGCGTCTTCTTGTCTTCGAGCCTCTTCAAGCTCGATGCTAAATCTCTCACGCTGGTCTTCGCTCGATTTAGCGTCTGCCAACAAGGCATCACGTTGCTGATTGGCTAAGTCCGCTTGAGCTTCTGTCATTTTTTGCGTGGCCATGGCGGCTACCTGGCGATCTTGAGCTGAAGGCTCCGCCGGAGCAAGGGCTGCACGACGCACTCTGGCCATCTTATCAATGGTTGCCTGTGGATCACCGGATACGTCACTGACATCGATACTTACTTCACCAGAGACGGCATAACGAGCACCATCGGGGCCTTGTGTAAAGCTGTAGGATGCAGCACCAGCAAGCTCGCCACCCACGGAAGCGTGTGCTTGCTCGTGAGTACGAACTTCTAAGTCCCGAGCTGCTAACTCTCGAAGCAACTCATCATCTTTCACTTCAGAAGTATCAGCCAGCGACTTAGAACGCCCTTCCTCGCTAATAAAGACATCATCGGTATTATCAACCAACGCGCTTGATGAAGGCTTAACAATGTCTGTAGAGCGAGAAGGAGTAGGTGCTGAGTTAAGTTCAAGTGCAGTGGCTTTCGAGCCTGATGACACAGCACGCGAATCCACTGAAGACGTGAGGGATGAGCTACTTAACGAGCTATTTGATGAACTCGCATGGGCAACATGGACGGACGTAGACGGCACTTGCATAAAGGTTCCACAAACACCGTCATTAAGCTTCTATGTCTATCAGGCTACCGAGTTGCTTATCCTCGGCCTGAATGACTTTAGCGTTAGCATCAACGGCTTGTTGACCTTGCTTCATATCTGTCATGGAAGAAGCAAGACTCGCCGCTCCTTCAACCGGACGTTCGGTCGATGCGCCTGCAACATCTTGCGCTGCACGCTGCACTTGTTCAGTACCTTGCGACACGCCATAACTGGCTGTGGTAAATGCCGAACCCGCAGTTGATCCTATATTCATAGCAACCTCGATTGATTCACGCGAATCTGTTTAATATTTAACCAATTAATATTTAAACAACATAGAAACAAAAACGCCATCCTGATTGGGATGGCGTTTAGACTGATTCGCTATAAAAAGATTCTTACTGAGCAGCCTGCGCAGAAGCGTCATAAAACATAGCATCAGATGCCATTGGTTGCGCCAGAATCTCGTCTAACTCACGAGGGGCTTTAGTGACGTGATGATCAGAGTTAATACCGAGTTTACGGAATAAGTCTTGGTCTTTATTTGCCGCTGGGTTTGGCGTCGTCAGCAAACATTCACCGTAGAAGATCGAATTGGCACCAGCAAAGAAGCACATGGCTTGCATTTCTTCTGACATCTCTTCACGACCCGCACTCAAACGCACGTGAGATTTCGGCATCATGATACGTGCAACCGCAATGGTACGTATGAAATCAAGCGGATCAAGATCACCTTCACTCTCAAGCGGAGTACCTTCTACTTTAACCAACTGATTAATCGGCACAGAATCCGGATGCGCAGGAAGGTTTGCCAATTGTACCAACAAACCGGCACGGTCTTTTTGGGATTCGCCCATGCCTAAAATACCACCGGAACACACTTTCATGCCCGCATTACGCACATTAGCCAAGGTATTCAAGCGGTCAGAATAGGTACGAGTAGTAATGATGTCACCATAGTACTCTGGCGACGTATCTAGGTTGTGATTGTAGTAATCCAAACCCGCTTCAGCCAAAGCATCTGCTTTTTCATCATCCAGCATGCCTAAGGTCATGCACGTCTCGAGGCCAATCTCTTTTACGCCTTTGACCATCGCTAACACGTACGGCATGTCTTTCGCGCGTGGTGAACGCCATGCAGCGCCCATGCAAAAACGATCTGAGCCTGCCGCTTTAGCCGCCTTTGCCTTTTCGATCACGGCTTCGACTTCCATCAGCTTTTCTTTTTCAAGCTTAGTGTCGTAACGAGCTGACTGAGGACAGTAAGCGCAATCTTCTGGGCAAGCGCCTGTTTTAATCGATAATAAGGTACTGACTTGAACGGCATTTGGATCGAAGTTTTCACGATGAACTGTCTGTGCGCGAAATAACAAATCATTGAACGGCATATTTAGAAGGCTGGCGACTTCTTCAACGGTCCAATCGTGGCGCATGTCACTAGGGTTGTGAGCGGCAGACATCATGGTTTAACCTCAGTAAAAGAATGTTAATAGCTACTTAATCTAACTACAGGATGATAAGGATGCCCATGGACTGGTCAACCTTCAGTAAACTCAAAGACAACTACAGTATGTTTTTTGATCATATGTATACCTGTGAGTTATGCCTTGAGGCAACGTCCGACAAAATAGGGATCTGTACCTCGTGCCAGTACGATTTGCCCTATTCCGGCTTGAGCTGCCCTCAATGCAGCGAACCATGTACAAGTGAGGGTCGTTGTGGCGACTGTCAGAAGAAGCCACCCAGTTTTGATTACAGCCATTGCAGCTTACTTTATTACCATCCAGTACCGCATTGGCTGCATCGCTGCAAAGACAAGCCCGACCTACGCCTCGCCAAACGCTTTGCTCAGCTAATGTTTGACGCTGCGCCTATATTCACCGTACCACCTGATTTCCTGACCTACATCCCAACAACGCGACGACGCTTATTCACAAGGGGGTTTAACCTCAGTGAAGAGTTATGCCAGCAATTAGGGACTCAATTAAATATTCCTATTCTTCGTAACGCCCTCCACAAATCGCGTCATACCGAACAACGACGAGCAACGGCTCAAGAGCGCCGACGTCGGGATACCGGCCTACGGTCAACGAACAAAGATTTATCTGGGCAGCACATACTGATCATTGATGATGTCATGACCACGGGAGGGACGTTGCAACAAGCCGCAGCGCTTCTTAAATCACAAGGAGCAAGCACCGTTGGATCCTGGTGTTTAGCTCGCACACCCAAACCTATCTGAGGCTGTGGAATACAGGCATAATGTAAAAAAATTCGAGAACATTATGTCTACTCATCCCTACTCGGCGTTAACACACGAAGTCATCATGGATGCGATTGAATCCATCGGCTTTCTTTGTGACGCACGTATCCTTGCTTTAAACAGTTACGAAAACCGCGTTTATCAGGTGGGTATTGAAGACAAAGACCCACTGATTGCAAAGTTCTATCGCCCTGCTCGTTGGAGTCGCGACGCCATTTTGGAAGAACATGCTTTTCTGCTTGAGTTAGAGCAAGAAGACGTTCCTGTCATCGCCCCAATGACGATAAATAACGAAACCTTGTTTACCTATGAAGGTTTTTATTTTGCGCTCTTCCCTCGCAGAGGGGGGCATGCTCCCGAATTAAGCAGCGATGATGACCTAGAATTAATCGGGCGCTGGCTGGGCAGACTGCACAATATAGGCGCCTCGAAACCTTTTAAGCACCGTCCAGTTTTAACTGGCAATGACGATATTTTAATCGCGTCAGAAACGGTGTTGCGCAGCGGACAATTACCGGACGATTATAAAAACGTCTACGAGTCATTAATCAGAGACATTACCGCACACACTTCCAGGGTCGATATATCTCAGCATCCAGATCTTCGTTTGCATGGCGACCTCCACATCGGAAATTTAATTCTTCGCGACGACAATTTATACATAGTGGACTTCGATGATTGCGTTCAAGGGCCAGCCATGCAAGACATCTGGATGTTACTTAGCGGCAGTAAAGAGGAACATCGGCAACAATTAATGGTCATAGCAGAAGGTTATGAAATGTTTAGGCCATTCCCTGCAAATGAATTATCACTTGTGGAAACCTTATGTACGCGTCGCATTGTGCGTCATGCCGCTTGGTTAGCTCAGCGCTGGGAAGATCCAGCATTCCCTGAAGCTTTCCCTTGGTTTGGTAGTCACAACTACTGGTCTGAACATATTTTGGCATTGCGCGAACAACTTGGTTCTCTGCAAGAAGAGCCGGTAACCTTACCCCGATTTTAAATACAGGAGTTTGATATGAAGAAGTACTTACTACCCGTCATTTTAACGGCCGCGACCGCAAGCGCGATGGCAGACGACTCTCCTTTAAAAGACAGGCTGTATGTTGGTGCTAACTTAAGCCATAACACCATTGACTCACCGTTTGGTGGTGATGATGTCGATGCTGGCGGCTACTCGATCTTTACAGGTCTTAAATTTGATAACTCTATTGAAGGGCTCACTACGTCCGCAGAATTAGGTTACAGCGATACCAAAGACTTTTTTGATAGCAATGGCGACGCTGATATTAATGGCGTTTGGGTCGCAGGGGTTGCAGAAAAAACACTGCCAGAAATTGATCCACGAGTATCCGCATTGGCACGAATTGGTTTAGATCTGGGTGATGATGACGGTATTTTGTTAGGGGCAGGCTTAGGGTTTCATGCAACAGAGATGTTGTCGCTACGTGCCGAATTTATTAATAAAGATGCGTCCAGTGTGTATCAAATCGGTGCCGTTTTTAATTTCTAAATATCGTCTAATTAAATTTAAAACGTACTTACCGTTTTATTGATTAAAAAAATGCCCAGCAAGTGCCGGGCATTTTTTATCAGATCTCAAATAACAATCGATAACTGACGCTAAAGAAATCAACATCGCTGGATAAGCGGTTGAACATTAACTCTATGCGTTCAGCGTCGTTAACTTGATAGTCAGCACCTAAGCCAAAGCCCATTACTATCTCATCTGAATCATCAACTTGAAGCCCTTTCTCTGATGACATATCAATATCGCTGCCCAGTGCTTCAACCTGCAATGCCCAGCCGCCCGCGCGCGCAAATGACGGGCGATACTGTAACGCCAAAGACGTCGCGCGATAACTGATACGCGCTGTATTAATGCTAGCGTCACCAAGATTAAAGTAAGACAACGTCAAACCTAACTCGTCATTAAGATGCACCCCAACACCGATAGATGCGCCAGCATCTAGGGTGTCACTTTCACTCGGTGTAATTTGTAGATCAGGATCGAAGCGGGCAAAGCCCACTCCGCCTTCTACACTCAACGCTCCCGCATTGGCTTGGGCTACTAGCCCGAACATCATGACGAACGCCACGAGGGTTCGACGAGCGCGAGCAGTAAACGCCAGTATAGTCAGGATCAACATATAGAATGCTGTACTGATAGCCCCACCCGCTTTGACATCTGCACCTGAGTTAACAGATACATCTTCAGAATCCAGAACGCCATCACCATCAGCATCAGCATCTAGAACAGGCGCTTGAGAAGGGCCTTCCTCAACGAACAGTTCGATTAAGTCATCTAGATCATCACGAATGCCATCACCGTCGGCATCAATATCAAGGTAATCCGCGATACCGTCACCGTCGAGGTCGGCAAGTTCACGATCATCCAGAACACCATTGTTGTTGGTATCCAGCCCCTGAATAATGCCGTTGATTAGGGCGTCGATACCATCATCAATGCCATCACCATCCGCGTCTTCTCCAGTGAAAAAGCTGAATTGGTCATTCTCTTCACGATCAGGAATGCCATCACCATCGTCATCGTCGTCGAGGTGGTTAGGAATGCCATCGCCATCAAAGTCTTCTAACGAGCCAAAGAATCCAATCGCGTTATCAATCACATCCATCAAACCATCCAGATCAACATCGGTTAGGCTATCAATGCGACCATCGTTGTTACCATCTAGGCTTGAAAGAATACCGGCTTTAATAAGATCGAAAGTAACACCGTCACTCTTAAGCTGCAGGAAGTCAGGAATACCATCAGCATCGGAATCTACCAGTGCCTCAGCGTCCTCAATGAGGTCAGTCCCTTCATCAAGTAGGCCATTAGTATCATCATCACTGTGACCCGCTTCAATCAGATCAATAACGCCGTCGTTATCCGCATCCAGATCCAGCGAGTTGATCAAGCCATCGCTATCGACATCAGCCGTGACGTTATATACGACACGAATAGGGAGAAACGCTGCTGGCGAAATAATACGTGACTCATCCTCGACCGAGGTAACAATCAGTGCATCAAGTGCTGCAATGAACTCCTCTTTGGAATCACGGTCATCGCGAACACCATCCAGATTTTCATCAACAGCCTCTGCTTCTAACGTTCCAACAAAAGCAGCGCTTCGTACCTTGCCATCGCCATAAGGGGATATATCGAAAAAGTCGATGATGCCATCACGGTCCGAATCACCCAGTAAGCTACAAGTACTGACGGGGTCATCAACCGCAGAGGTTAGCTCGCTTGAATCGCGATCGACAACAATGGCAGCATCCAGCCTTATGGATGAGGTCATTAGGGAGCCATATTCAAGGTTATCTCGAATACCGTCGTTATCAGCATCAGTATCATTACGATCAATAATCCCGTCTCCATCGGTATCCGCTATACCCTCAAGCATGTTCGGCAAACCATCACAGTCATCGTCCTGACCTTCCATAATCGTTGCGATCAAGGCTTCAATCTCTGCCGCAGAATCCACATCGCCCGCGTCTTCTTGCTGGCCAACCGCCGCGTTCAGAATGGGGAGAATACGATCCAGAGTTTGAGCATCAACACTGGTCACACCCGCTGCGAGATAATCATCTGCATCGGCTTGCCCGCGAAGACTACCGACCTGATCAGCGATGTTATTAAAGGCATTCTCTTCAGCACCAATAATGATGTCGGAAATAGAACTCAGTGTCTCTAACGTTGTATCCGCATCCGTGTAGGTCACCTGCAATGCAATCAGATTTCCTAAATCACTTGCTTGCACGACATAGCTCTGTGCCTGCGACACCTCAGTAGCCTCGGACATCCAAGAATAAGAGATCGTTGAGTCAATATTATTTGCATCATACCTGTCTCTTATACACATCTCCGAGCCCACGAGACTAGGCATGATCT
>OJAV01000725.1_pt1 | contig 11470 bp, 18 predicted proteins | sample 1590081 | NCBI WGS metagenome assembly OJAV01 (sample SAMN05416852, study PRJEB24817) | seawater metagenome | isolation source: Sea water | place: Canada:Atlantic | collected 2013-07
CGAGATCATGCCTAGTCTCGTGGGCTCGGAGATGTGTATAAGAGACAGGCATAAAAGGGAGATCTCCCAACAGGGAGGGACTCCCCATTGGGATTGTTAAGATATGGCCGCGCCTTTCTCGACACCGACCATGTTTTCTGGAAAGCAGTACCGGTTGAGGTACTGGTTCCTGGCGCAAGATGCGCTAATTTTTCGGACTTTGGGCTGCTCCTGGTCATACTTTTCATGAGCCAGTGACAGCGCCTGCTCTTCAGTTTCCGCTATAGCGTAGCTGTAGATGACATCGGTAAAACCGAGCCCGGAACCAAAGGCATAGACCTTATCCTCAAACCAGACCGTCAGAAAATAAATCTTAAAGCCTGGCTTCAGGTTATATTGGGTAGGCATAACGCGCTCCTCTTGTTAGAGGGCGCACTCACCCAAACCGGGCAATGCGCCCGGTGGGCTTCAGATATTATTGCTTGAAAAACGCTTCCTCAGAGGCAAGCATCACAACAACATCAGCGTTGTAGGTTTTGATGACAACTTCTTCCGGTTGGAAAAAGCCATCAAGAGTGGGCATCGGGTAGAACAAACGAGTTCGTTCCCAACGCTTATTGTCAGTGATGGCAACCTTCAACTGCTCGGCACAAGTCCGAAGAAACAGGCTCAGGCACTCATCAACAGAGTGTTTTCCATCCGCTAAGAACACCCGGTCAACCAGCTTTTCGGTAACTGTCACGTTGAACAGAAAACCAGCTTGGTCGGCAAGGTGATTCACAGCCATCAAACCATTGGTTTGGATGGTAGCGGGAGAGGAAATAGTAATTGCAGCATTCATAAGGTGTACTCCGGAAATTAGGGGTACACCAATCCAAACGGGATGATGTACCCGTTGGGTAGAATGAAATGATGGGACTGCAAGGGCATTTGCACATACAGCTATTTACTTTGCTGTTTGTTTGGGGAGGCCAGCTACCTCTTTTCACTCTCGCGTGGAGAGCAAAAACCGTCTTACCAGTGCCGCCCTAGCAAAGAGGCAGTGGTAAGAAGGCTTGAAGAGCAGGAGGGGCAAGCCCCTCCTGTCGGTCACGCAACCTTCGCTTTCAGGCGATTGATAAAGCCTCGGGCTGAATCAATGGCGTTGGACACCAGTTCAGAACGGTATCCACCGTATGTCCTGTCTCCAGTAGCATAAACGATCCCGTAGAGGCTGTCTTCCCCTAATGCAGTTTCGGTTTCCCGATCCAGCACTTCGGCTTTCAGGCCCACTACGCGCTCTTCCCCGTCGATCATACTCTTCCATGTGTCGTGGATGATTTCTTCGTCCCATCCATCCATGTCAAAGTCTCGACTGGGCATTTCGGAGAGGCGGACAATGTAGTTCTCGGTCGAGAACTCCCACGATACCTCCTCTTCGCCAGACATCGCTTCAATCAACTTGTAGCCCTCACTTTCAAGGGATTTTGATGTGTCAACGATGTCCTGTTTCAAGGCTTCATAGAATCGAAGCCAAACGTCTCCCCATGCTTTCAGCTCATCGTCAGTGACCCCTGAATCCTCTTCGGAAAGCTGGTCAATGGATTCTGACTCGTCACTGAGCGTCATCGTATTAAAATGCGAATAGTGATTCCCGAAGTCGTTTCTGGAAATTTCCAGTTCGACGGAGGAATACTCGCGAATAACACGAAACATACCCTCAATGTGTTTGAAGGCCATGAGGTTTTTCACCCGGTCTACCGAATTTAGCCCTTCTCGCTCAGGGTTTAGCAACCGCTTCATCAGGCGCTCGGCAGCGTCATCGCCGATTTTGCCGTAGAAAGCTACGCCATCCCCCTGGCAGTACCCCAGACTGAATTCAATCGTGAGGTCATCAGGATACCCAAGCTCGACCAGACGATGCTGGATGTAGTCTTTGATCATTTCGCTCATAGCGCATCTCCAAAGTTATTTGGAGGCACTTTTCCCCTGTGAGGGCAAGTGCCCCCGAGGGGTTAGGTGAAAATAATCAGGACGCTTTTCGACGTGCTTCTGTGTCGAAGCGCGGGCCTTTGAGGACCGCAGTTTTCATCGTCTCATAGTTTCTGGGATAGGATAGCTTTGAAACTGTCCCAGCCCGGATGTCATCGGCCTCTTTCGGTGAAACAAGCCGCCATCCTTCACAGGTTTCAGCGTAATACCATCCAGCGTAACGCTCATAAGCATTCTGCTGATATTTCTCTGAAGCCATGTTCTTCTTGATAGCTTCAGTCAGTGCTTCAACTACTCCAGGATCTTTGGAGATGACGTTGAACACATGAGAAACCGTCAGGAAGTTACCTGAGAACGTAGAGGCTCCCAACCAAGGCTGGAAGGTTGATTCGTTTCGCCCCGCCCGAAGCATTGGCTCGAAGGGGTAAGGGCGATAGCAGTGGTACTGCTCGAACGTGGGATCCAGAACGTCTGTCCCCAGTACATCCAGTAAGGTCTGAATATCGTCTGGGTCTTGGCCTGCCCACTTGCTCCCATTGCTGAGAATCAGTGTTTTGCCATCAGTACGTTCCAGAGCTTCTGTGAATATAGACATGGTGCATTCCTCGTGCTGGGGACGCACCATTCCCGCTCGGGATGATGCGCCCGAGTGGGTCTTTATTGGTTAGATATGGTCAGCCGTCGAGGCCGTAAATTACGGCGGAGCCAGGCTCCAGCTCAACAACTTGTGCGCTTCCATTGTCGATCAGCTCTTGCATGTACCCTTCATCAACATCAGGGACGTTGCTGCAATGCTTTTCCCAACGGGTGAGCACTCCTTGAGCCGCTTCAGCTTCAGTATTTCCTAAGCCGATGAACTCAAAGTTTCCGGTATCAACGATCATTACAAACATGATGTTCTCCGTAAGAGCTGCTTATGCGTCAAAAAAGAAGCCCTGAAAGGGACAGCTTTCTGATCGCGGAAGGTCTTCATAAACAGCATTTTTATTAAAACTGAACTTCAGAGGGTAGCGTAGCTCGATGACATCCGCTATTTCGCAGTCTTCAAAGCGACCGCTCTCCAATAGTTCATTTGCGCTTGCACCTAACTCTGGAATTTTTTCATCCCAAGTGATGTTTGCAAACTTACCTGGAACCAGTTTTCGGTTGTCGTGAAATACATGCCAATATTCACCAGTTTTGGTGTCACGGCACACAATCCCACACTCCAAACTGACACCCAAATTCCAACGCTGATCTTCGTTCAGATCGGATAGTGCTATTCCAAGATGGTCTGCATTAGTTTCTAACAGCCAATGGTATGCACCTACCCCTCCAAACACTCCGTAACCATCATAAGCCGGTTCTGCAACTGCCTCTTTCCCATTTGGTTGAAGCATATAAACAGTAACTGGCGGACGGTTTGCATGAATGTTTGGAATGCTCTCTTTGGTGTCAGCGGTTTTCCAACTGAAAAAGCCCATGATTCTCTCCTCTATCGTTTGGGAGAGGCACACCCTTTTACGGGGAGATACCTCCCCGTTGGGGTTTGTTTTGCTATTGCATCAACGATGCACCAATTTGACTGAAATCAATTTCAGCCTTTTTACCATACGTTTCACGAACAATTCCGAACTCATCTACCGACACATAAATAACAGCATTCAAGCCGTTCGGTTTTGTCGGGTAAATGATACTTATATGTTCGTTTCGGTATTCACTTGAAAGAACTTCCTTCAGCTCGGAGATCGAGCTGAAGGTGCGGTCCTTTCCAAAGTTCTTTATCTTGAGCGGTCGGGAAGGATCAGGCATCTGCTCCTCCGGAAAGTAGCTTGTCAACGGATTGACCCAGCCCTTCTCCAAACCACTCGTCAAGAGCGGCCACTTCGGGAAAATCTTTCTTCACCTGCGCGACCACACCTTCCATCTTGTTGAGCGCGTCCTCAAATTCGAGGCCGTTACCCGCCGCAACTTCAAGTTTGCACTTGATGTACGCGGCATAAACATCACACGCTTTAACAAGCTGTTGCTCATACCCTCCGGGAGAAAACGCTTCAGAAACTACGTCCTTCAGCGAGTCAGGCAAGGTTTGAACCAGGCGCTCCTCAGCAGCTTGTTCCAGTCGCTCAAACTCGCGCTTTAGCACGGGGTTGGCTTTCTTAACTGGAGTGACGACATCAGAGCAAAGCACCTCAGCCGTATCATGCAGAACTGCATGAGACAGCATTTTGGCGAGATCCACTGACTTCCCTTGCTGAAGCGCGATATTACCGGCCAGCATGGAAAGCAGAGTTACGACAGCGCTGTGCTCAAGCACCGACTCCGGCTGGAGCGAGTGCATAAGTGACCAACGCTTGATGAGTCTCTGGCGCAAGGCCAGCGCCAGGAATCCATAGGTGGGATTTGACATGGGAACCTCCAAAAAATGAAATCAGGAGGTACACCAATCCCAACTGGGATTGATGCACCCCAGTTGGGTTAATTTGAATGCTGTTTCGGGCCAGCTACCACTGAATGACAGCAAACGCTGACATTGGTAACAGAATACGATTCAGGATTATTGGCAACAACCGCCTTTTTGCCCATTTGGGGCGCAGAACCGATTTTCTCCACGACTTTCACATGTGAAAGAAAAAAGGCCCGGATGAACCGGGCCTCTTCCGTTACTGCGCCTGGACCTTCGCCGAAGCATCCCCGGCATCGTCGTAGCCAACCAGCTCGACTCGTGGCAGGACATTATCGTGGCTGCTCTTGAGCAGCGTCAGGCGGTTCGAGCGCACCGAGACCGGCTCACCGTTCACCGTCCACTCGAAGGCGTCCATGTCGCCGTCCGCGTCCTCACACTCGGCGTACAACGCCCACGAGCTGTAGCTGTCGTCAATCCGCACCGAGCACACCGGAGGCTGGTTCTCGGCCACGTCCACGGTCATGGTCTGGGTCACTTCCTTGCCCATCCGGGTCCGGATGGTCAGCCCCACTTCATGGCTGCCCTTCTCCAGCACCGCCCGCGCACTGTAGCCGCTGCTCTCGACTTCCTTGCCGTCCACCGTGTAGATGCGCTGCTCCACGCGGTCGCGGGGGTGGCCCCTCCAGACAGCAACGCGAACGCTCCGGCCATAGCCATTGCATTGCGTTTAAGGTTTTTTATTGTGTTTTATCCCTTGCAAGGTGGATTAAGCCACCGTCAAGGGTACATGGGGTGAATCAGCACCCACGGACGCCGAATTGCCCTTTTTGGGCGGTTGAACAAAAAAAACCCAGCAAAGCAGCCGAAGCCGCCCCGCTGGGTTTGGTTTTGTAGTTTTACCTACACCGTTAAGATCCAACGCTTCATAGGGACTTTGATGTTTATCATCCCGTTCGCGCAGGGGGTTTGCCCCCAAAAGTTGTAGGTGGTCTCATGAATATCAAACTCAGTCATCGACTGAATTTGCGTCTCTGAGACTGGTTCAAATGGACCTCCGCAGCCAATGTGCATATCAAGTCCATAATCTCGGAGTTCGAGGTCTCCGAGGTTTTTGCCACCCACGCAAGCAATCAAATTCTGCCCTCTGATCTCGCCTTCTCGCAATAACAGTGCAGATTCATCATAGCTGCCATACTGATTCGTAAACTTCACGATATGGCCGTGTTTGGGTGTGGTTTGTTCCGCCAGCTCTTTTAGCAATCGCTTCACATTCTGAAACCTTGCATACAGCGTAGGCGTGAATTGCCCTGAATAATTCAGGTTCGGACAAATCATTTCAAGCATCTCATCTGGCACTGATTCGAGCCCCATTTGCTCAGCCAGAGGCTTCGCCTTTTTTAGACCTTCCTCAAGAACCATTGAGTTGACAAGCGTTTTCAAAGTATTCATTTCTCTCTCCTTTTATGAGAGAGCAATGCAAGCCGTTCCCGGACCTGCATTGCCCGTTAACGGCTTATTTGTTTACCCCAAAATGTATGGAGCCACGCCGGTTAAGAAGCCCATGACTCCCAACACAGCGCCAGCGACTCCCAACTTAATGGACAGTTGAACGCTCTGATCCGGATGCTGCCAATACCAGTGCCAGATTTCCCAGCGTTTGGCTCGGCGAACCTCAAGATCGACTTCTTGCTTGTAGCTCACGCTCAGTGCATCCACAGCATCGTAGTCCAGCCCGATAGCATTTTTGCAGATCTTCAGCCCGGAGTTACCCATGGCATAGCGAAGAACCTTGCTTCCATCAGCCTTGTTCACAATCACTAATGGTTCCCGCCGAAAGAACCGATTCCGATCCTTCCTGGTTGAGTCCATATTCCGATTGTTCAGGCGAACGATGCAGTGTTGAAGGCCGCTGTCTTCCATTGGTAAGCGGATAACAGTTTCGACTTTCATAGTTACCTCCGTTGGTTGACCGGAGAGGCTACCTTTCGGCGACTCCCCGGCTGTTTCAGTTGATCATCTCCGCCGCGACCCTTAGCTTGCCGCCAGCAGTCAATGCTGCTGGAACATACTTGCAAGGCTCATGGCCGGAGCTGATTTCTTTCCCTTCGGGATCGAAGAACGCGATGTGCGTTGACTCTTCATCCGCAAACAGATTGAAGTTGATGGGCATACCTACTTCTTCTGAGGCTGGGGTGAGCTTGATATAGCCTTCCCCATCCACCAGCGCAGTAGCCCAATGGAAGTCATCTCCACCGATAAAATCTTGTTCGGTGTCGAGAACCTCTACCACAACCTGTTTGAGACGCCGCCAGCGCCACAGACTGTTCCCAAGCTCTTTGGCTACTGCCTCGAACGCGGGAAATACCACAGCTTGACCCAATACCTGGTGCGCGGTGGTATCCGCCAGCCCTTCAATCATCCCTTCAGGGATACCCTTCACACGACAATGCTCTGTCGGGGTCAGAATCCGTGATAAAGCTGGATCCTGTTTATTCACCACAAAAGGCTCGGTACTGCGACACTTGGCGTAGTCTTTACCGATAGTTCCGCAGAACGCCTCCTCCCCAGTGAGGAGCTGTCTCGAAAACCCCTTTCCAGCGGCCTTGTCACGCTTCTCCTTATCCGCCAGGTAATCAAAGGATTTCCAGCGGTCGGAGTCCTGCGGGACCACTTCCAGGATGTCATTCAAGCAGGCTTCCTTCGTCCGTACCGGCAGCACATTTTCAAGGTCGAAACCTTCAATGCCTTTCGATATGGCTATGGCGCAGAGTCGCTTCCGCTTCTCAAGAACGCCAAATTCATTGCCATCGAGAATCCGCTCCTGGATGTTGTATCCAAGAGTCCCTAATACAGAACGGATCACCTCCATCGAGGCAGTGTTCGCGTACTCAGGGACGTTCTCAATGAGGACGATTGAGGGGTTGAGAACCTCAACGAACTGAAGGAAGTTGAAGAACATAGCGCCTGCCGCTTCATGTGATTCAGCGAACTCCAGCTTGTTCTTGCTTCGTCCAGACTTTGAAGCTCCAGTACAAGGAACGCCCCCAGCCAGAATATCGACTTGGGGTGGATTCCGATTGATGCTCACCGCCTGAATCGGAGACTCAATCACCGTGGAGTTCTCATCCCACAGCTCAGGATTGTTCCGAAGCGACGAATCGAGGTACTTCTGTTCCAGCTCGACTGCAACAGCGACCTTGCTGGTTATGCCAGCGTCCCACAAGCCTTTATGCAGGGCCTTATCCAGTACGCCACCCCCATGGAAGAGGCTGCACACGGAAAGAGGTTTTCCTGTCTCCAGCTTGTCGATAAGCCGCTCTACCCGCTCTTTCACTCGCTCGTGCTGATGATGTGCGGATATGACAATCGTGCCGTTTTTGATAGCCACACGGAGCATCTCGACGCCATCAAAGATGTGCGCCAGCTCTTGGGCTGTCAGGTCAATGATCGGTGAAACACGCCCGTTTCGTTCGCGCTTACTGACAGTGAACTTACCGGCTTCGCTGACACGAAGCAGAACCTTTGAGTCTTTGATCTCAAGGTCATACTTCATGCCGGGACGGTAGCCTTCACGAACCAGCTTTTGGCCTTCCAGCCAAACGCGCTTTTTGCCACGGTGCTCACCGAGCTTAGTATTGACGATAGTTGCCATAGGTATTCCTCCAAATATGAAGGGCCACCTATTCCCAGCGGGACAGGTGGCCCCGGCTGGGCTTAATTGACTTCAGGGTGTATCACGCGAAGACATACTCAATCGCTGAGTGCTTCAGGAAATACACAGTTTCCCCGTGCAACTTGGACCGGTGATAGCTGACGTGAAAATCGCCTGCCATGGTCAGTCCTTGTTTCGGGTGTTTGTCGTAACCGAGCGATTCCTCCAGATTCTGGAGGCTTTCCCGGTCAACGTGCTTCAGAAAGGTGTTGCGTGTGATGTCGATGGCGCGATCAATCATTTCGCACAATCCGCCTTCAGCATGTACGTCATGCTCAGGCCATCCAACGCAGTTGTTGTGATACGTCAATTTTGACATGAGGCTCTCCGGTTGGCCGGGAACCTCCCCTGCCGGGAATGGTGTCCCGGTAGGGTTAATGGTTTGTCGCGTTAAGACACATTGAAGTGGTCGAAAATCTCAACCTCTTCGCTTTTCAGTCTTTGCAGCAAGGGTTCAACGTCTGTGGATGGAAGGTAGGTACGCTCAGTCCCCATCACCAAGGACCAGGACTGATCGTCTTCGTCTACACAGGGTTCCCTCAGCCAGCGGTGAAGAAGCTCGTAGTGAGCTTTCTTCCCATTCTGGAAAAGGGCTTCGTTCAGTCGGAACAGTGCGAGAAAGTCATTCCCCTTTCCTTGGGCAAGGATTGCGTGGGGAAACTCACCGCTGTAATCAACTACATATTGCTCTTGAGACATGATGCTTCCTGAATATCAGGGCGCACACGTCCCATACCGGGCTTGTGCGCCCGGTGGGCATTAAAGGGTTAGTGGACAGGCATACTGGAGAGTTCTTCACCAGAGTACACCTGCCCTATTCGTAGACAGTCGAGAACGTGCAGGTTGCTTACTTTGTCGCGACACCACAGATCAAGCAATTTTGACCAGTCGCTCGGGTAGTGCCCTGCACATTTTTCACGCTGTTTGCGGGTTTTCGCCTTAGCCAATTTGGCCTGATACGAGGCCATGGCCGCTGCTTCAGCCCGCTTGTAAAGCTCGTCATAGATGGCGTTAAACCGGCTCTCCGGCAGCTTGCTTGCGTATGCCATGCTCACCCCCTGATGAGAGTGTGAACATCGAAAGCATAACGCCCGCTTTCATTGCCGTTGAATCCAGTTATGTATCCGTCCTTCAACCCTTTCCAGACTTCCTCCAGCTCCAATGACTCATTGAGATCATCTTCACTTTCAATTAGAGCAGTCACCAGGTAAAGGTTTCGGGTGTCGGTATCCGCCATTCCAACCATCTTCTCTTCGAGAAGCCGATCAGCTATGGAACGGGCATTTATATTCTCTATAGGCCGCTGTTTCTCGGTTTGATGTTGAGCGACTCGGAGAGCCTCTTCTACCGCTTCAAGAACCAGGGATTTGATACTTACACTCATGATGCACTCCTTACGGATGTAGAGGGCGCACCAGTAGCCCCAGGGGCACGATGCGCCCCAATGGGGATAATTGAAATTTGCTGTTTGTTTGAAGAGACCAGCTATCTCATTTCACTCTCAGTGAGAGCAAAACTGTTTTACCGGTACAGCCTATGAGAAGGCTTCACGGGAAAAACAGCTTGTGAATGGTGATTCTACCTCGCCTGGTAGGAATGTCACCGCTCAAATTGCCCAAAACGGGCGCACAAGAAGGCAAAGCCCGCGAAGCCGAAGCTCCACGGGCCGCCAGTTATTACCGGTGTCTTGACTCCCACGCTGCCTGAATTGCCTTCTGCCAGCCGCCAAGGTGGCGAACAGCTTCAGGTTCCTGACGACTGAGGGCACACCATGCCTCCAGTTCAGTCAGCAAACAATTCCGCCTTAACGCGGCAAGCAACCGAGGGTAGCGCTGCGCCACCGTTCGCTCACGAGGTCTCTCCCATACAGGAAGAACACCAAGGATGCTGCCGGGGCGACGGTTCGGTATCCGCTTGGCTGCTTCATGGGCCTCTTCGATGGTCGAAAAGACTGCGGCCTCGTCTGGTCCTGCGGTCGGCCCATGAAGGATCCGCCCACACTTGCCCAACACCAGGTCGCAAGCGTTCCCACCAAAGAAGGGATCTCCTTTGCCGTGGAACTCCATGACCTTCATGTAGTCAGGGAGAACGCGCCAGCTCCGTTTTGTCGCAACAACGTAGTCCCAGTCTTCCAAGCCGAGGCGTACCTCAACCTGATCGACGGGCTTTTCTCCCTCGTTAGGGAGGCAGAGGGTGGCCGTGTTCATACGCCACCCCCTTGGTTATCACGTCCAAAGACATACTCCTCGTAGAACGCAGAGTATTCCTCGTAGGTGATTCGTCCTGAATAGCGCATCGCATCGAGAGCACCAGCAATGTACTGTCTTGCCGCTGCATTCTTCTCCGATGACTGCCAAGCCCTCCGCAGAAACTCCTTTGCAGTAGGAGCGTCCGCCAGCTCATTCTTCAAGTCGTGTTCAAACATATCGCTCTCCGGATTAAACCGGGGCGGCCCCAACCGGGGCGCACCCCGGAAGGGTTGAAGGTTATGCGGCTTTCGGCTGAAGGTTATCCGCTTTCGCGTTTACCTCGTCCGTTACCTGCTCCATCGCATAATCGTCGCCTATGAAGCCCCAGCATTCATCCGAATCAACGAATGACCATTCAGGCTCTTCAGCGGTGCCGATATTTTCAAAGGAGGCAGACACGATTCCGAAAGTGCTACCGGCCAGCCACTGGTTGTAAGACTCCAAAGCGCTCTCGGCCAACTCGACCGCTGCTCTCCGGCGTCCTGCTTCCAGGACAGATTCCCTCTCCAGCTTTCGCCGGGGAAGTTTCAAGGACTCAGCTTGGTTGCTTAGCCAGTCGAACGCTTCATGCCAGTGTTTGAACTGAGGGGACATTTCACCGCCCCATCGCCCATCAACCTCAGCATAGAAACGCTTGCGACCGCTGCCACGAGTCCACGAGCCGTTATCCTTCACTTCACCATAGGCGTAGACTGCGGCACGGCGTTCGATCTCCTCCTTCGCGCATTGGTCCGGAATCCAGACGCCTGCACCTGTAGAGGTATCCCACCGGCATTGCATACCTTGCCCAGTGATCGACCAAACCTGTCCTCCATGCTCATAGCAATCCAGGACAACCGCATCGCGGTCGCCTATCAGCCCTTCGGAACGTAGTTCCTGCCAGACTTGCTCTCTCACGGAGTCAGTGAAGTCGAAGTCATATATGTCAGAGGCCCCATAGCAGTATTCGCCATCGGTCTCTCTCCATAGCTTGGCTGCGCGTCGTTTGTAATAGGCATCATCCTTTCGAGCCGTAGGCCCTGCGGATTCGTTCGCCCATTCAATGAACTCCGCCGACTGCATGGCAGCCTCAATCCAGGGCCTGCGAAGACGACTGGTAAAGTCATCAACCAAGTCCAGGTCTGGCTCCCAGTCAGAATCCTGTCTCTTATACACATCTGACGCTGCCGACGA
>OJAV01000726.1_pt1 | contig 11459 bp, 7 predicted proteins | sample 1590081 | NCBI WGS metagenome assembly OJAV01 (sample SAMN05416852, study PRJEB24817) | seawater metagenome | isolation source: Sea water | place: Canada:Atlantic | collected 2013-07
CGAGATCATGCCTAGTCTCGTGGGCTCGGAGATGTGTATAAGAGACAGACATTAGCGTCTTTAATTGCCCATTGTCGATAGAGTTTCGGAGAAATAGTCACTCCGGGTAAAGCACCCCAAATAAAAAGTACTTTAAAACCAATACGATATTGCTTCGCTAAGCGAGATAACATTTGCACCAGCATAAAACTGTGCGGATCATTAAGTGACAGGTACACTTCAGCTTGCGCTTTTTTGCCAAGAAATCGTCCAATCATAAAATAGCGAAAGACCAATACCTTTTGCCGGAAAATACTGTGTAGCCATTTTATTTTTAGTTGCAATAACGTTTTATTAAAAATAGCCAACTCCTTGTGGACTAATGATGGCGAGATAATTTAATTCGCGTAGAATACTCTCATTATGACATATTAATATCATCAGCGATGCTTATTTGTACATAACTTATACAAATAAGTTACTGTAAATTAGCAAGATTTAGCGTAACTACAGGTACCTTCATGGCAATAAGTAACATTAACCAATTATTGATCCGTAATATCGAGGCATTAGCAGCAACAAGACCTCTTTTGGTTAATATTGCAGATGACGGTTTTCTGACTCAATACCTCGATCAGCATACGACTGCCATCATTGATAGTTATCATACCAACTATGCCGAATATCAAATCGTACAACGACTTAACAACACACGTATACAGAGTCATTTTTGTGTGCAATACAGCACAAAAGCTAAACACGATTTGGCGATTATTCATTTTCCTAAAAGTAAAGCGGAATTTAGCTTCACTTTAGCTATGCTTGCTGAGTCGATGACCGAAGATGCGACCATTATTATGGTTGGGGAGAATAAAGGCGGAATTAAATCAGCTGCAAAATTAAGCGCAGAATACTTAGATTTTTGTAACAAAGCAGATGCCGCACGCCATTGCTTAATGTATATAGGTAAATTCAAACCGTCATTGCCTCGCTTCGATTTAGAGAAATTTTATAAATATTATCCGGTAAATGTACACGAAAAAACGCTAACAATAGCCGCATTACCGGGAGTATTTAGTCAGAATTCGCTAGATATCGGCACTGAAGTTTTATTAGCACATTTACCTAAAGTGATGACAGGTAAAGTATTAGATTTTGGTTGTGGCGCAGGAGTTATCGCTGCTTACGTAGGCACCATTCACCCAACAAGCAAATTATCCTTAGTGGATGTTAGTGCTTTAGCATTACACTCGGCACAAACAACATTAACTTTAAACCAATTAACAGGTGAGTGTATTGCTTCAGATAGTTTGTCAAATGTGCAAGAACGCTATGACTTTGTTATTTCTAACCCGCCATTTCATCAAGGGGTAAAAACCCACTACAAGGCTACCGAAAATTTTTTAGGGCAAATTAAACAAAATTTAAGTAAAAAAGGTTGTATTACCATTGTCGCTAATAGCTTTTTAAAATACGCGCCAATCATGGAACAAGCCATAGGCACAACCAAAACGTTATCTATAGAAAAAGGCTTTGCGGTTTATCAATGTGAGCTTAATATTAAAAATAACTAAGACAAAATGATTGTTGAAAGCAATAAGGTTTTCTACAATCACTTTATAGCAAAAATTAATTGGGTTTAGTATTCTATGCCAACAACCAAACGTATTTGGTCTCTTCGTCGAATTTGTCTGATCTCAATCATCGGCTTCATATCTCTATTATCGATTATCAGTATTGCGATAGTCACCCAGCAATATACTAATAGTTACAACTCGCTAGCCGCGAATGACATAAAATATTGGGCCAATGTACTCACAAATGAAAGTCAAAATTATTTGGTTAACTCGGAACGACAAGCACTCAATGATAATTTATCTATTTCCGAAAAAATTCCTAATTTAAACTATTTACATATTTATCAGTTCAATAATAAAACAGAAAAATCCGAGCTTTTTTATAGTTATAAACGTGACGAACGACGTTCTGCAATTTCGGAAAAATCGCTTGAGCTTAATAATTTGTTAACGCCACGATTTAAAGAAAAATACGTTGAGTATATGAAAGCTATTACTGTCGAAGATAAAATAATAGGTTTAGTTTATCTACAAAATAGCACTGAACATATAGCTCTTATCACCGACGATTTGCTCATCACCAGCATTATCCTTTTTGTGATTGTTATCCTTATAGCTATTTTTATGGCCTTACAACTTGAACGCTTCATCAGTGCGCCATTTTTAGCGCTAATAAACACCGTTCAAATTGCCGCTCGCCAAAAAAACTTTCAGCAACAGTGCCAAGCTATGCCATATCGTGAAGCCGACATGCTAGCTCGTAATATTAGTACTTTATTTTCTCGTATGGAAAAACATATAGCGCAATTAGATGCTGTTGAGCAGCAGAGTATTGAACATTCTCAAGAACTAGAAGATAAAATTAATAAACGCACTGCAGCATTAAAAGAATCTAATCAAGATTTACTTTCCACCTTAGAGAAGCTACACCAATTTCAAAGTCAATTAGTTGAAAGTGAAAAAATGGCTTCTTTAGGAGATATGGTTGCCGGTGTTGCTCATGAAGTAAATACACCGATAGGTTTAGGGGTTACCGCCTCAACATTATTAGCAGACCGGTTAGAAGACATTAAGCTAGCATTTGAAGATAAAACCTTGAAATCTAGCCAATTAAAGAAGTTTCTCAATGAGGGTAGTGAAAATGTTGCCATTATTTATCGAAATTTAAATCGAGCCGCCGATCTGATATCTAGTTTTAAGAAAGTCGCGGTAGATCAATCAAGTGAAGAAGTTCGCAGTTTCGAAGTTAAAGAACTTTTAAACGAAGTGCTGCTGACACTGAGGCCCCAATTACATTGCTTGCCTTACGTTATTGACATTGATTGTCCCAATGATTTAACCATAGTCAGTAAGCCTGGACCAATCAATCAAATTTTAATTAATTTGATCATGAACTCAATTATCCATGGTTTTGAGGGTAGAGAAAATGGCCGAATTACGATAACCGTAATGCCACTTAGCAACCAACTTAATATCCTCTTTAAGGATGACGGTATGGGTGTTGATGAATCAATTAAGAGTAAAGTATTTGAACCCTTTACCACGACAAAGCGTGGTGAAGGTGGCAGTGGTTTAGGTTTACACTTAGTGTATAACTTAGTCACTCAAGCACTTGGTGGCACTATAGTGTTAAACAGTGAAGCAAACCAAGGCGTGAGTATTGAAATTAATTTCCCCATTAATTAGAGCTTTAAGCTACACATAGCAACGCTAATGATTGTTTTTTAACTAGCGCTTCGATACCATTAACGATATTTAAAAGCTTAGCAATAGTCTATAATTACTAGGTTACACATTAGCAGTGAACTCACTCATTTAAAAAATTTACGGAACTGGAAAATTAACATGCAAAAACCTCATATATTAATCGTAGAAGATGAAGACGTTACGCGCTTTAGTCTGCGAAATCTATTTGAAGCTGAGGGCTATCAAGTATCAGAAGCAATAGATGGTGAAAGCATGGATAACGCACTGCAAAGTAACGTAATCAATCTGATTATTATGGATATTAATTTACCAGGTAAAAATGGGCTTTTATTAGCGCGTGAATTAACTAAAAATAATGATTTAGCGTTGATATTTCTCACCGGCCGAGATAGCGACATTGACAAGATACTCGGGCTAGAGATCGGCGCTGACGATTATTTAACTAAACCATTTAATCCACGTGAACTGACGATTCGTGCGCGTAATATTTTAAATCGTATATTGCCGAATAATATAGAGAAAGACGATGCTATTATTCACTTTAATCAATGGTCACTGAATGGCAATTCGAGAAAAATGACCACGCCAGATAATCGTGAAATATCAATACCACGTGGCGAATATCGAGCGCTACGCTTACTCATTGCAAATGCTGGACAAATAGTGACTCGTCAGCAGTTAATTAAAGAAATGACGGGGCGAGATCTTCGCTCGAACGATAGAACAGTGGATGTGACTATTCGTCGACTACGAAAACACTTTGAATCTGTTGAGAGCTCTCCTGAACTCATCAACACGATACACGGCGAAGGTTATCGCTTTATTGGACGTGTTGAATCAGTATCAGGTAACAATAACTAAGGCCCTAGGAAAACTAAGGACCTACAAAATGTTTATTGTACTGCAAGCCATTGCTGAAAAGCCTCGATAGCCTCTTGGTTTAAACTATCGAGCACTCGCAAATGTTCAGCTTTAACTTGCCAACTCTCAGTAGACTTCTCTATAGCGATAAGTTTCTGATGAACCAGAAACAAACCTGCACTTGCAGCTGATCCTTTCATTTTATGACATTGTTCCTGCCACGCCTTCTGGTCAGTATCAACAACAGCACGATTAATGACCTCCAAGTAAAGCGCGGATTGCTGAATATACAGATCCAACATTTGTTCGATCACATCCATGTCTAATACTTCTAAGTAGCCATTAATTAGTGTTAAATCTAATTGCTGGGTTGTTGTCATGATTTCTCCTAAGGGCAGCAGATTTTACTATTTTGAGCTGAATTCAAACTAAGTTATCGATAAGATCAGGCCGTGCCACCAGCCATCAGCTAAAAATATTTGGCTACGGTGCTTTTGTTGGTAATTTACAGGTCGCATTACCTGACTAATAAGCCATAATTCATAACAAATTCATCTTGATATAAAGCAAATTTACCTCATTGATAATAGCTTTTGCAAACATAATTGTCGTAAAAAGCAGATCGTCGAAATTGCGCTTATTTTTGCATCGATTAAATACAACTATCATATTCTTCAACAATATCATCGAAACCATCACAAACATTGCTTTTGCTAGGTATATCGTTCAAAATGACCGCCCTTTTTAGGAGCAACGCATTATTCCACGTTTATCATCATTTGTGGAAGCTATCATGCCTTTTACGATAGTAATGCCAAACAATAATTTTACTATGTACTGAAGTTACCATAGATAGCCCTTTACCTAGTGCACAAGCGAATAGCGGAGTAAAAATGCCAACAATAATGCCTGATATAGCAAATCACACCACAGCACAAACTGAGGGTACTTTGGATTGGGTCGGCATGAGCAATATAGAAATGCCTATCATGGTTGCCTCAGAAGGCCAATCAGAACGTATGGTTTCAGCCTACGTAGATGCGTTTGTAAACCTTAAAGAGCCAAAAGCAAAAGGCATACACATGTCGCGTTTGTATTTACTCCTTGATGATTTATCAAATTCAAGTGTGTTAAATCACCAAAGCTTAGTTACTTTATTAGATGGCTTTATTAGTAGCCATCACGACCTTAGTGATAATGCAAAAGTGAAATTTAGTTTTGACTATCACCTACGTCGAAAGTCACTTATTAGCGGTAAACAAGGCTGGAAAGCTTATCCGGTGACAATCACTGGCCGATTAAATAAAGGCAAACTCGAAATTGAGCTTTGTCTTGACGTGCGTTACTCTTCAACTTGCCCATGTTCAGCTGCATTAGCTCGTCAGTTAATCCAAAAAGCCTTTAAAGATAAGTTTTCTCATGAAGCTGCCGTTGACTTAGAAAGTGTGCATGAATGGCTAGGTACAACTGAGGGAGTTATGGCAACACCTCATAGCCAACGTTCGGTTGCTGAGATTAAAGTGAAACTTAATAGTTCAAGTACTGAGTTTCCAATAACTGAGTTGGTTGACTTAATTGAAGGCTCACTTAAAACACCAGTGCAAGCCGCCGTTAAGCGCGAAGACGAACAGGAATTTGCTCGCTTAAATGGCCAAAACTTAATGTTTTGTGAAGATGCAGCTCGTCGCTTACAACACACCATGAATGCATCAACACAATTTGACGACTTTTGGTTGCGTATTAATCATTTAGAATCTTTACATGCTCATGATGCCGTAAGTGTTACCACCAAAGGCATACCAGATGGCTACCAACCATAGTAAAACATCCCCTCAATAGAGTTTAGCATTGCTTTATCTAGCATTAATTTTCAGCAAAGCTACGCCTTGAAAAATAAACAAAAACCCTAGTCATCTTACAATGACTAGGGTTTTTTAGTTTAACCAGCATAAAGTAAGATATGTCTTATTAATATTTCGTCGTTCATATCCTTATACCAATAAATCGATTTATGACAAATACCCTGAACAAGCACTAAAATGAATAAACAGTGAATACAAGGAGTTCAAAAAGTAAATAAACACACTAGTATGTTATGTAATAAAATTACATAACATACTAGTAATGGCGAGGCATCACTATCATTTTTCTTATAAAGCAAACAATTACCTCGCTATTTGTATAAAAAGTGCTATTCCTTGTGATTTAACGCCTGAAATAACGTAAAAAACTTACGAGCATTTACTCTATTTACATTGACGTTTCATTTTTAAATGTTTAATGTAAGGAGTTCACTGGCACAAATTTCGGATTATTTATGCACTTTAAGTATAATTTTATTCCATTATAAGAAAAACTGCCGGGGCATATATTTTAGGGGGAAATCATGCAACTTTACGATCATACTTTTCAAAAAGACAATTGTGGCTTTGGTCTAATTGCTCATCAACACGGCGAAAAAAGTCATAAGCTCGTAAAGACTGCCATTCATGCATTAGATAGAATGCAACATCGCGGTGGTATTGCTGCTGATGGAAAAACCGGCGACGGTTGCGGTTTATTGATGCAAAAACCAGACAGTTTTTTTCGCGCGGTTGCTGAAGAAAATAATTGGCAGTTAGGCCGAAAATACGCCGTGGGTATGATATTTCTCAATCCCGACCCTATTAAAGCAAATGCCAGCAAAAAAATTCTTGAAGAAGAGTTGGCACGTGAAACGCTAACGTTAGTTGGCTGGCGAGTAGTTCCAACAGATACCAGTACCTTAGGTGAAATAGCGAAAGGCAACTTACCCTCTATCGAGCAGGTTTTTGTTGACGCACCGTCAGGGTGGCGTAACCGAGATCTCGAGCGTCGGTTATATATGGCAAGACGACGCGCTGAAAAACGTATCAGCGATGATCGCTTCTATGTGGCAAGCTTGTCGTGTCTAGTTACTATTTATAAAGGTCTAATGATGCCGGTAGATTTACCGAATTTTTATTTAGACCTAGCCGATATCCGTATGCAAACCGCTATTTGCCTATTCCATCAGCGTTTTTCAACTAACACCTCACCTCAGTGGCATTTAGCTCAACCATTCCGTTATTTAGCCCATAATGGTGAAATCAATACTATTAAAGGTAATCGTCAATGGAGTCGTGCCAGAACACACGGCTTTAAATCGCCTTTATTACCAGATTTACAAGACGCTGCACCTTTTGTTAACGAAAGTGGCTCTGACTCCTCGTCATTAGATAACATGCTTGAACTTTTCCTTGCTGGCGGCATGGATCTTTACCGCGGTATGCGATTATTAATGCCACCTGCATGGCAAAATAGTCCTTTGATGGATGATGATTTAAAAGCTTTTTATGAATTTAACTCTATGCATATGGAGCCTTGGGATGGACCCGCAGGCGTTGTCGTGACAAATGGTCGTCACGTTGCCTGTAACTTAGATCGCAATGGTCTGCGCCCTGCTCGTTACGTCATCACTCGCGATGGTTTTATTACTTTAGCCTCTGAAGTCGGTATTTGGGACTATGGTGAAGATGAAGTGGTTGAAAAAGGTCGTGTCGGCCCAGGTGAAATGCTGGCAATTGATACCTATACAGGTAAAATTTTTAACTCTAATGCCATCGACAATGAGTTAAAAATTCGCCATCCATATCGTCAATGGCTCGACAATAACATTCGCCGCTTAATACCTTTTGACAAATTGGATGCTAGTTTAATTGGCCAACGGGTATTTAATGATCAAGAAATAGCCCAATACCATAAAATGTTTAATTACAGCTATGAAGAAATTCATCAAGTAGTGAAAACACTGGCTGAAAATGGTCAAGAAGCTACAGGGTCGATGGGTGACGATACCCCAATGGCAGTACTATCGAGTCAACCACGTTCACTTTATGATTACTTTCGCCAACAATTTGCTCAGGTAACGAATCCGCCGATTGATCCCTTGCGTGAACGCTATGTTATGTCATTAGGCACCTGTATTGGCCGTGAACACAACGTTTTCAATGAAACCACCGGCCATGCTGATCGTATTCTATTTGCAACTCCGGTACTCATGTATACCGGATTGAAGCAGTTACGTGAGCTAGATCCAGAGCATTATCGCTCAGATACATTAACCTTGAACTATGATCAAGATGAAGGATTAGAAGCAGCCGTATTGCGTTTATGTGATGAAGCTGAAACCTTAGTTCGAGACAAAAACACCGTTATTTTAATATTATCAGATCGCCAAATACATCAAGGAATGTTGCCTATTCCCGCAGCTATGGCTGTCGGTGCAGTGCAGAAGCGTTTGGTCGATAAGCAATTACGTTGTGACTCTAACATTATTGTTGAAACGGCTTCAGTACGCGACTCTCATCAATTTGCCGTGCTTTTTGGCTTAGGTGCGACAGCGATCTATCCTTTCTTAGCTTATGAAACCATTGAACAACTGGTAGAACAAAAACAAATTGACCTTACAGCCCGTCAAGCCGTAGTAAATTATCGTGAAGGCATTAATAAAGGTCTGTTGAAAATATTATCAAAAATGGGTATTTCAACTATAGCTAGCTACCGCTGTGCAGGATTATTTGAAGTGATTGGCCTTAATAGCAACATCATGGAGCTTTGTTTCCCTGATTTGCCAAGTCGTATCCAAGGCGCTGATTTTTCAGATATTGAACAAGACAATATCAATCTGGCTCGCAAAGCGTTTATGCCGCATAAAAAAATGAGTCATGGCGGACTATTAAAATATGTCCATGGTGGTGAATATCATGCCTATAACCCTGATGTAGTTAGCACGCTACAAACTGCCGTCCGCAGCGGCGACTATAGTGATTACCGAATATTTGCTGACCATGTTAATAACCGTCCTGCTGCTGCGTTACGTGACTTATTAGCATTTAAGGACGACCAAACGGCTATTGATATTTCTACTGTTGAGCCTGAAGCTGAGCTTTTTAAACGTTTTGACAGTGCTGCTATGTCTATCGGAGCATTAAGCCCTGAAGCTCATGAAGCACTGGCCATAGCAATGAATCGTCTAGGAGGCTTTTCAAACTCTGGTGAAGGTGGAGAAGACGAGCGTCGTTACGGTACCGTTAAAAATTCTCGAATCAAACAAATTGCCTCAGGACGTTTTGGCGTAACGCCTCATTACTTAGTTAATGCTGATGTGCTGCAAATTAAAGTCGCACAGGGCGCAAAACCCGGTGAAGGTGGTCAATTGCCAGGTGATAAAGTAACACCGTTAATTGCAAAATTACGTTTTTCAGTACCCGGCGTAACCTTAATATCACCGCCACCACATCACGATATTTATTCTATTGAAGATTTGGCGCAGCTGATTTTTGACTTAAAACAAGTGAATCCAAAAGCGATTATTTCAGTAAAACTTGTTTCTGGCCCTGGCGTGGGCACTATCGCCTCGGGTGTAGCAAAAGCTTACGCTGACTTCATTACTATTTCTGGCTATGACGGCGGCACAGGCGCGAGTCCACTCACCTCAGTAAAATATGCCGGTTGCCCATGGGAGCTAGGTTTAGCAGAAGCACATCAATCGCTAGTCACCAATGGTTTACGACATAAAGTACGTTTACAAGTCGATGGCGGCTTAAAAACTGGTATCGATATCGTTAAAGCCGCAATTTTAGGCGCTGAAAGCTTCGGTTTTGGAACTGCACCTATGGTAACTCTGGGTTGTAAATTTCTCCGTATTTGTCACCTAAACAATTGTGCGACAGGTGTTGCGACCCAAGATGAAGTGCTGCGTGAACAGTTCTTTAAAGGCTTACCTGATCAAGTCATGAATTATTTTAAATTTATCGCTCAGGATGTACGAGAAATTCTAGCGCGTTTGGGGGTTGAAAGCTTAACCGCAATTATTGGTCGTACAGATTTATTGGTCGCTTTGCCGGGTATTACCGCTAAACAACAAAAATTAGATCTACGTCCTATTATTGCACCTGTGGTTGCTGGCGATGATACCGCATTGCATCAAACCACTAGCAATGAGCCTTTCGACAAAGGTGAGTTGAATCAGCGATTACTTGCACTTGCTGAAGATGCAATCGCCCACAGCACAGGTGGAGAGTATCGTTTAAATATTCAGAATACCGACCGTTCTGTAGGAGCTGCGTTGTCAGGTGAAATTGCCCGTCATCATGGCGATCAAGGCATGGCCGCAAGCCCTATTAAAGTGTCATTCAGTGGCACTGCAGGCCAAAGCTTCGGCGTTTGGAATGCGGGTGGTTTAGAAATGACCCTAACTGGCGATGCAAATGACTATGTTGGTAAAGGTATGGCAGGCGGAAAGTTAACCATTAAACCGCCAAAAGGTGTGGAATACTTAAGTCACAAAACCATGATTATGGGTAATACTTGTTTGTACGGAGCCACCGGTGGCAAACTTTATGGGTGTGGCCGTGCGGGTGAGCGTTTTGCGGTACGAAACTCGGGATGTCAGGCGGTAATCGAAGGTACTGGTGATCACGCCTGTGAATATATGACCGGCGGTATAGTAACAATTTTAGGTCAGGTGGGGGTTAACTTTGGTGCCGGTATGACCGGTGGTTTCGCTTATGTTTTAGATGAACAAGACGACTTAGCGATACGTCTAAATAATGAATCCATTGAAATGTTAGCCATAGATAAACTTAATATTCACCAAGAGCATTTACGCGGTATTATCAACCAACACTTAGATGAAACTGGTAGTTTAAGAGCAGAAGAAATATTAGCTAATTTTTCGACTTACGCACCAATGTTTAAGTTGATTAAGCCAAAAGCTGTTGATGTGAAAACCTTATTAGGTCATCGCAGCCGTTCATCCGCAGAACTACGTGTTCAAGCGCAATAATCAGAGCACAAGTGGAGTAACTAATTTATGAGTAAGAATATTTATCAGTTTATCGACGTTAAGCGAATCGACCCGCCAAAAAAAGCGATAGAGCAACGCAAAATTAATTTCGTCGAAATATACCAGCCACTAAGCAATGAACAAAGTGCGGGTCAAGCAGATCGCTGTTTAGATTGTGGCAACCCTTATTGCGAATGGAAGTGCCCTGTTCATAATTACATTCCGCAGTGGCTAGAATTAGTCACTGATGGCAAAATTATGGAAGCAGCAGATCTATGTCACGAAACCAACAGCTTACCTGAAATGTGTGGTCGGGTTTGTCCACAAGACCGGCTATGTGAATCAGCTTGTACACTCAACGATGAGTTTGGCGCTGTGACTATCGGCAACATCGAAAAATACATCACCGATACCGCAATTGCTCAAGGTTGGAAGCCTGATTTATCACAAGTCATTGCCACCGGAAAACGCGTTGCTATCATTGGCGC
>OJAV01000738.1_pt1 | contig 11299 bp, 6 predicted proteins | sample 1590081 | NCBI WGS metagenome assembly OJAV01 (sample SAMN05416852, study PRJEB24817) | seawater metagenome | isolation source: Sea water | place: Canada:Atlantic | collected 2013-07
CGAGATCATGCCTAGTCTCGTGGGCTCGGAGATGTGTATAAGAGACAGCCTAATGCATTGTGATGCCTGTTTGGTGAAAGCGCTAAAACACTTCGGATAGTTGTAAGCGGTAAGTATCGTTCAGCATGCTCTGATTGCGGATTACCATAATAGCAAGGCAAGCCATCCATACGTGCCATTTTGCAGTTTTCCCATGCCGGATCTGAAAGGTGGACAGGAATATTTTGCTCTTTTAAACCTCGCCCTATTGCACGTGACACATGGTTAGCCCCAATAATTAAAATAGTATTAGGTGATGGTTGACGTACACCTAGTAACTTAGCCACAGGGATTGCGGTTAGGCTTTGTAGTACAACAGTTATAATAATAACTGTAAAAATAAGTGGAACCATTTTTTCTGCATCAGCCACACCCGCTTCCATCATACTAAGTGCAAACACTGAACCAACAGCGGCTGCTACAATACCCCTTGGCGCAATCCAAGCGAGCACTAAGCGAGATTTAATTGGTAAGTCGGTACCAAAGGTAGAGATAGCAATACATAAAGGGCGTGCTACGAATAACACAATCGCTAAAAATATAAATACATCACTGTCTAACATCATTAAGTCGGAAAGCTGCAAACGGGCTGCGAGTAAGATGAAAAGCGTTGATATAAGAATCATCGACAAGTCTTCTTTAAACTCTAAAACAGAGTCTATTTCTAGGTCATCTTGATTCGCAAGCCAAATACCAAATACCGTTACGGCCAATAAGCCTGACTCATGGCTTAAGTAGTTTGATACAGAAAAGCTAATTAATACCAGCGCTAAAATACCAAACTTATGTAATTCAAATGGCAACCATTCTCGGCGCATTAATTGAGTTGTAACCCAGCCTGCTGCTACCCCTATTGTTAGACCAACTCCAACAGTTTTAACTAAAGCAACAATAGTATGGCTTAGTACCTCGCCTTGGCCTACTAACATTACTGCTTCAAATACCAGTACAGCAAACAATGCCCCGATAGGGTCAATAACAATCCCTTCCCAGCGTAGAATGCGGTCTATGTCTTGTGTGGGGCGCATGGAGTTTAGTAAAGGCGCTATTACTGTCGGGCCTGTTACCACAAGCACTGCGCCGAGCACAGCAGCAACCCGCCAATTGAGCTCAAGTAACCAATAGGCACTTAAACTAATTACAACACAGGTTGCAATCATACCAATGGAGCATAGGTTTCTGACTACTTTACCAATTCCCTTTAACTCCCTAAAGTGAAGGGTAAGGGCGCCTTCAAATAAAATAACAGCCACACTTAATGACACGACAGGGAAGAGTAAGTCGCCTAAAAGTGCATCAGGGTCTAAAACACCACTAAATGGCCCAAGTAACAGGCCAGTGAGCAATAAAAAAAGAATAGCGGGTACTCTAAATGCCCACGCTACCCATTGGGCAAGCACTGAGCAGAGTGCGATACCGGCTATGTAAATTGCTGACATAGATTAAGAATTCCTTATTATGATTTTATTTAAAGTATAACGATTTTAGTTGTTATTAAAGGGGTATACACGGGAAAATCAACTATTACTATTTAATTTTAGCCGCTAACAAAATATTAGTACGTATTAATTATGGTTAGCGTTGCTAAATATTTTATAAATTATCAATAACACCTTCTATCTTCATGATTTGAAAGTAAAAAAGTTTGTTACTAAACGCTTTTCAATGTAGTCGTTTGAATTTTAGCCTTGATCTTACGACCTAATTTAGCGTATTATACTTCGAGTTCGAATAATTAGGTATCTAATTAAATTATCTGGAAAATAAAATCATCGTTAATGTTACGGTCATATTTGCTAGGTATAATCGTTATTTAGAAGCTAGTTCAGTATTTGAACGTCTAAAATATAATTTATTTGATTACTTGATACGGTTTATCTCAAGCATTTAAAGTTTGAGTTGAATTGATATCTTTCAATGTTTAACCCCCATCGTGGCGGTTAAATCTCGGTCCTTTAGTCTTCACCCTATCTGTTGGTGTACCAGACTTTAGAGGCTCTATGTATGTTGTTAATAAAAAAGTCACCAAGGCTTTTTACAGCGATGCATAAACAACACTTTTTAAACTTTCTTATAGGCATTACTTTCATTGCAAGGTATCTGCTTTTTATATCTGAGCTTAAATTTAAAGCCTTGCTTTTAGATTTTGCTTTCTTGTGTGTGTTTAAAAGTGTTGCCAAAAAACACAAATTCGAAGCTACATATATTGGTAGCTATTTAGTTTAGCTCATTAACACTGAGCACAGATAAAATGGAAAGTAGAAGACTTATGCAAAAGTTAAATTGGCGACGCATTGTTTTAAAAGTAGGTAGCGCACTTATTGCTCCAGATCAAGACGGTTGTCGTTCTCGTTACATACTTACTATCGCACAGTTTATTGTTCGTTGTCGTGCTCGCGGCATTGAGGTCATTTTAGTTTCATCAGGTTCTGTTGCGGCAGGTTCGCATCTATTTCCATCAGATCAACCTCGTTCAGTTGTATTAAAAAAAGCAATGGCCGCCGCTGGTCAAACTGAAATGATTGCTATGTGGGACCGCTTTTTTGATTTTCCATCTGCCCAGCTTTTGCTCACTCATGGTGACTTGCGCGACCGAGAGCGTTATCAAAGTATTCGTGAAACCGTGTTTACATTATTAGAGCATGGTGTTTTACCTATCATTAATGAAAATGATGCGGTAACTACCGATGACCTTAAAGTAGGTGACAACGATAATTTATCAGCAATGGTTGCAGCAGCCGCTGATGCAGACGCTTTACTGATTTTTTCAGACGTAGATGGTTTATACGATAAAAACCCAAATCTTCATGACGATGCTGTTTTATTACCTGAAATAAAATCAATTGATGATTCTATTTACGCCATGGCAGGATGTGCTACTAGCGCGGTAGGTACTGGCGGTATGAAAACTAAAATAGAAGCGGCAGAAAAAGCAACATCACACGGAATCGCAACATATATAATTAATGGTTTTAAAGAAGAGACATTTAATCGTTTATTAGAGGGTGACAACCCTGGAACAATATTTTTACCATACGAAAAACCAATGCAAGATTCTGTGCATTGGATGACACACACTGCGAATGAGCAAGGTGAAGTTGTGGTAGATGGAACATTTGATGAATCAATCGAAGGTGAAACAGGCATAATTCGCGGCGATGAAATTGTTGAAGTACATGGTGAGTTTGCAATTGGCGACACCATACTCGTTAGAAGTGAAGATGGTACGCGTTTAGCTAAAGCGACCGCAAATTACAGTAGTTGTTTGTTGAATTTCATTGCAGACAACGAACAAAGTGAATTTAGTGAAAAAATGCAGGATTCTATTGGACCTGTTATTTCAGAAAAAGATATCGCATTATTGGAGAAGTCATGAGTTTAATTACGGATATTTCGCGTCAGGCAGCTAAAGCTGCAAATACACTTGCTTTACTCGACACCGAGACAAAAAACCAAGTGTTAACAGAAATGGCTGCGGCATTAAGAGAGCAAAAAGCATTTATAATTCAAGAAAACGAAAGTGATTTAAGCGCTGCGCGCGACAACAATTTGCCTGCGGCAATGGTTGATCGTCTAACTCTGAACGATGAGCGCATAGAATCGATGGCTGAAGGGATAGAAGTTATAGTAAGCCTGGATGATCCAGTGGGTCAGCTTCGTGAAATCACGGAACGACCTAATGGTATTAAAATTCGTAAAATGCGCGTACCACTTGGTGTTGTTTGTATGATTTATGAAGCACGCCCTAATGTGACCGCAGACGCTGGTGCTTTGTGCTTTAAATCGGGTAATGGCGTTATTTTACGCGGTGGTAAAGAGGCGCTCAAAAGCTCACAAGCGATTGCCAGTGTAATGCACAGTGTACTTGAAAAGCACAACTTACCCGTTTCATTAATCTCGGTTATTCCAGATCCCGATCGTGCACTTCTTATGGAGTTGATGCAGCAACGTGATAGCATCGATTTAATCATTCCTCGCGGCGGTGAAGGGTTGATTAACTTTGTTACCGAGAACAGTACCATTCCTGTTATTCAGCATTACAAAGGCGTATGTCATTTGTATGTCGATAAAGACGCAGACCTAGAGGTTGCGATTAATTTATTACTTAATGGTAAAACACAACGAACGGGTGTATGTAATGCACTTGAAGGTTTGGTTGTACATGAAGATATCGCAGATGAGTTCCTAAATTTATGTGCGGTAGTACTTCGTCAAGAAGGTGTAAAGATCAATGCTGATAGCTTTGCTGCCAAATACTTCGATAATGCAACTGTTTTAGCTGATGATGAGTTTGGTGAAGAATACCTAGACTTAGAAATCGCGATACGCGTAGTACCTACATTTTCAGCCGCTGTTGAGCATATTGCTCAATTTGGCTCAAATCACACAGAAGTGATTTGTACTAAAAACCAAGCCGCAGCTGAGTTATTTCAACGTAGTGTAGATGCGTCAGTTGTGATGGTGAATGCATCGTCTCGTTTTTCTGATGGTTCACAGTTAGGATTGGGTGCAGAGATTGGCATTGCTACATCTAAGCTTCATGCGTATGGCCCTATGGGGCTTGAATCACTCACAACAGAAAAATATTTAGTGAATGGCGAAGGTCAAGTTCGCGAATAAATTTTATATTAATTTTACAAAAGCCGAGCATAGCTCGGCTTTTTATTTTTGATAAAAATCACTTTAATTTAGCTAGCCAATCGTTTACTGGCTCAGGTTTATGCAAGTGATAACCCTGTAGTATCACCTCCGGGTATTCCTGTAGTAAATCGAAGTGTGATTGGTTTTCGACACCCTCTGCAACAACGTCTAATTCAAATAAACGTCCCAAACTCACAATCATATCTATTATTAGTTTATCATTTTTATTTGTTGGCGCTTCGAGCACAAAAGAACGGTCTATTTTAAGTTCTTGAATCGGTAATTGCTTTAAATATGTGAGGCTTGAATAGCCAGTTCCAAAATCATCAATTGATACTTTTACACCCAACTTTTTGAGGTTATGCACAGCTTCAATAGCAGAGTCCATATTATTTAGTAGCGTACCTTCAATAATCTCTATAGTGAGTTGCGACGCAATAACATTATTAATTGTTAGCTGTTCAACTAAAAAGGCTAAAAAGCGTGGCTCATGGAAATGTCGACCACTTATGTTTATTGATAAACTTAAGTGAGGGTGTGTTTGATTAATCTTAGCTAATGTTTTTAAGGCATTTTCACATACCCAGCAATCTAAGTCATAAATAACGTCAGACTCTTCAGCAATAGAAATAAACTCACTGGGGCTAATAAAGCCTTTTGTCGTGTGTTGCCAACGAAGTAAAACCTCAGCTCCTTTTAAAATTTGATCACTATCATATTGAGACTGTAAATGAAGCGATAACTCGTTATAAGCGATTGCTTTACGTAGGTCTTGCTCAATTTCGAAACGTCTTTTTGCTTGTTCACCAAATGAGGTGTCAAAAAATGTAACTCGGTTACCCCCTTTCTCTTTTGCTTTATAGCAGGCAGCTTCACAGTTTCTGATAGTCTCGATAGCGCTTTCCCATTGCCCATGTTGCGGGAATATATACATACCAATACTTACTGTTAGGCTAACTTCCTTTAAATCAACAAAAAAAGGCAGTCTTACGGATGTAAGAATTTCTTGTGCTTTTTTCTCTGCAATAATTTGAGCCCTAGCTCTGCCAATGCCTTTATCTAGGACAGACAACGTTGCAAAGGCATCGCTTCCCAAGCGGGCAATAATATCATTATTATCAGTATTTTCATGGATACGCTTAGTTAGTTCTTTTAGGACATGGTCACCGGCTAGCAGGCCCATTCCATCATTAAACGAGTGAAACCCATCTACATCGATAATAAAAATATAGGCAAAATTTTTGTCAGTGGAACAGCTTTGTAATTGCTGCTCTAACTGCTTTAAGAAGCTGTTACGGTTAGGTAGGGCGGTTAATTCGTCATGCCAAGTTAAGTAATCTATTCGCTCCTGAGTCACTTTTAGGCTTGATATATCGCTAAATACACCGATGTAGTGATCGTTGGTATCGTGTTCATTTTTTACAAGGCTCAACGTTAGCAATTCAGGGTATAACTCACCACTTTTGCGTCGGGTAACTAACTCACCACTCCAGTAGCCGGCTTCACTTGCGTGTTGCCATACTTGTTCAAAGTTTATATTTGGCTGGTTATTTTGTTTGATATCGTGAATATGCATATTCAACGAATCAGCTTCATCGTAACCCGTGATGCGGCAAAAAGAAGGATTAACCGCGATTATTTTGCCTGTACTGTTAGTTATCACAACACCGTCAGCTGTACTCGTTAGTGCGTGAAAAAAGAGTTGATGTTTAGATGATAACTGCTTTAATTCTTTTTCTCTAACATCCAGCTCCATTGCTAAAGATTCTATTTCAAGCAGCTTGTCATGTAGGTCAAAGTTTTTCTCTATTAATCGGTCTAGCATACCTTGTGCTGTTATATGTGTACGAATGCGAGCTCTGACCAAGGCTAATTTATAAGGCTTGTGAATATAATCTATGGCGCCCATAGCAAAGCCTTTTTCTTCAGACTCTTCTTCTGTAAGCGCCGTAACAAAGATGATGGGAATGCCTTTTGTTTTGGGTTTCCCTTTTAGTATAGTGCACACTTCATAACCATTCATTCCCGGCATCATTATGTCGAGTAAAATTAAATCTGGACGGGTAGACTCAATAAACGTTAGAGCTTGCTCTCCACTTGTCGATATTCGAACATCGTAGTCGGTTGAAAGCCCTTCTACCAAAATATGTAAGTTACTTGGTTCGTCATCAACAATTAGAATTAAAGGCTTTTGTCGCTGCGCTTTTTGTTCACTTTTATTTATGGTGGAATGAGTTAAATGCACTGTTAATCCTTTTTACATAGTATTTAAATTCTGAATCACTCAATCATTAATGCTTTGTGTCTGCTTTATATGTTTCAATAATCGAAATTACAGACGGATAGTCGAAACTATTAATCGCCTCTATTAGTTTTGATAAGCCGTGTTCAGTATCATAGCTATTCGCTTCTAAATGCCTTTTTAGGTCGTTTGGGATAGGACGAGACGCTAATGCTAGTGAGTGAATCTCATTTATCACTACCAGCTCATCTTCGAGATTGTGTCGTTTCGGCTCTATATTTTCCAAATTGAGTGTCGCTAATAATTCTTTAATAGAAAAAAGCGTTGCTGCCAAATTTTCTTTTAATAAATCTATATTAAGCGAGTTTTCCTCAAGTAGTGCTTTTTCAGTCTCTAATGCACACTTTTGCAGCTTCTCTAGCCCTAATGTACCCGCTAACCCCTTCAGTGTATGCACCGTTCGCTTTAAAGTAGCAACATCATTATTGTTTATTAATAAATCAGCCTTCGCTGAAAAGTTATTATTACCATCTATAAACCGAGTAAGCAATGTCATGAGTAAGGTTTCATTGTTATCAACGTTTTGCTTTGCTTTTACTAAATTTATTGTTTGCAAATTATCTCTACTTTTTAGGTGTTTATCTAAGCTTTCGTAAAGCGCGTCAAATACAATGGGTTTAACCAAAAAGTCATCCATACCTGCATCAGCGGCTGCTTTTTTATCTCTGGGCTCTACAGCAGCACTTAAAGCAATAATAGGCATATTGTAGCCTTTAGCTCTTAGTTGTTTTGTTGCTTCAAGGCCGTCCATATGGGGCATTTGTATATCCATAAATACAATATCAAAATGTTGAGCCGATACTTTATCTATAGCGTCTAGCCCATCGTTTGCAATTGTTGTATTAAGGTCAAATTTACCTAGCATTGCAGAGGTTATTTCTTGGTTAAGTTTGTTATCGTCCACAACAAGTGCTTTAAAATCAGTTAGTTTTGGCAGTACTACCTTTGCAGGTAAAGGGTTGTTTTTGCTAGCAGTGTTATTAATTAATTGCTGTTCTGCAATGGTGAATGGAAGAGTAAATAAAAACTCACTTCCTTTGCCAAGTTCGCTTTTTACTTGTATGTCACCACCTAATAATTTGGTTAGCTGTTTGCTAATCGTTAGGCCAAGCCCTGTGCCTCCGTACTTTCTTGTTGTACTTGAGTCGCCTTGAGCAAATGATTCAAACACCCTATCAGATTGGGCTTGCGTCATACCAATTCCGGTATCACTAATGCTAAAGCGCAACTGTACTTTGTTTTCTTTTTGAAAAATGACTTCTATGGTTAATGACACCTCACCCTTATCGGTAAACTTAATGGCATTACCAATGCAATTATTAATTATTTGATTTAGCTGTATAGGATCGCCTAAAAGGGTCAGGTGTCTGTCGGCATGCACAACACAATTTAGAGCTAGTCCTTTTTGTTGTGCATTAATCGAAAATAAATCTTCAACGTTAGATACGATCGTATCGAGTGTAAAAGGAATTTTCTCAAGTTTGACGTTATCAGAATCGAGTTTTGAAAAGTCTAAAATATTGTTTAAAACTTGCAGTAAACTTTGCGCGCTGGAAAACGCTTTTTTAGCGTATTGCTCCTGCTTAGCGGGCATTTCACTACTTTGTAAGAGTTGAAGCATACCCAATATGCCGTTCATTGGTGTGCGAAGTTCATGGCTCATATTTGCCACAAAGTCGATTTTTGTTTTATTAGCCTTGTTTGTTTCCTCTATTGCTTGAGTAAGCTCTGTATTCATGGCTTCCATTTTTACATTTAAAGCGCGTGTTTCATCAAGTAATTGCTTCGTTTCCTCACTTTTTAAATAAAGTGTATTAGCCGCTTTTAACACAGATGCAATTTCGCTCAGCTTTGTATGCTTATTTTTTAGTGTAATTGGCTCACCTTCATTCATACTATTAAGTAACAGGGTAAGCTGTGAAATAGGCTTGATAACAAAGGTAAAAATAAAATAACAAAGGAGTAAAAGGATAATTAAAATTAAAAAGGTAAACAGGCTGCTTTGCTTAGTTTTTTTTGTTAATTCGTTATTAAACTGTAATTTAGCCAAGTTTAGCTTTTCTTCTTCAGCGCTTTTAATTTTATTAGTTAGGTATAAAAGTTCGTTTTCGATCCCTGTAAGCACTACATTTACAGAGTACGTATAACTGCGAGTTAGCAGTATTAGTTGGTTATGTGTTTTTTTTAAATTAATTGTTTTATCAAGCAAGGAGTCATTAATAGCTGACATACGGTTAATTTTTGTGTGCAAAAACTCTAGATTTTGCTTCACATTTTGAGCTTCATCAAAATTAGGTTTATAAAGGTAGCTGACAGCTGCATGCTTAAGGTTGCTAATGGTTAGTAAAATATCATTGTATAGAATTTTTTTATCATTATTTGATACTGACTCAAGTGCCATTACCTTTTGTTGTAGCTCTTCAATGGGCAGCTTAAATCCAGATGAGTATATTTGCTCGCGCTTTTGTCTGTTAATAACTACTTTTTCAAATGTTGTTTCATAGTTTTTTAGGTGCTCGCTGAGGCGAGTAAGCATATTTTTATATTCAGGGGTTTTGTCTAGCGTGTTTAATGTTAATTGCCCTAAATGAATATTTGCTTGGTCTAAATATGTTTTAAACTTTGCAATATTATTTTTATTAGCGTCATCAATAAATGAAACTGCATGACTTTGTAAGGCGATGACATCTCTTTCTAGCTTTACGACAGCTTCACTTTTACTAATTGCATTGTTTTGAATGTTTTGCAGGCTGGTTAACGATTCTTGCAAGTGGTTAAATAAATAACTTTGTAAAAGAAGCAGTCCAGCTAGTACCGCTAAGGTCGCAATTATTTTTGATTTAATAGAACGCATTAGCGACTTATTAACTCATACCACTTTTGTAAACTGTAGTCGTAGGTTGGCATAACGGTATTCCATACTGCAACGTTACTGAAGCGTTTAGTATAGCTTCCACCATTTCTTTGCTCGCCTTTTCTAACCGCAATATTGCCATTTGTTTCGAGTAAATCAGTGTTTGCGATTTTGCCGTCATACCAATAGTCCCATTCATTCTGTGAAAGTAATGGTTTAGAACGCTGCGGATTGCTTATGTAATAACCTTGGCGAGCAATAAACGCACCTGGCCAGCCAGATAACCACCAATTCATATAATCGTAAGAAGCATCTTTCACACTATCATGCGTTTGTGATGACAAACACATTACACCATGCCAGCCTCTGTAGCCTTCTTTAGGTGCTGCAAAGCGCACATTTATGCCTTGGCCATTTAGCGCAGATACCGCAGGAGAAAACATACTTTCAATATGAACGCGTTCATCTTTCATATACTGAACAGATTCAGGCACTGAGTTCCAATAACCGCTAAAGTGGCCTTGGCGTTTGAGCTCAAGCAGTACCTTAAATAAGTTATCCAATTCAATACGAGTCATTGCCCCTATATTGTTAATTTTCACAAGCCCTTTAGCTTTAGCAGCAAGCGCTAAGTCAAATAAACCAATAGTAGGCGCATTTACAATACCTACTTTTCCTCTGTGTTGCTCATCCAGTAACCATCCCCAACTTTCAGTTTCATAGGCAATTCCGGGTTTAATAAATTTAGTGTTATAACCAAAGGAGTCTACATTGTGCACGTAGGGTAAAAAGCTTATTAAGTCGCTTTCTTGCTCACTGAGTGTGCCATCGGGTTGTACGTTTAATATTTTGAAGGGAGCGTCACCTGCACCAATATTGGCATCTTCTGATAACTTTCCTGTTTTTGTAAGGCTATTTATTTCGTTAAAATAAGTAAGGCGTTTTTTTTCTATGGGTTGTATTGAACCTGCATTCCACAACACATTAATACTGTTTGACCACTGCTCGTATAAATCAAATGAGCTGGGGTCCATTGAGGCTCTTTGCAAAACAGCGGCACTACCAGCGGGCGTAAATTCAATATTAATGCCTAAATCACTCATGGCTTGCTTACGAATTGCATCTTGTAACGTTACATGTGTGCCAAGCACTCTTATTGTGACCTTATTTCGAGCAAAAACATAAGGAACATGCGTTATAGCGCCTGCAGTTAAGCCTATAGCTGCAAGTTTTTTAAGTGTTGAGCGTTTTGGAGAGTCCATGATTTACCTAAGGCATTAATAGATATACAAGTATGTATAGCTAATAATTGATAAAGACTCAAGATAATAGAGATAAATGAAAAACAAAATAAAATGAATGAATTAGGGGGTTTTTGAAGTAAAGAATATATTTGAGAAAGGAGTAGGAAAGTGGTGGAGCTAAGCAGGATCGAACTGCTGACCTCCTGCGTGCAAGGCAGG
>OJAV01000739.1_pt1 | contig 11273 bp, 9 predicted proteins | sample 1590081 | NCBI WGS metagenome assembly OJAV01 (sample SAMN05416852, study PRJEB24817) | seawater metagenome | isolation source: Sea water | place: Canada:Atlantic | collected 2013-07
GATCTACACTAGATCGCTCGTCGGCAGCGTCAGATGTGTATAAGAGACAGTCTTTCGAGAATGAATTTCGTTTATGTTTAAGAGACTTTGGTTTTGTTAATGATGTCATAGGGGGAGACGCCCCGTACTCAGTAGATCCAGAAGAGATTAGAGCTAACTTAGATTCCTACAGATCAGGATATACTGTCAAGCTGGATTTAAATACTCTCATTGAATCAGTCGTAACATCTCCACACTCTGACCCTTGGTTTTTTGACTTAGTCACTTCAATCGTAGGAGATGGTCGAGAATTCCCGAATTCACTTAGTGATTTAAATGCGATTAGTGTAACTTCCTCTAACATGAATTAATACATTAGATAAACGGAGTAACAAGCGCATGTTTTCGAATTGGCTTTCCGGTGCGCTCTAAAGCAAACTCGAATGTGGGTATAACCAGTGTCTTTAAACCAAACATTCGCAACTTACAGCTCAGATCTAAATTCACTCATATAAATATTATTCACTAAACAGGCTTTTTTCGAACGCTTGCGCAGCATGCGAAGACGGTCTGTCTTTATAATGCAGTTGGTATAGCGGCCGAGAGAGTTGCTTGTTATTTTTTTGGCTCAGGCGCGTTAATTTGCCTAACTGCACTAAATCTTCTGTGACTACATTTGGCAATAAAGCGACCCCCATACCTTGAGCGACGGCCCTTGCTATGGCTTCGTTGCTGCCTAATTGCATACTGCGCTCAGCTTGCACGCCATGCTCTGCTAATAACTTTACCGACATTTCTAACGTGCCCGAGCCTGGCTCGCGCAGTAGCCAAAACTGCTCGTTTAACCATGCTTTTAAGTCTTTAGTGGGCTTAAAGTTGCTCGGTATAACCACACTCATTAAATCGTTTTGCCAGTGCTTACTAATAATGTGCGGCTCGGTAGGTGTGCCTTCAACCAGTGCTAAATCGATAGTGCACTCTAGCAATGCGTGTTCAATTTGCGCGGTATTAGCCACTTGTACTTCTACTTTTATATGTGGGTATTGGGCGCAAAATTTAGCTAAATAAGGCGGTAGCCAATAACTGGCAATGGTGGTGCTGGTGCCAATAACGAGCGTGCCACGCTTAAGCCCTGTGCGCGATTTAATATCTTCAATGGCGGCTTTTTCGATAGCAAAAATACTGCGGGCGTGATCATACAAAGCTTGGCCGCCTTCGCTTAAGGTGAGCTTTTTACCCTTAGATGCACGTTCAATAAGTTGAATATTTAACTGATGCTCTAGCTCTTTTAGCGCCTTAGAAACAGCGGGCTGGCTTATAAAAAGCGCTTCGGCTGCGCCTGAAAAGCTACCCAATTTAGCCACTGTATAAAACACCCTAAGCGCATGTAAGTTCATTGTATAACCTTAAATTGCATAACTCTAAATTGTATAACTTTAAGTTATCAAATCATGATTTTAATATATTGGAGTTATATTTTGAGCTTTCTTACAATTAAGTCAACACATCAATATGGTTTAAGTGAGGGAATATTATGCTTAGCGCTATTAAAAATAGTTTTCAGCCTCTAGGTATTAATACTAAGCAATACGGCGATACGCGCTGGTGGTTAGGTATGCTGCTGGTGGTTGTGTTAGCGGGGGCATCTGTTGCATTAAGTAAGTTACCTATAATGCAAAGTGCGCAATTTAGCTCGTTAACAATTGGTATTGTGCTTGGCATTATTGTGGGCAACAGCGTTTTTGCGCACATTGCTACGCGTACAGATGTAGGCGTTGATTACGCTAAAAGTATATTACTCAAAGCGGGCGTTATTTTATTTGGGTTTAGAATTACTTTTGCGCAAGTAGCGGGTGTAGGCTGGCATGGCCTATTAACCGATATAGTAATGCTGTTAGGTACATTTATTTTGGCAGTGCAGCTAGGCAAGCGCGTTTTTAAGCTTGATGAACAAACAACCATACTAATAGGTGCGGGTAGCTCTATTTGTGGCGCTGCAGCGGTAATGGCAACCGAGCCGGTTATAAAAGCTCAGGCACATAAAGTATCGGTAGCGGTGGCAACGGTTGTGGTGTTTGGCACGTTAAGTATGTTTGCCTACCCAATACTGTTTGAGTTTATGGGGCTGAGTGAACATGCGTACGGTATTTTTGTTGGTTCAACCATTCATGAAGTTGCGCAAGTGGTAGCAGCAGGGACTGCGGTAAGTGCCAATGCAGCCGACACCGCCGTGATAGAAAAAATGCTACGTGTAATGATGCTTGCGCCATTTTTAGTAGGCTTATCGTTTTGGCAAAGTAAAAAGCATGCAAACATAAACGCACAGGGCGGCGAGCAAAAACCAAGAATTACAATCCCTTGGTTTGCGGTTTTGTTTATAGTGGCAAGCGGGATACATTCGTTATCGGTTATTCCGCAAGGTACTACAAGCGCCATTATATGGTTTGACAATATACTACTTACCATTGCCATGGTCGCACTTGGGCTTCGTACCCACGTTGGCGCTATTCGCCAAGCGGGTATAAAGCCACTGTTATTAGCAGGTTGTTTATTTTTGTTTTTAACCTTAGGTGGCTTTGCCATTAATATAGGCATTGCGCAGCTGTTTTAAAATATAACCTGGTGGAGGGAGATTGGCTTAAATAGGCCAATCTACTTCGTTTAAGTGATCGAGCTGTGCATCTGGGCTTTGATTGCCTCCCCATTTTTTTGTGTAAATGGATTTAGGGTCAAACTGCTGTGTTTGCTTTTCAATATTGAAGTGCCGCCCGCCACGTGGGTCAACGCCTACTCCCGCTATGTACTGCCAGTTGCCCCAATTGGCTGCTACGTCATGATCAATTAGCTGCTGCTCAAAATAAGCTGCGCCGTAACGCCAATCGAGTGCCAGCTCGTTAACTAAGCAGCTTGCCACAATTTGCCTTGAGCGGTTTGTTATAAAACCGGTGGCATTGAGCTCTTTCATGATGGCATTAACCAAGGGGTAAGGCGTTGTGCCTTGGCACCAAGCAGCAAAACGGTTTGGCATAAACGTAGTAAGTGGCTTAGTTTGTTTTTGCCCCTTAAAACTAAACAAGCTGCTTTGTACATTTAGCGCGTGCCATTTAAAGTATTCGCGCCACAGTAGTTCAAACTTAATCCAATAGGTTGAATCGTTAGCGGTATATGTTTGTTCGTATTGCTCAACCGCATTGTATATTTGTTTTGCGCTAATACACCCAAAAGCAAGCCATGGGCTAAATTTAGTGGTGTTGTCAAAGCCGTCAAGCGCGTTGCGAGTTATTTTGTACGTACTAGGTAATTCGCCTGCAAAGTATTGTTCACAGTGTTTTTGTGCGCTTGTTAAGCCGCCATGCATTGAGTTGTTAACTGCTTTTGGTAACTCAATTGGGTTCTTAGCGCACAGCGTAATAGGTTTAGGCAATAGCTCGGTTGTAATGTGCGACAGCGTGATTGGTATGTTGGCAGCTTCAACCTTCTTTTTAAATGGGGTAAAGCTTTTGGGTAAATCTGTTAAGTTAAATGGCAGTTCGTTTTGCTGATACAAGGTATCCTGCAAGGTACCGGTAAACTGGACTTCAGGACAATGAGCTTTTAATAAATTAATTTCGCGTTGTTCGTACACACCAAATTGCTCACTGTAAACCACTTCATCAATGTGTTGCTCTTTAATACGTTGCTTTAAAACACTAACGGGTTCGCCTTCTAGCACGTGCAGAGTTTGGCCACGCGCAATTAATGCTTGCTGTAACTCATAAAGGCTTTGCATTAAAAAGGTGTACTTGTTTTCACCATACTGCTTTTGCTGATAATTTGTGTTTTTAAACCAGTTGGGGTTAATTACAAACACCACGTCTAGTGCGCATTGCTGTAGTGCAAGTTTGCTAAAAATTGGGTTGTCGTTTAGGCGTAAATCGTTTTGTAGCCAATATAAAATGCGTTTGCTCATACTTTTGCTCTGGTTTTGTAGATGTTGTATTTACGAAACAAAGGTAGCTGAGGATTAGTTAATCGTGTTTTTAATCGAGTAAATTTATAAATACGTGCAAGGTTGCAATTTGAGAAGAGGCGATAGAGTTACCGCCTCTTATTTTATTAAAGTACGGTTTTACTTTGTCATTTTTTGTTTTGCTATCCAATCGTTTATAACATCTTCAAGTACAGCCATAGGGAGTGAACCTTGGCCAATAACGGTATCGTGAAAGCTGCGTATATCAAATTGTGGGCCAAGCTCTTTTTCGGCTTTTGCGCGCAGTTCGCGTATTTTTATTTCGCCCATTTTGTACGAAAGCGCTTGGCCTGGCCATGAAATATAACGGTCTATTTGATCTTCCACGGCGCTTTGTGGCAACGCGGTGTGGCTTGCTAGGTAGTCAATTGCTTTTTGGCGGCTCCAGCCAAATGCATGAATACCGGTATCAACCACTAAGCGCACTGCACGCCACATTTCGTAGCCTAAACGGCCAAAATCACTGTACGGGCTTTGATAAAAACCAGCTTCTTTGCCTAAGCGTTCTGTGTATAGTGCCCAACCTTCGCCAAATGCAGAGTGGCTAAGTGTGCATCTAAATTCGGGTACGTCTAACTCCATAGCAATGGCGTTTTGTAAATGGTGCCCGGGTATGGCTTCGTGCAGACTAAGTGCTTCTAAATTATATAAAGGCTGCAGTTTAGGTGTTGAGGCTAAAAAATAAGTACCAGGAGAGCGGTTATCTGGCGGTGGCATATAAAACGCGCCACGACTTGCTGAGCCTTTAATAGTAAAGGTGTTACGCGGTAAGTGGCCAAAGTAAGTGGGCAATTTGCCATACATTTTTTGCGTGATAAAAGCGGTTTTTTCAAGTAGGTCTTGCGCGTCTTTTGCGTAAAATTGCTCATCGGTTGCTAAAAATTCTAAAAACTCACTATAGGTGCCATCAAAGCCTACTTCATCAATAATGGCTTGCATTTGCGCTTTAATACGCGCGACTTCTTTTAGGCCCAGCTCATGTATTTGTTTAGGCGTCGCGTTAGTTGTGGTGTAGTAATTAACGGTGTATTTGTAATAATCAAGCCCGCCTTCAACGCTTGCAATGCCCGGCTTCGCTCTACAGTGTGACATGTAATCATTTTTAAAAAAGTCATAAAAATGCTGATAGGCAGGAATTACTTTTTCTTCAATTAACGCTTGTGCTTTTTGTTTTAAACTCGCTTTTTGCGCTGCACTAAATGTATTAGGTATACGCGTAAAGGGCTCGTAAAGGGCGCTTTTTTCGGGGTTTTTAACTAAATGCGCGCTTATGCTTTGGCTGTAATTTTCAAAGGTTTTACAGTAATGAGTAAAGCCTGTTTTTATACCTTCTTTCATTAAATCAATATTTTGCTGATTAAAGCGCGGGTAGTCGGCAAGGCTGATTAAAAATGCGTTGTAATCATCAGCTGTTAAAAAAGCCATATTAGCTGGCGCTTCTGCAAAGTAAGTATGCCAGCCACTTAAAAAATTAACCGGAAAATACTTATCTTGATAAAGGTAGCTTTGCTGCTCGGTTTCGCGCTCATATTTAAATAAGCGATAGTTCATTAGCTGCTCGTTATTGAGCGTTTTTGGGTCAATGTTGGCTAAGCTTTTTAGTACGCTGTTGTTATAAGCTTGGCGCTTAGCAATGGCTTGCTCGCTCCAATTTGGTAATGTGCCGTTTGGTTTCCAACCGTCAGGATCGGTTCGAAAAAATATTTTTTCACCTTTGGCATTTTGCCAGTGGTTATCAATAATTGTTTTTAAATCGCTGTTGCTGTCGGCAAGGCTTGGAAGCGATATGGCTGCTAAGCACATAGCTAAAATACGTTTTTTAAACATAGTGATCCGTTATTGGCGAGTTAGTCGCGCTTTTTTATTTTAATTTGTGCTCAATATAGTACCAAGTTAACTTAATCAATGCGCTTACTTTTATAACCTGTATCTTCTGGCTTTACTTTTTGATTGAACAAATTTCACTGTGTAACTGAGTGGCGCACTAGTTTATTGTTTTATCAGCGTTTAGAATGATTAAAACTTATTATAAAAAATGACTGTCATGTTTAATAAAGTAATCGCCTTAATTGATGAAGCAAACAACCAAGACCCAAATAGTGAGCAATTTAATGGGCAAAGCGTGCCCAAAGAAAGCCTTTATGCTACTCGAATGAGCGACATGCTTAGCCGTTTTAACCCCGATGCTGGCGAGCTTATGCAAATTGCAGTGCGTGGGCAGCATATACAACGCTGGAAGTCGCCGCGTAGTGACTTTGAAATGAACAAGCAAGGCTATCATCAATGGCGCAGTGCACTTTATATATTTCATGCAAGTAGTGTTGTTGCGCTCATGAAGCAAGCTGGTTACGGCGAAGCTGAGCAAAACAGAGTGTACGATGCGGTGGCTAAAAAAAATATTAAACGTAACCCAGACAGCCAATTAGTAGAAGACGTAGCAAGCCTCGTATTTATTGAGCATTACATGTTGGGGTTTGCTAATAGTAAGCCTGATTACGATGAGCAAAAATGGATAGGGATTATTCGCCGTACATGGCAAAAAATGTCAGATGACGCGCATGAGTTTGTACTTGCAGGTAATATTACATTGCCAGCGCCGCTTGTTGGGCTTATTCATAAAGCGCTTGAGTAAAGTAGTGTAAGTTAAGTATTAAAATAAAAGGATTTTAGAATGTTATGCCCACGCACAAATACCTCTCTTGAGCCGTTATTAATTGGCGGGATTACTGTTTTTACGTCAGCGCAAGGCGGCGTATTTTTTGATAACAGCCAAATTTTTAAGTTTAGCTCGCCTGAGTTAAAGCATGGTCAGGTTTTACTTAAGTATTTGAGTAATTATGCCGAGGGTGAATACGATGTATCGCTACGAATTAATTGCCCAAAGTGCAAAAAAGTTGTGATGATGCGCCGGTTTTTTCACCGCTCAAAGTTGTTGAAATAGACGAGTGCCCAGGTTGCGCTGGCATATGGCTTGATAGCGGCGAGCTTGCAAAAATACACGAAAACCACCTAACACCCAAAGAGCGAAAACTGTTAGCGCACGAAATGTCCACCAATCATGGGTTTATAACTATTAAGCCGCCAAAATCAAAGTATTACCCCAAAGCGCCTAAAAATACCCAAGACACCACCGTTGAACGGTTGGTGCAATTGGCATTACTTAATCTTTAATACCCAGCCTCAAAAATAAATCACTTAATTAAGCTAATTGGTATAAAGCATAAAAAAACGGCGTACTAAAAAGTACGCCGTTTTTTTGTAGTAAATTAACTCTAACGAATTTATTTATTACGGTTTTCTTTGGCAAAGGCACGTATTTTACGTTTTTGCGAAAGCGTTACTTTATTAGTACGCCCTGCAAATGGGTTATCACCTTCTCTAAATTCAATTTTGATTGGGGTGCCCATAATTTTAAGTGCTTTACGGTAGTAGTTCATCAGGTAGCGTTTGTAGCTATCTGGTAAATCGTGAACTTGGTTACCGTGAATTACAATACGTGGCGGGTTATAACCACCGGCATGCGCGTATTTAAGCTTAACACGACGACCACGAACAAGTGGCGGCTGGTGATCGGCCTGTGCCATGTCCATAATACGGCGTAGCATTGCAGTACTTATACGTTTAGTTGCTGACTCGTACGCTTCATCAACGGATTCAAATAAGTGGCCAACACCTGTGCCATGAAGTGCTGATATAAAGTGCAAGCGTGCAAAGTCAATAAAGCCTAAACGACGGTCAAGCTCGGTTTTAATACGATCTTTAACGTAGTCATCAAGCCCATCCCATTTGTTCACGGCAATAACCAATGAACGACCTGAGTTAAGCGCAAAACCTAATAAACTTAAGTCTTGATCAGAAATACCATCGCGCGCATCTACAACCAGTAAAACAACATTACAATCTTCAATAGCCTGCAGTGTTTTAATAACTGAAAACTTTTCTACTACGTCGCTTACTTTTTTACGTTTACGTACACCGGCTGTATCGATTAACACGTACTCTTTTTCGTTACGTGTCATAGGGATATAGATAGAGTCGCGCGTTGTACCTGGCATATCGTACACAATTACACGTTCTTCACCTAGTATACGGTTTGTAAGTGTTGACTTACCTACATTAGGACGACCAATAATTGCAAGCTTTACCGGCTTATCTGCAAATGCTTGGTGGTCGGTATCATCGCCTTCACCTTCTTCGTAAAGGTCTATTAGCTCTTCATCGTCATCGGCTACGTCTTCATCTTGTGCTGCTAGTTCGGCAATCACAGGTTGAAGTGTGTGCTCAAGTAAAAGTGTAATACCACGACCATGCGCTGCTGCTATGTGATGAATTTCACCCAGTGATAGCTGGTAAAATTCAGCACAGTTTGAATCAGCGTCTATGCCATCGGTTTTATTGGCAACAACAAAACATTTTTTGTCTTGCTTGCGAAGATGATTGGCAATAGCTTGGTCGGCAACGGTCATACCTACGCGTGCGTCTACTAAAAACAGTACGATGTCGGCTTCTTCAATAGCAAGTAGCGATTGGTCAGCCATTTCGATCTCGATGCCTTCTTCTGTGCCATCAATACCGCCCGTGTCCACCACGATAAATTCATAGCCATCGTAATTAGCTTGGCCATATTTTCTATCTCGTGTTAAACCTGGAAAATCGGCTACGAGTGCATCACGAGTACGTGTTAAACGGTTAAATAATGTGGATTTGCCCACATTGGGTCGCCCAACTAGAGCGATCACGGGAAGCATAAACTACCTCTTTAAAAAACAACAAAAGGCTTCGCAGAGCGAAGCCTTACAAAAAACCTTTAAGTGTTAGCTAGTTAGTTTGGTATTGTTACCGCACTTACTTCACCGTCACGGGTGTATAATATCAGTTTGTCGTCGGCAACAACAGGTTCAACAAAGAAGCCTGAGCTGTCAAAGTCTTCACGAGATACAAGCTCACCAGTGTCTTTGTTTAGCCAATGTAGGTTACCTTCTTGGTCGCCTAAGGCTAAATAGTTACCTGTAACAGCAGGACCTGTTAAGTACCAACCACGAAGTGCGGGTTGGCTCCAACGTTCAATACCTGAATTTTTATCTAATGCATAAACAACGCCGTTGCTGTCTACTACATAAATACTTTGCGCATCCATCGAAATTTCGCGATAGCTACTGTATTCGCGCTTCCAAACAACATTACCAGAGCGAATATCCACTGCAGCTAAGTTACCGTTGTATGCAATTGCATAAGCGTATGGGCCGCTAATGAGTGGCTGCGTGTCTACATCAACTAGGCGTTCAAATTCTGAGGCACCTTTTGCAGCTGCAATTTCTGCACTCCAAGCTGAGTAACCACTTTCTGAAATTAAAACGCTTAATTTACCTGTTTCAAGGCCAACTAAAACACCACCATTGGCAACAGTGGGTGCACTTTGTCCGCGTAATGTAAGCGCAGGCACTTCTTGCTCGAAGCTCCAACGCTCTTCACCAGTATCTGGATGAAGGGCCAGTAATTTACCCGAGCCTAAGTTTACAAATATTAAGCCATCGCCAGCTGCTGCTTTTGAAAGTGATTCACCAGGTACGTTTTTACGCCATACTTCTTCACCGGTTTCACGGTCAAGTGCTACAACAAAGCCATGTTCAGAACCGATATACAGTTTACCATAAGCTTGTAATATACCGCCTGATAATTTTGCTGAACCGTCGTCGCTCCAAGGCCAAAAAGAGGTGTCTTGGCGTACGTCGGTGTCCCACTGTACATCGCCGTTAGTAAGCGATAACGCTTCTACTTGACCTTCGCGGTTAGCAACATAAACAGTGTCTTTGTAAACAGCAGGTGTTAAGCGAGAAAAATAATGCTCTACGCCGCTACCTACAGACTCTTGCCAAACAACATCAGTTTCAAACTGATTGACGATTTCTGGAAGGACTAGTTCGTCTTCTTCATCACTTGATGAACAACCCATTAGCGTTGCCATACATAGGGCAAGGGTTGCGGTCGTTAATTTTTTCATACCTAAAACCTTATGCCGCTGGGCTAGTTACTGCTAGGTCATCTAACTTAACTTGTAAAAGTGGGTTGCCTGTTAACCCTCCTGCATCTACCGCAGCTTGGTAAGCAGTACGTGCTTGCTCTTTATTACCTTGCTGAGCGTAAATATCGCCTTTAAGCTCTGCAACGTTTGCATTAAATGCTTCAGGTAATGGTGCATTTAGTGTGCTTAAAGCATCGTCAAAATTAGTTTGTGCAATTTGAATACGCGCTAAACGTGTAATAGCAATCGCTTTTAATTCTGCATTATCAACGTTTGATACAATCCAGCTTAGCTTTTCACTAGCAACATCTAATTTTTGTGCTTCTACCGCATCTTTAGCGGCAACAAACGCCGCAAGTGCAGCATAGTTTGTGTCTTTATTTTCACTGATAAAAGCATCAGCTGATGATAAAACATCATCACCTTCAACTAATTTAGTGTAAGAATCTGACGCTTGCTCAGCGGTTGTAATTTGGTTTTGGTTGTAGGCTTTCCAACCGTATAAGCCACCTAAACCTACAATTACACCGAGTGCCAGTGAAAGACCGTTTTCACGGAAAAAGCGTTTAATTGCTTCTGCTTGTTCTTCTTCTGTTGAATGTATATCCATGATTACCTCTAATATCTGCTTAGCCGTTTATAAGCTCAGCTAGTAGCGCTTTAGCTTGTTCTAATTTTAATGTGACTTGTTCTTTACGCTCGCGTAAATACTTTATGGTCACAACGCCTTGCTCTAATTCATCTTCACCAATAATTACGGCAACAAGTGCATCGCTTTTATCGGCACGTTTTAATTGTTTTTTAAAGTTTCCGCCACCCGCGTGAACCATCACACGAAGGCCAGCCACATCACGGCGTAGTTCTGACGCGATAATTGGGGCTTGAATACTTGCTTTATCGCCCATTGCCGCTAAATATACATCAGCATTACGACGTATGTCACCAACACATTCAAGTGCTTGTAGTAGTAATACTAAGCGCTCTAGGCCCATTGCAAAGCCAACTGCTGGGGTTGCCTTTCCACCAAGTTGCTCTACTAAACCGTCGTAACGTCCACCTGCACACACAGTGCCTTGCGCGCCAAGGCTGTCGGTTACCCATTCAAATACTGTGCGGTTGTAATAGTCTAAACCGCGCACTAATTTTTCGTTAACCGTGTATGAGACGCCAGCTGCGTCTAAACGTTCACATAAATTTTCAAAATGTTCTTTTGATTCAGCATCTAAATGCTCAGACAATTTAGGCGCATCAACTAATATTGCT
>OJAV01000753.1_pt1 | contig 11168 bp, 13 predicted proteins | sample 1590081 | NCBI WGS metagenome assembly OJAV01 (sample SAMN05416852, study PRJEB24817) | seawater metagenome | isolation source: Sea water | place: Canada:Atlantic | collected 2013-07
TAGATCGCTCGTCGGCAGCGTCAGATGTGTATAAGAGACAGGGCCAATAATTGATCAATTAACTCGTTGATTAATTTTTTAAATTCACCCGCTTCGTGAGGGTGGAGCGATACAGATCTTGGCTCTCGAGGATTGTTGAAATTATTTACATAGCACCAGATGTCGGGCGTTGATTGACGTTTTGCTTCACTTTTTAGGTAATCACGCACATAGGATGATCGGCCGGTACCTGTGTCGCCCATTACAAATATGTTGTATCCCGGACGTTCCATTGCGACACCAAATTGAATCGCGTTAACGGCGCGTTCTTGGCCAAGTACGCCATGAAACGGTTCCACTTCTTTGGTGGTTTCAAACGGGAGGGACTTAGAGTTGATTGTCTGTGTTGCGAGTGTCTTTGGAATTGGAGCTGGTTTCTGTGTCATTTCAAAACATAATCATAGGTAGTTGCCTTCACATTATTGCCATGACTCATATAAGGCAAGTAACCAAGTAGGAAAACTAGGCAATTATCGCTGTAAATGCGTATTCGTTCGCTGAATGGGCGTCTTCCATATTGCTTTTAGCGATCTTGCTGGGATAATCGCGCCAGTTTTAGAGTTAGGAGTGGTGGATGTCTGTCCAGCCAGAAGACCGTACCACAATAGATATGTTCGGCACGCCGCGGCCAGGTCGACCGCGAAGCAATCCTTATGATCGTGCCAAGCAGAGCCGTCATAATAAACGCTCGCAGCGTATGCGCGATAAACACGCTGGCCTGCATCGTCTTGAGGTTAAATTGCCTGCGGATATTGTTGATGCGCTTGATGATGTTGCAGAAGACTTAGGGCTTAGCCGAGCAGAGGTGATTGGTAAGGCGTTGGAGCAGTGGCTGCATCTTTGATGAATTTTCATATTCAGTGCTCTAACTCCTTGATTTAATAATCTGTTTTGGCTAATGTAGCCGCCTCTTGAGGTTCCTCAAGACGTTATGGTGACCCTTGCCGGTCCCCTCGCAACGATACACTGCGAACTCCGCCAGGTCCGGAAGGAAGCAACGGTAGTGGTCGACTCGTGTGCCGGGGTGTGGCTGGTAGGGGTTATCTCCAAAATATTCTGACTTTCCCCTTTCTTCCGGTTATCATGCGACCTTAGTTTTTATTATTGGGTTTGCCTAATTTCATGAGTTATCAGGTACTTGCGCGTAAATGGCGTCCACGCTTCTTTGATGAGATGGTGGGTCAGGAGCACGTCCTGCGAGCGCTAATCAATGCTCTGAATGAAGGCCGTCTGCATCATGCCTATTTGTTTACCGGTACTCGCGGTGTGGGCAAGACCACCATTGCTCGAATTTTGGCCAAATGCCTCAACTGTGAACAGGGTGTCAGTGCACGTCCTTGCGGTGAGTGTTCATCTTGTAAAGAGATCGCTGAAGGTCGTTTTGTCGATTTGATTGAAGTGGATGCGGCGTCTCGTACTCGCGTTGAAGACACGCGCGAACTGCTTGATAACGTTCAATACGCGCCGACAAGAGGCCGCTATAAGGTCTACCTGATCGATGAAGTGCATATGCTGTCTACTCACAGTTTTAATGCGCTGTTAAAAACTCTCGAAGAACCCCCTGAGCATGTTAAGTTTTTATTAGCGACTACCGATCCGCAAAAGCTTCCGGTGACGGTCTTGTCGCGTTGTCTTCAGTTCAGTTTGAAGAACATGACCCCTGAGCGCATTGTGGAGTATCTGGGTAAGGTGCTTCAGGCTGAAAAAATTGGGTACGAAGAACCAGCCCTATGGTCTCTGGGCCGTGCTGCACAAGGCAGTATGCGTGACGCTTTAAGTTTAACCGACCAAGCCATTGCCTACGGTGAAGGTGATGTGAGCGAGTCGCACGTCAATGCCATGCTCGGGACTATGGATCGCGGTCGATTATTTCGCTTGGCCGGGATTATGGCCAAAGGTGATGCGGGTGAAATTCTTGCTGAAACTGCGTCTATGGCAGAGCACTCCCCCGATTACGATGAAATCATTCAAGGTTTACTGCATATCTGGCATCGAGCCTCGTTGGCTCAGGTGGTGCCTGATGCCATTGAAAATACGGAAGGTGACCGCGAGGCAATTCTTCAGTTATCGATGGCGATGCCGGCGGAAGACTTGCAATTGTGTTATCAAATTGCGTTACAGGGCCGTAAAGATTTGGCCTTAGCACCTGATCCTCGCCAAGGTTTTGAAATGATCTTGTTGCGAATGTTGGCGTTCCGTCCTGCGCCTGATGTGGTGCCTGAATTGGATCTTGAGTCTGCCCTCGAAAAAAAAAAGTCTCTGACGCCTAGCGTTGCGCTCATCGAACCTGCGAGTTCTGATCTTGAGAATGTGAACGACACCCCTGCGGGAAATGGATCAACGACGGATGATGTCCCAGTTGTTACACCGCTTGCGGAGAACGAGACGCCTACGACACCGCAGGAAGCTGAACCGCTACCTCCTAAAAGTGCATCCAGTGAATCAGTGCCTAATGAACAACCTGCACCTGATCAACCAGCGCCGGATCAACCAGCGCCGGATCAACCAGCGCCTGATAAAATAATATCGCCTCATATAGATGAGTTGCTTCAGCCCAACGAAATAGGCCTACCAGTTGAATCCATAGATGAACTCGCTCCGTCTGCGCCTAGCGTCACGGAAATAGCACCGCCTTCAGGGGATTCTCTAGATACTCCTGCTTCATCTCGAACGCCTATTGCAGATATTTTGAATGCTCCAGCGCCGCTTTCTGATCCTTCCGATACAGTATCTCAGGCACCTGAACTTCCTTCGGTTGCAACACAACCCTCTGCGACAGAAATCAACACTCCTGTTCATGAAGAGTATAACCCTGCGGAGGGTGTAGAAAATTTAGCCCCTCTGGCTCCGCATACTTGGTATCAGTGGGTCGAATACCTCCCTCTCGCAGGCTTGCCAATGGCGATTGCCAAGAACAGTGCGTACATTGGTGAAGAAGACGGTTTGATGGTATTCGATGTGGATACGGCTCAGTCGGCCCTGTACAACGATTCTCAAAAATCACGTGTGGAATCGGCCTTGCAGCAACTTGTGCCCGGCGCAAAAATACTGATGACGTTGCGTCCTCCGCGTGGCGAGACGCCGGAGCAACGTCGTCACAGATTAAAAACAGAGGCTCTTTATGGAGCCAAGCACGCGATTGATAGTGATCCCGTGGTCAATCAAATCATCAATGATATGGGCGGGCAGGTACTTGAAGATACCGTTCGCCCGAATACTTGAATAGTAGACAGTGAGGAATGACGAATGATTAAAGGCGGAATGGGCAACTTGATGAAGCAGGCCCAAAAAATGCAGGAAGAAATGGCCAAAGCTCAAGAGAAATTGGCTGAAGCTGAGATCACTGGCGAAGCGGGTGCTGGCCTAGTGAAAGTCACCATGACAGGTCGCCACGATGTTAAGCGTGTTGAGCTTGATGATTCAATTATGGAAGAAGATAAAGAAATGGTTGAAGACTTACTAGCCGCAGCAGTGAATGATGCGGTACGTAAAATTGAACAAAACAACCAAGAACATATGTCAAAAATGACCGCCGGGATGGGCTTGCCAGCGGGCATGAAGCTTCCATTTTAATGGCGGAGTGCGTCCGCCTTTAACCATAACGTAGGTCATTGATGAAATCGTCTGGAGTCCCTAAGAGTTACCGCGACTTATGTCGTGCATTTGATACCTTGCCGGGTATTGGTGAACAGGGTGCGCAGCGATTGGTGGAGTGGCTTATTTATCATGGTGACGTGCAAGCGTTTTCATCAAATATGACGGCGTTGCAAGCCTTAGAGCGGTGTCCCTTGTGTAATCGTTTGGCAGAAGCCGCTGCGAAAGGTTGCTCAAATTGTGTAGCGTTAGGCGAGGATGAAAATGACTCCGTACGGTCTAAAACTGTGATGATTCTTGAATCTGAACAAGATGTTGCGCGTGTTCAAGAGTCTGGCTACCAAGGGCGAATGTATGTTCTTCACGGGGTGTTGTCTCCCGCTCGAGGTGTTGGCCTAGAGCAACTGAAAGTCCCTAGCTTATTGGCCATGCTTGAAGGGCTAGGTGAATCAAATTTGATGATGCCGCTGGCTGATAGTGTAGAAGGGCGGGCAACCGCTGAATATATTCAACGTAAAAGCGGCCTTCAAGGCAAAATACTTACCATGAAAGATTTACTGGCAGAACTGCAGGGTGCTCAAGGATGACTGAACTGAATATTCCTGCTCCGATTTGGATCAGTGATAATGAATCCTTGGTCAAAGCTTGTGACGAGTGGAAGAGCAGCGCTTATATATCGCTTGATACTGAGTTTATTCGCACGACGACGTTTTATCCTCAGCCGGGCTTGTTTCAGCTGGCGACGGATAGGGCTTGTTGGTTGCTCGACCCTCTTAGCATTACAGATTGGGCACCATTTAACGAACTCATGGTCTGCCCGGAGATCATTAAGGTATTTCACGCTTGCTTGGAAGATCTTGAAGTTTGTCGGCAACTATTGGGAGTGTTACCGACCCCGCTGTTTGATACGCAGATGGGCTTGGCTTATATCGGAGAGGGTGGCTCTGTTGGATTTCAGCGTGCTGTCGCCGGTATTTTGGATATTGATATCCCCAAGGGAGCGACTCGCACCAATTGGCTTCAGCGCCCGTTAACCGAGCATCAGGTTGAATATGCCACAGCCGATGTATATTACCTGCATCAGCTTTATCCGAAGATATTGGCGCGACTCGAAGCACTTGGGCGACTTTCTTGGCTACAAGAAGATTGTGCTCGTGTTATTGAATTAGCCAGTGCCGTCAGCGATGACTACAGTCAAGCCTATCAGCGGGTGAAGCTGGGTTGGAAGCTACGACCGCAAGAGCAATATGTGCTGCAGCAGTTATCCATTTGGCGAGAAATAGAAGCGCGAGAGCGCGATGTTCCGCGCAACAAAATCGCAGATGATCCCACCCTCTGGAACATGTGCCGGTTTAAAGCTCGCAATCGGGATCAGCTACAAAAAGCCGGGTTAAGAGCTCAGGTGTTGCGAGATCAGGGGAAAGTTATTTTAAGAATCATTGCCGATGCGTTAGATGCTCCAGCCAGTGAGTGGCCATCTCAATTAGATCGCCCTTTACATATTGAAGCGGCAGACCGGCAAAAGAAAATGAAAAAACTCGTGGTTAAACATGCCGAAAAGCTGGATATTCCTCCGGAGCTTTTAGCTAATAAACGTATTCTCGATGTGTTGATTCGCAGTGAAGGAAACGTTATTCCAGAAGCGCTATCCGGTTGGCGGATGGCGGAGATTGGTCGCCCATTGATCGACTGGCTGTCTGCAGGCGATGTGAATGAAAACCTAAGTGTTGATGTAGATGAGTAAAATGACAAAAGTATTGTGCGACGTATTTAAAACCCGCAATAAAGATGAGATGTACTTGTACGTATCCCGTGCGGATGGCGTGACTCGTGTGCCAGATGATCTCATGGATATGTTTGGTCGCCCGGAATTGGCAATGACTATTATCATCACGCCGGATAAAAAGTTGGGTCGTGCTGATGCGGCAAAAGTGTTGTCTGAGATTGAAGAAAAGGGTTACTACTTACAAATGCCCCCGCCTAAAGATCCGCAAACCCTTGATCTATTTACAAAGCGCGATGTTGATTAAATGAGTGCTCAGCCGTTCTGGGAGACAACCTCTCTTAAAGATATGACACGTAAACAGTGGGAATCTCTTTGTGATGGGTGTGCCCTGTGTTGTCTTCATAAGCTTGAAGATGAAGACACGGAAGAGGTGTATTACACCGATGTCCATTGTCGCTATATGGACACCACTAACTGCAATTGCACCGTGTATTTAGAGCGGCAAGAAAAAGTGCCAAATTGCGTTTGGTTAACGCCGAATCAAGCCAGTGAATTTCACTGGTTGCCTGATTCTTGTGCTTATAGAGTGCTGGCTGAAGGACGAAAGTTGGCGGACTGGCACCCACTGATTAGCGGCGACCCAAACTCTGTTCATGAGGCGGGTGTGTCGATTAAAGGCAAAGGCGTAGCCGACGATCAAGTGGCGGAAGAAGACTGGGAGGATCACATTATATGGAAAGCCTAAATGACTATTTGTTTTTCTGGGGTCTGTATTTCTTAGCAGGCCTAGCCGGGTTTTGGTGCTGGGGAAAAATGGCTTTTTGGGTTAAAACCAAAGGCTTATTCTATCACTTGTATAGCGCGTTGGGAGCAATCTTGATTTTCACGCCTGCGCCGGTGGCTGGAGATTTGTCTATTCAGCTAGCGCCGGGTTTTATTGTCTTGATGTTTCATATTATCTCGCAAGGCATTACTGGCTTTAACGACTACCTCCTTCTATTTTCTGCATCCGCAGTGATAGCCTTTTCAGTGACCTTAGTGGGTATTTTTGCTGGTCTTGCCCCTTCTGGTGAGGGTGATAGAAACGCAAAAAATACCCACAAAGAACGCACGGAACCTGTGGTAGGTAATCCATTTAGATGAACATTTTTTGGCCCAATACTGGGCCGAAAAAACTCCTTTCCGCGTATATTATCTCGTTGAATACGTTCAATTTTTGCACATTTATTGATGCTTTTTGTGCCCCGCCTGTATTTAGGACTAAACCTGTCTTTTGGTTTGTTCGTTACTTTTCTGGCTAACCGCTGAAACTTTGCTAGTTTTAATTCAAGGCGAACTTAATTGGACGCATGAATTCACTGCCTGAGAAGTGCAGTGTTGGAATTGGTGTCAGACAGGTAATAGAAATACCAGATTACTCTGGTGTTTAAGAGGATACGGAAGATGGCTAATCACATTTTCATTCTTGCGACCGTAATGCTGCTTGCCGGTATTTTTGGTGGCCTGGTGAATTTTTATCTATACGGGGACAAAGATCCGGATTCGGCGAGTCTCCCTCGATTTTTGGTTGTTGGGGTGGGTGCCTCATTTCTGGTCCCCGTCGTGCTAGATATGGTTAATAGTGAACTGGTGCTTGAGAGTCAGGGGGACCCATCACAACTGCTTATTTTTACAGGCTTTTGTTTGGTGTCGGCATTATTGAGTCGTTTTGTGATCGACAATATGTCGGATCGTATTTTGAATGAAGCTCACGTTGCTCGTCAGCGTTCTGAAGAAGTAGAACAAGACCTGCGCATTATACAAAATGAACTTCTTCCTCTGATTGATACAGAAACAGAAAAAGACATGAGTGGATACGATCCACAAGTGGCGAATGTGTCGGACGAATTAGACACGACATCAACTCAAGTTTTACGAGTACTTTCCAATGGTCGTTACATCTTCCGCTCGCTGGCGGGGGTGTGTCGTGAATCAAATCACGAAGAATCCACCATTTTGAAAACTTTGAATGTACTCACTACGCGTAGCTTAGCTGGCAAGGTCAGTGGCAAAAATGGTGTGCGCTGGCACATCACCGAAAAAGGCCGACGCGTATTAGAAAGCAACCTCTGAGTTAATATGCCCACGGGAGCAGGTATGCATTTATTGCGGATACTGGCTAGCGCGTTATGTATTATCGTGGTTAGTCAGTCGTCTCTTCAGGCTGAAGAGCGTAAGTCAGATGTCAGGGTTGTCATCGATATTTCTGGCAGCATGAAAGACACCGATCCAAAAAATCTGCGTCAGCCTGCTCTCAATTTATTAACCGAACTATTACCGGACGGTTCTCGTGCCGGTGTTTGGACCTTTGGTCGTTACGTCAACATGCTAGTGCCGCTAGAGGCAGTAGATTCACAGTGGCGTAATTCTGCACGCGAAGCATCGCCTAAAATTTCCTCCCTCGGGCTTAACACTAACTTGGTCGAAGCGCTTGATCGCGCCCTTTATCAGGCCACGCTTGATGGTGGATATGATCAAACCGTTATTTTGTTAACCGACGGTCGTATCGATATGGATACCACTGAAGGTGACCCCGCATCTAAAGCAAACGCCGCTGAACGAGCGCGTTTGATTCGCGATGTCTTACCACGCTATACCAGCAAAGGTGTTCGAATACACACGCTGGCTTTGTCTGATGGTGCTGATGCAGCGATGCTTCAACAAATCGCGATGGAAACTGACGGTCTCGCGTTAAAAGCTCACACTGCCGATGAGTTGATGCCTGCATTCTTGAAAGCGTTTGACCGTGCAGTACCCTCTGAGCAGGTTCCACTAAACGGCAATACATTCAGCATTGATGACAGCGTTAAAGAATTCACGGCCTTAATATTCAGGTCGCCATCTGCTAAGCCTACCGTGCTGGTTTCACCAACCGGGCAGCGATTTTCTCGTGAAATGGCAGCGAGTGGTGATCAGCTACGCTGGCACAATGATCTCAACTTTGACTTGATTACCATTAAGTCTCCCGAGTCTGGGGAGTGGTTGGTTGACGCCGATGTCGCACCGGACAGCCGCGTCCAGATTCTCTCGGATTTACGTCTTAATGTATCCGGATTGCCGGGCAGTTTATTTTCCGGCGTGCCTGTTGAGTTAGAGATTGCATTAGTTAACGAAGGTGATGTCGTTGATGAAGCCACTATTTTGCAGCTCACCGATGTTAGCTTACAGGTCACGGCGCCCGATGGTCGAACCGGGAGCAAATTGCTGTCAGATCCAGAGCAGCTACCGATTGACGGTATCTTTCGTGAAACGCTCAGTCGCTTGACGTTGCCGGGTGAATATCAGTTGGAAATTAACGCAATTGGGCGGACCTTTCAGCGTCATCAGGTGTTAACCGCCACATTAGCCGAGCCAATGCGAGTTGATGTAACCGAGAATATTGATGAACAATCACTGAGTATTCGAGTGTTCTCGGAAAGCGATATGGTGGATTCTACGCTCAGCCGTGTGATTGCACGAGTATCCAGCCCAGATGGCAGCTCCGTTATTCAATCCATGGTATTTAATGACGCAACACGATCGTGGGAAATGACTCTGACGCCAGACAAAGGAGAAGGGCAGTATGAGGTGATGCTTAATATACGCGGTGTCTCTAGCAGTGGCATGACGTTTAAAAGCAAGCCTGAAACGATTGCGAAACGCTTCCCGATAGAGCGGCCTGGCATTATTCCTGAAGAGTCTAGCGTGTTGGCATCAGAATCTGTAGTGGAAGCGCCTTCTGATGCTGAGTCACCGCAGCCTGTCCCTTTCGAGGCTAACGCTAATGATGCGACGCTAGAACCTGAAGAGTCTGAGCCGATGAATACTGTCGAGGTGGAGAAGGAAGCGCCAGAGCCGACAGTACCAGAACCGACAGTACCAGATGAGGCTGTGGCCGCTGAAGCGTCTGAGGCTGATGTCGAGGATGAGTCAGGGATTCCATGGTGGGTCTACGTCATTCTTGGAGTAGCAAATTTAGGCTTGATGGGTGGGCTGGCTTGGTGGTGGCTGAGTAGAAAGAAAAAATCATCAGCAGAAACCTCAGTACCAGACAGTGACAGCAAGCCTACCAAGTTGCCTGAGGGCGAATTGGATATAGGAAATCTTGATGATGCCGACCTAGAAAATGGCGACTTTGATGATTTTAATAGTGAGGCGGAAGAGGAAATTCCTGTGGCTGATGATGAAAGTCACATTCCAACCTCAATGGGCGGTGATACCGATATGGGCAGTGCCGTTGCCAAGGAAGACTTTAAGATTGACGAAGAAGCTGCGGAAAGTGAGGGGGATGATGACGAATGGGGTGAATTCGATCTACCGGACGATGAAAACCCCAAAACCTGATTTGACGTAAAGCTTGATGAATATTCTGTACATAATGCTGTTTGTGTCTGATTTATCGACACTTTTCTAAGTGTCGCCTTGCTGTCCTGTGGGTGCCTCCTTATACTCTGGCGTGTTTTGAACAGAGTGCACTGACGGACGTCGAGGTTATTATGAAATTCCAAGGTACTGGTGAGTACGTAGCAACACCTGAATTGCAGATGGCAGTGAATGCCTCAATCACACTACAGCGACCACTGTTGTTAAAAGGTGAGCCAGGAACCGGCAAAACCATGCTGGCTGAACAGTTAGCGGAATCACTCGGTACCGATCTAATTCAGTGGCACGTTAAAAGTACCACCAAAGCGCATCAAGGCTTATACGAGTACGATGCCGTATCACGCCTGCGTGATTCTCAGTTGGGCACGGATCGTGTTCACGATATTTCAAACTACATTATTAAAGGCAAGCTGTGGGAAGCATTCACCGCAGATAAGCCTGTTGTTTTGCTAATCGATGAAATTGATAAAGCAGACATTGAATTCCCTAATGACCTGCTGCTTGAAATCGACAAGATGGAATTCTACGTCTACGAAACTCAAGAGCGTGTTGTTGCTAAGCATCGTCCTATTATTCTGATCACCAGTAATAATGAGAAAGAACTGCCTGATGCATTCTTGCGTCGTTGTTTCTTCCACTATATCGACTTCCCAGATCGTGACACGATGAAAGCAATTGTCGATGTGCACTACCCAGACATTCAAAAGCAGCTTGTTAATGAAGCGCTTGAAGTCTTCTTTGATGTACGTAAAGTGCCGGGCTTGAAGAAAAAACCATCGACCTCTGAATTGATTGACTGGCTAAAGCTATTAATGGCTGATGAGTTGGGTGTTGAACTGCTGCGTAACAGCGATAGTACAAAAGCCATACCGCCGATGGCTGGTGCGCTGGTTAAAAATGAGCAAGATGTTCACCTGCTCGAGCGCTTGGCCTTTATGAGCCGCCGTCGGGGCTAATTGATGTTAATCGATTTTTTCGACACCGTCCGCAAGGCCAAAGTACCGTGTTCTATACGTGAGTACCTAGATTTAGTCGGCGCTGTTCAGGCACATGTGGCGTTTGCAGATCTCGAAGAGTTTTACGCTTTATCGCGTCTGTGTCTCGTCAAAGATGAAAAGCATTACGATAAATTCGATAAAGCGTTTGCTGCTTATTTTGAAGGCATTGATGCCATGCCTGCATCATTTGAAGACGCCAGCATTCCTGCTGACTGGATGCGCAAAGAAGTTGAGAAGTTCTTGTCTGAAGAAGACATGGCCAAAATCCAATCGTTAGGCGGATTCGATGAGTTAATGGATACGCTCAAAAAGCGTCTTGAAGAGCAGAAAAAGCGTCATCAAGGTGGCAACAAAATGATTGCTGTCTCTTATACACATCTGACGCTGCCGACGAGCGATCTAGTGTAGAT